>Ga0209390_10010564_pt1 | contig 10786 bp, 5 predicted proteins | sample BON01_FD_187212 | JGI IMG/M metagenome (GOLD analysis project Ga0209390, IMG submission 187212) | Freshwater microbial communities from Lake Bonney liftoff mats and glacier meltwater in Antarctica - BON-01 (SPAdes) (version 2) | ecosystem: Environmental > Aquatic > Freshwater > Ice > Glacier... | reverse complement strand
TGTGTTTGTATGTGTATATATATATATATATATATATATATATATATATATATATATATATATATATATATATACCTGACGAACCAGAACGGGGTGCGTATTTGAAGACACATATATAGACAAACCTATAAGTCTGTGTTACCTCGAAAACGGCCTCTGGGTAGCTATAAATAGCACACACCAAACGTGTATGTGCGTGTGAGTATGTGTATGTATTCAGTAGATTGTACGTATGCTGGGTGTAGAGCGTCCGCGTATTGAGCCAAACCTAAAAAAAAGGAAAAAAAAGGGAAAAAGCATATATCTAGATCGAGATCTATCGATATCGATATCTATCTCTATCCTATTGGTATATCTAGATCTAGATCTAGATATGTATATATATATATAGAAAGATAAATAGATAGATAAAAAACTATAGATAGATATAGATATAGATAGATGAGAGATATAGAGATCTCGCCTGCGCGGCCGACGTTGCCGGGCCGTTGAGTTTGTCGAGCTGGGCGGACAGGAAGTCCTATAGATCTATAAATGTATTCACCTATGTATGCATGGATACCAGGTAGATAAGAGATAGAGGGTAGATAATAGATAGAGAGATCTCGCCTGCACGGCCGACTTTTCCGGTCCCTTGAGTTTGTCCAGCTGGGCGGCCAGAAAGTCGTATAGATTTATCAATGTATATAAGCTACGCATATTTACAGGAGTCCTCCTGCCCTGCCCATGCGCATCGCGCCCGGGCATCCTGCCTCCCGGACCCCAACCCCTACGGCCGTGATGGTCTAGCACACAGTCGCTCTCTCTCCACCGCGCGGCGCGCTTTGCGTGTTGCCTAAGTCGGTGTCGCTTCTTTTAACCAGTTTATATAAAAAAGAGAGATCTCGCCTGCACGGCCGACTTTGCCGGGCCGTTGAGTTTGTCGAGCTGTGAAGCCAGGAAGTCTGCGATTGCCGAGACCTCCTCTTCGACCAAGTAGGCGTCCGCCTCCGCCTCGGTCGAGGCCGAGTAGACGACCTGTGGGTGTGAATAGGAGGAGGAAACGGTGTGAACAGTGAACAGGGCGATTCTCAACGAGTAGGGCGCCTGCTGTGAATTGGAGGAACACAGGGTGTGAAGAGGGCGTGAACTAGAGAGTAGTCCACCTGCGAGAGCAAGCAGTCGAGCAGGAAGGGCACGCCCTGCGCGTGGAGCGGCACCGCGTCGGCCAGAGAGGCGTAGACGCGCGCAGCCGGAGAAGACTCTGGCGCAAGCGGTACGTCGCAGATCTGACAGGCAGCGACGTAGTCGCCGTACATGGTCCGCTTGGCCGCCATGGCCGACAGCAGCGCGCTGAGCTTAGCCGCCACGTCGGCCACGGCGCCCCAGCCGGCTGAGGGCGCGGCGCCCGCGTCCTCGGGCGCCGCCGGCGCCGGCCGGGCGAGCGAGAGCGTGACGCAGGCGCAGTGCTCGAGGCCAGAGTCGGCCGCCCCTGCGGCGGCGGCGAGCGCGGCGGCGAGTGGCGCCTGGCTCACCTCCGCCTCGGGGTCCTCGACCACCTCGCCCTCCGCCGGGGAGGGCGGCTCGTAGCTGCCGCCCGCGGCCTCGCGCAGCGCGCCGCTGGTCAGGCCGAGCCAGACCGCAGAGTCGACGGCCAGCCCGACCTTGGCGAGCGACGCAAAGTCAGTGGCCTCAGACCCGAAGTTGGCCAGCACGTAGTAGGCGTCGGCGGGGCCGGCTGCCGCCGCGGCCGCCGGCGCCGGCGGCGGCTCCTCGCCTGCCTCCTTGGCGGCGGCCGCCGCGGCCGCGTGCGCCTCCGCCGCGGCGGCGGCGGCCGCGGCCGGAGCCTCGCGCGCGGCGAGCCCGGCCGTCTTGAGGTCGGCGAGCCGGGCGGCAAGCAGCGGCGCGAGCAGCCGGCCCGGCAGCGGCGCGTCGGGCCGCTCGGCCCGGAAGGCCTTGATGGCGACGCCCGACTCGGAGTCCTTTGCCGCCTCCGCCGCCGCGGCAAGCGCCGCGGCGTCGAGCACCGCGACCGACGCGCAGGCCTCACCCGCCAGCTCCGCGAGCAGCGCCGCGAGCCCGTAGCCCGTCGGCGCCGTGAGCACCGCGAGGTGCGACCTCCAGGCGGAAGGGTCGGCCATGCTGACGCCGAAGCACAGCGGCGCTGGCGCTGGCGCTGTAACTGTCAAAGTTGGGAAATGCGCCGATGGGAAAGTGGGCCTACGGTATTCACATGTAGTACTGCAGGGAGGGTGAGCCGTAGAGCTATAGGCGGGAGCAACACTGGCAGGTACAGTGTGCATCCCTCTCCCTTCTTCCTCCCCTTCTTCCTCCTCTTCCTTCCTCTCCTTCCTCCCCACCTTTCCCCTCTCTGGCCACCATCACAGCCTACCCCCCCCCCCCCCCCCCCCCCCCCCCTGCGTATTCGGCGACGACGCCGATCCAAATTCGGCCACCGCTCACAGCGTTTCCGCACCTTCGAGACAGCTCTTTTCCAACTCTCCAGCAGTCATGGCGGCCGAGCCCGAAGTCGAGACGTTCGCCTTCCAGGCGGAGATCAACCAGCTGATGTCGCTGATCATCAACACCTTCTACTCCAACAAGGAGATCTTCCTTCGCGAGCTGATCTCCAACTCGTCGGATGCGCTTGACAAGATTCGCCACCAGGTCAGTGGCAGCTCTGCGTGCACCCGGGCGGCGGGGCGGCGCTGCAGCGGCCTAGCGCCTGAGCCGCGCAGCGTGCGCGCGCGGCGCGCGCCCCTCGCCGCCGCGGCCTCCTGCGGGTTGCAGCGCTCAGCACTGGCGACCCTCCCCCCCGTCTGAATGAAATACGCCGCCTGCTCACCACCCATCGACCCCGCCCCCGCCCGCAGTCGCTCACCGACAAGTCGGTCCTCGAGGCCAACCCGGAGCTGTACATCCGCCTGATCCCGGACAAGTCGAACAACACGCTCACCCTGATCGACTCTGGCATCGGCATGACCAAGGCCGAGATGATCACCAACCTGGGCACCATCGCGCAGTCGGGCACCAAGGCCTTCATGGAGGCCATGTCGGCGGGCGCCGACATCAACATGATTGGCCAGTTCGGCGTCGGCTTCTACTCGTCCTACCTGGTGGCGGACAAGGTGGTGGTTACCTCCAAGCACAACGACGACGACCAGTACATCTGGGAGTCTGCTGCAGGCGGCTCCTTCACCGTGAAGAAGGACACGGAGGGCGAGGCGCTCGGCCGCGGCACCAAGATCACCTGCTTCCTGAAGGAGGACCAGCTCGAGTACATCGAGGAGCGCCGGCTCAAGGACCTGGTCAAGAAGCACTCAGAGTTCATCAACTACCCCATCTCGCTCTGGACTGAGAAGACGGTCGACAAGGAGGTAGATGACGACGAGGACGAGGAGGAGGACGAGAAGAAGGAGGAGGGCGACGAGCCCAAGATTGAGGAGGTGGAGGAGGGCGAGGAGAAGAAGGAGAAGAAGAAGAAGAAGGTCAAGGAGGTGACCCACGAGTGGGACCTGATGAACAAGCAGAAGCCCATCTGGACACGCAAGCCCGAGGAGGTGACCAAGGAGGAGTACGGCGCCTTCTACAAGGCCCTCTCCAACGATTGGGAGGAGCACCTGGCGGTCAAGCACTTCTCCGTCGAGGGCCAGCTCGAGTTCACCTCGATCCTCTTTGTGCCCAAGCGCGCCCCCTTTGACCTCTTCGAGCCCAAGAAGAAGAACTCCGGCCACATCAAGCTCTACGTTCGCCGCGTCTTCATTATGGACAACTGCGAGGACCTCATCCCCGAGTGGCTTACCTTTATCAAGGGCGTGGTCGACTCGGAGGACTTGCCGCTCAACATTTCGCGCGAGACGCTGCAGCAGAACAAGATCCTCAAGGTGATCAAGAAGAACATTGTCAAGAAAGCGATCGAGCTCTTCATTGAGATTGCCGAGAACGCCGAGGACTTCAAGAAGTTCTACGAGCACTTCTCCAAGAACCTCAAGCTGGGCATCCACGAGGTGCGCCCCGCCACCTTTAACCCTTCTCTTTGCTCAGTTATTTGTTCGGCAGGCTCTGCCTCGAACCAAGTCCGTATTAGCTGCCCCCCCCAGGAGCAACTCGCGCCGCACCGCACTGTGACTTCTAACTTAAATTTATACATTATAGCTCATACCTTTTCTCCCCTTCCCCCCCCCCGCAGGACTCCGGCAACCGCGCCAAGCTTGCCGAGCTGCTCATGTACCACTCGACCAAGTCCGGCGACGAGCAGACCCACCTCAAGGACTACGTCTCGCGCATGCCGGAGTCGCAGAAGGACATCTACTACATCACCGGCGAGACCAAGAAGGCGGTCGAGACGTCGCCCTTCATCGAGCGCTGCAAGAAGCGCAACTACGAGGTGCGCCACGCCCGCCCCCATCCAATTTATATATATACATATGTAAATATATACATATTTACATATATGCATGCGGCCTACTAACTTGAGATATGGCCGCCGCCTCCTCCCTGTCCCCTCTCCCTTACTCACCTGCACTACCCCCCGCGCAGGTGCTCTACATGACCGACCCGATCGACGAGTACTGCGTGCAGCAGCTTAAGGAGTACGACGGCAAGAAGCTCGTCTCGGTGACCAAGGAGGGGCTCAAGTTTGAGGAGACTGAGGAGGAGAAGAAGGCGTGGGAGGAGCTGACGGCCGACTACGAGCCGCTCTGCAAGCTGATGAAGGAGATCCTGGGCGACAAGGTGGAGAAGGTGGTCATGTCGGAGCGCCTGACCGAGGCGCCCTGCGTGCTTGTCACGGGCGAGTACGGCTGGACCGCCAACATGGAGCGCATCATGCGCGCGCAGGCGCTGCGCGACAACTCGATGTCGTCCTACATGGCCTCCAAGAAGACGATGGAGATCAACCCCAAGCACTCGATCATGAAGGAGCTCAAGGCCAAGTCGGCCGCCGACAAGGGCGACAAGACGGTCAAGGACCTGGTCCACCTGCTCTTCGAGACGTCGCTGCTCACCTCGGGTTTCTCGCTCGATGAGCCCGCCACGTTTGCCGGCCGCATCCACCGCATGATCAAGCTCGGCCTCTCCATCGAGGATGACGACGAGGCGGAGGACGTCGAGGAGCTGCCCCCACTTGAGGAGGACGGTGACGAGGGCTCCAAGATGGAAGAGGTCGACTAGTCGTCGCTAGTCGACTAGTCCTAGTTTTCAGGAGTGGGCGGGGTTGCCGGTGTGCGCGCGGGCGCACAACTGTTTTTTGGCCCGCGTGTTTGCGGGTGATGTCCCGATCGATGCGAGTATGTTTAGTTTGTATTTACAAACCTTGTGCTGCTACTGCAGCTGCGGTATGTGTAGTTGTTCCCTGCATAGCATGCTAGCTTGTGCCCACATACACATGACACGATCTCACCCTAACATTAACTACATAATAAGACCATTATTGATAATTGCACAATAACATATCACAAGAATCATCATGAACTACACGTACAACTTGCATCCTCCTCACCCTTCATTCACCCTACTAACTACACATACACAACTCCGTCGTTTTTTTTTACACACACAAAACCTTGATGAGAACTATTGAAAAACAAATTCGAATGACTGAATCCAGAATATACCAATATCAATATTGCGTACTACACCCTTCGTCAAAACCAAGACCTCATTCACACCCATCTCATCCGCACACACACTACCACCCATATTCTGCCATACATATTTTCGACATTATATACATCATAGGCGTGTACCTATCATTCTAAATTCTAAATGTAGGAGTGGTGCTATCTCGTCCACCTCTCCACCTCACCACCTCGCACGGACACACGGACAAGAAGAGGGGGGGGGGCACTGCGGTGCTCATAATAATATCCGCATCGTTATTGTAATAAAGGACAGCTACCCTCATCCTCTCATGTCTCGTGCTCGTTGCGCTTTCGTATAGGTCGATAATAGGTCGAGTATTGGCCAGATATAGCATATAGCCAAATGCTTTGAGCTTTGAGGGTTAGGGTTAACCTAACTATTTGGTGTTCTTTCTCTGCTGCGATGGCGATGGCAAAGCTTTTTTTTGAGATGTGACTATAATAAGCCTACAGAGCAAGTCCTTCTGCTTCTGCTTCTGAGTCAGCTTCTGCTTATTCGCCACTACTTCGTCTGCTTTTATATATGATCTATAAGAAATGCCAGTGGTACAAAGGGGCAGCCATGGGGAGCACCGCACAGTGGATGGTGAAAGGAACGGTTGCTTCTTGCTCCGTTCGCGTTGACCGACCCACCTTGTTGCGTGGGCAGTGCGCAGTGCGGGGTTGATAGCATATTTTGACCTGCTGGCTGATGAGCCCCCCCTGGAGTGTATCTTTGAGATATCCCGCCTGCATCGCTGTATCTAGCTATATCTAACCATGTAGCTGCGGCTGCCGCACTGTCTCTAACTCCAAGTGCTCGGGTTATCCCTCTGCTCGCCTCTCGAATCGACTCGTCTCTACTCGACTCTCTACTCGACTCTCTACTCGACTCTCTCTACTCTCTACGCAATTCTCTGCTCGCCTCTCTACTCGCCTCTCGACTCGCCTCTCTACTCCTACTCGACGCCCTACTCGCCTCTCGACTCGCCTCCCTACTCGGGTTAACCCCATATCTATTCTAATTGTATATATTCTATGTCTATCACTCTACACATAGGTGTGGTGCTGTCTCCTCGCTAGTCGCTAGCAGGGGCAGGGGGGTAGGTTTAACCTTCACGCACGCTCCACGCCCTGAGCCGAGCCTCGAGCATCGAGCATCGGACTCACCTGCCTGCACCCCGCCCTTCGCCTACTCCTACCAGCACCGGAAGGTCCCCTCTCCAAGCAGGCACGACCAGAGGTGCGTTCACAATCACAACTACGATTATAAACGAAATTAATCACAGGCTTTCACTTAAAAAAAAAAAAAAAAAACTTGCTCGTGCTTATGTGCTCATAAATACAGCTGTGTATAAACTGTAAACTGCTCAGCACAAACAGCCGAAACAATATCACAATGGCTATATAGCTCTATGATGGATGATGGTGATGGCGGATGACGGAGCTTACATCCTGTCCATTCAGGCTCGGGGCCGGCCGAGCATGGCCGTGGGTTGCGCATACATACGATAGCTGCAAGAAACTTGGGGCTGCTGGAAATAGCTCTGGCAATAGTATAGCGGCGGCCACTGTGACCCTCGCCCTCGTGCTGCGTTGCTGCTCTGATATCTGATAGTCGGGTTAACCCAAGCCAGCCTCGTAGCTCTGGGAGGCTCTGGACAGGTACCAATCTGTGTTGTACGTTAGGCGTTAGGGCCCGAGCTGATGTTTATTATAGGCGGTTGGATTACAAGTTGCAGGTAGTTGTTATTTGTTATTGGTCCCCTACTAAAAGGGTGTAAAGGTAAAGAAGCTTTACGTGACGTAGTACGTGTACTCAGGTGGAGCGGGCGACGGTTTTTCTGCGCCCCTAGAAATCGCGATCGGCGAGTTTCCGACTGTCGACTGTCCGATGTCAACTCTCCAGCGGGTGCCCGAGTGGTGGTCTCCCAGTTTCCTGCAGCGGCAAACGGCAAACGGCCGATTGCACCCAATTTCTTTTGACGAGTCGTAGCCGAAGAAGGGGCAAGCCCAAAAAGAGCGGAGTTTTAGAGATCTTGGCGCTCTGTGGCGGATGCCGCCGCTCGCGACGTTGGTGATGGCCAGATGGCGGCCGCGGTGCGCGCTTAGGGGTTGCTTGGCTCACCGGCACCGTAGGACCTGGTACTGTAGCAGCGGCGCTCGACGCCGCGCGCCGCCGGCTGCCAGGGTCGCCGCACCCGCTACCCGCTACGCTGGGCATCGAAAATCTTTGACGGCATCGTTTTCTGGCTCGACGGCAAGCTGTACTGCCCATGGCCCATGGCTAAGGCTACACAGATATTAACGAACATATTAATTTTTATTAATCGTGATTTAGTGGAGTCGTAGGCGCACACAATATGTCGATATATCGATATCGACGATAATTGGTGGTGTGTGAGAGAGAGCGATCAACATCATCAATCAACATTTAGCGGCGCCGTAGGCGCGTATATATTATATACGTGTATGCACATATATATATATATCTGAGTCGACAAGGAATACCTCGGGGGGGGGTTGCATAGCAGCAGCACGTCGAGACAAGCAGAGATATTTAGTTTGGGTTAAGGGTTAAAGGTGCCCTGTGCGCCTGAGTAATTCTCAGGCAGTTTCTCTTATTCAACATGTATTACTAATGACTTTGGTGCTGCGACTCATAATGAACGACGGTTTCAGGTTTGATTTTTCAATCGCTTGTTCCGAGTTCTTCCGGGTTTCATGGGTAAATCGCTGTTAATCATCGTCAGAAGTTCAACAAAACGTAACAACTTTTAACACAACAAAATTCGCTCATGTACATGAGCAAAGCGAATTTACATATGACGGTTACTTAGTAGCTGCAGGGCATCTTTAAGAGGAATCCATAATCCATGGATACTGGATATACATATCGATTGCTAGTTCACTGGATTATTTACCGCACACAGAGCCTGTAAATAACAGGAGATGTGAACAGAATTATCGATATATCAATTATTATATACTGGATAATATTTAGTGGTGTTTTGGCTGATCTATGTCGTCAATATTTAGTGATGTTTTTATTGTGGATTGATAGATCGAGTCAATATATCGGTCGATATTTAAAATTACTGTTCAAGTCACAGTTAATCAATAACATCCACATTTAGTGAAGTGTCAATAATCGCGACATCTGTGATTGTGAGTATCCTTACCCATGGCGGCGTCGGGCGCGGCGTCAACGTCCAGTCCTACGCCTACGCGCGGGGTGGCGTGGTCGGGACCGTGACCGTGGTTGGACGATGATAAATAAGTTTACCCTACGAAACAGTGCACCTCCTAACAACTAACACACACCCCCTCCCCACCACAGCAGCCGGCCCGCAGCAGCTCACACCGATACGGAGACACCACTGCCACTGCAATACAAAGGGGGGTAGTAGTAGTAGGGCCCGTAGACCGTAGACCGTAGACGGACCGCCCCTAGACCGCCCCAGCCCCAGTCGATTTGGCCCGAAATTGGGCGCACCCAAGCTCGCCCCCGAAAGAGGGCCGCGGCCGCCGGGCCACCTGGGACCGGGGTCAGTCCAAAGGGAAAGGCACGTTGACGCTGGCTTTAGCCCGTCCACACGGTGCCGTTGAATAAACACAGTTTTGAGATCCGCACACGCACAGATCATCCTGCTGTCCAAGATAGATGTACCTACTACCGTATTTGCCTGCAGTAGTTAGTACCCCCTGCTGTATCCCGGAGGATGCCCGCCGACATTCCTAAGTACGCTCTTCGGACTTGCACATCCCGTTCAACACATTGCGGGCGCCCGCCGGGCGCCCGCCCTTTTGTATGTTGTGTTACCTGTGCCAAGATTCATTGCGAGGACAGTCCTCGATGAATCCCGATTGGTGTTTCGTCGTTGTTTGGCCTCAGAGGCAAACATTCGTAAGACTTCTCTTACAACTCCAGAATCGGACTCTGCTTCGAGCAGAGGTCCGACGTTTTTTACAAGCGCTGTACGCTCCTCAGCGTCACCATCGCCTCCGCAATGGCCGACTTACTTGACCATGCCGCGGAGCGCTCCGCGTCGAAGGCAGTGACCGCGATCAAGTGGAACATCCTGCATGATGCCAAGCACCCAGTCGACGGGTCACCCCAATCTTTCATCGAGTTCTTCATGCGCATCTGCACCCTGTGCAAGCTGGACCCCGTGCTCTCCTCCGCCTTCCTCGAGTCGGAGGGCACGGTCATCGCGTCCGGCGTCACCATGTACGCCAACTCGACCAGGGATGCGCTCATCGACGAAGCCTCGCGCAATCAAAAGACACCAACCAAGCACGTGGCAGGCCGCATCGTCTTCCTACCCAGCCTCGTCAGCGAGCACAGGAACGCGATCCCAGCGGCCGCCGAGCTCCCCGCCCACCGCACGCCGGTGGCGCCGACAGGGTGCTCTTCGCCAATGTCCAGCGCACCATCATATACCACCACCGATCTCAACGCCGACACCTCCGGCCGCGACTTCGACGAAGCCGACACAGCGCCCTTAGCCGGCGACGAGTCCGCAAGCCGCCCTCCGGCGACGCCCGCCCTACCCACGAGCTCTCCGTACAGGATCGTCGCCTGGATTCTCCAACGCATCCAACAAGACCTCGGCCTCGCCCTACACGCCCTCATCCTCGACCAGTCGCTCGGCGACAAGCTCTACGAGAAGGCCAACGGCAACGGCATCGCAATGCTCGTCCTCATCGAGGCTCACATCCGCAACAACATGCACGGCAGCCAGGCCGTCCTCACCAGCAACTTCGCTCGCCTGCAACTCCTCGGGAAAACTTTCCCGATCTCGTCTCCCAACAGCGCCCACACCTTCAAGGAGTGGCTCCGCGACTTCAGGGAGATAGCCAACCTCGTGCCGCACGCCACCGAGTCCGCCGATCTCCACACCACCCTCACCGAGTTCGTGGCGCGCTTCCCGGACAAGCACCGGTCCGACATCGCACAGCAGATGAAGATCTACAAGTCCAACCGTAAATCACGGACGGGCGACTGCGACCTCAGCTCGGACGACGAGGAGGCCTCTTGCTCCGCTAAACAGCTCCTCGACTACCTCTGTCACGACATCCACAGCGCCCTGCGCGTCAAAGACAAGGCCGCGCGCGAGGTCACCACCGCGGAGGCCCTCCGCCTCTCTTCCGCTAGCCTCGAGAAAAAGGCGGCTCCCTCGGAG
>Ga0209390_10010563_pt1 | contig 10786 bp, 5 predicted proteins | sample BON01_FD_187212 | JGI IMG/M metagenome (GOLD analysis project Ga0209390, IMG submission 187212) | Freshwater microbial communities from Lake Bonney liftoff mats and glacier meltwater in Antarctica - BON-01 (SPAdes) (version 2) | ecosystem: Environmental > Aquatic > Freshwater > Ice > Glacier... | reverse complement strand
ATGAAATCTATAATTTGGCATGTCCAGCTTCCCCAGTACATTATCAATTTGACCCCGTCCAGACTACCAAAACGTCTGTAATTGGAGCAATGAATATGCTTGGCCTTGCTAAAAGACTGAAAATAAAAATCTTACAAGCTAGCACTTCAGAGGTATATGGAGATCCAGAAGTTCATCCACAGCCAGAGTCTTATAAAGGAAGTGTAAATACAATTGGTCCAAGAGCCTGCTATGATGAAGGGAAGAGATGTGCAGAAACACTCTTTTTCGATTACCATCGTCAGCATAAAGTTGCGATCAAAGTCATGCGTATTTTCAATACCTATGGCCCAAGAATGCATCCAAATGACGGGCGCGTAGTGAGTAATTTTATAGTTCAAGCACTACGAGGAGAAGATATCACTATGTATGGAGACGGAAAGCAAACCCGTTCCTTCTGCTATGTGGATGATAATATCGAAGGCATGTACCGACTGATGAACAGCCGAGATGGATTCACTGGCCCAGTAAATATTGGTAACCCAAGTGAGTTTACCATGCTGGAACTTGCGCAGCAAATCATCGAACTCACCAACAGCAAAAGTAAAATGATTTTTATGCCATTGCCGCAGGATGATCCTATGCAAAGGAAACCTCTAATTGATCTAGCGAAAAAAGAGCTGGATTGGCAGCCAACGGTGAACCTTAGAGAAGGATTGATTAAAACAATAGCGTATTTCGAATCTGTAATTTGATATACCTTTCAAACCATAAACACAAAAGCCATCTCACGATGGCTTTTGTGTTTTACTCCAGTACTTTTTCTATGGCCTCTTTTTCAAAGACAGCGTCATAGTCTGGATTTTTGACCGCTGGAATAGGTGCTCCAAAATCGGTTCTCCATTTTTCCAATTTCCTGAGAAGCTCCTCAGCTTTTTTTGGATTACTTAAAGCCACGTTATTAGATTCGGATGGATCAACTCGGAGATTATACAGCTCTAATCCCCCATCTTCAAAATACTGATGCAGTTTCCAATCTCCCGAGCGAATAACCGATCCTGGCCGTGTGCGGAAAAGCGGATCACGAGAACCATCCTCTTTTGGATCATACGCTTCTAGATAAATCGGAAAATGCCAGAAGAGATCTCTATCCCCCAATTTCTCACCAAATAGCAATGGCAAAATACTTTCTCCATCCAATTTCAATTCAGCTTCTGATGAAATCAACGCTTTGAATGTTGGAAAGAAATCCAGCTGGGCCACAGGCGTATTTTCAATTCCTACTTTTATCTGGTTTTGCCACTTGATAACCAATGGAACTCTAATTCCCCCTTCGTAGTAGCTGCCCTTACCTGCTCTCAGCGGATCTTGATGACTAGTAGCGCGAATACCTCCATTATCAGAGGTGAAGATGATCATCGTATCATCCGTGAGATCAAGGCTTTCCAGTACGTCCAAAAGTCTTCCTACATTTTCATCCATACTCTGAATCATCGCTGCATAGACCGGATCATTCTGACCCTTACTGCCCTTCTTATTCTTATACTTTTCTACCAACTCTGGCTTCCCCATCAGAGGACTATGGACAGTATAAAACGGTAGATACAGGAAAAACCGCTGCTCCTTATTATCGGCTACGAATTGAATCGCCTCGTCTGTCAAGCGATCAGTGAGGTATTCTCCTTCAGTCTTAGCTTCCAAACTGATAGTGTAGGGACTGAAATATCCATCCTTCCCTGGATTTCCTTTGTGATTCCCACCCACATTTACATCAAAACCATAGTCTAGTGGATCATCCGATATATGCCATTTCCCAAATACACCTGTTCTGTAACCATTGTCTTGAAAAAATTTCCCTAGGGAATAAATTTCCCTGAGAATAGATTTAGCATTCGGCGAAGCCATCAACTGCCGGGTCTTAGGATTACCACGATCAGCAGGATCTACGGTGTAAATTCCGTGCGTCATTGGATAACGGCCAGTGAGCATCGTAGCCCGGCTAGGAGCACAGTTGGATGCGCCTGCATAGGCATGCATGAATATCTTTCCCTCTTTACTGAGTTGATCCAAGTTTGGTGTTTCATAATACTCAGAACCCATAAATCCCAGATCCGCCCAACCTAGATCATCTACATTGATCAAGACCACATTTGGTTTGGATAACTTCTGAGTTTTACGCTGCGCAAAAGAGTAAGTAAGCCCTCCGACCAGCAAAAGACTCAGAATTACAAATTTTTTCAATGACATTGATTTCAATAGTTATTTGTTTACCGCATTCATGGTAGTAACTATATTTTCTTTCCTTATTTGGCGGGAAAACAGGTGACGGGTGACCGAAATAGCGGCAATGCTACGTTTACCTTAAATCAATTCGCTTTTTACCATTTACTGATTCAATTCTGGATTTACATACCGCCTCAGAACAAGTGAAGTTTATAACTCTTCCTTATTCTACCAAACCAGACTGTGATTGCTAACTGAATACTGCGACTGCGACTGCAAACTGAATACTGAGACTGCTCACTACAAACTACTTAATCCTTTGTCACCTTACTTCCCCACCAGTCAGCGTTTGGCTTCCAACCAGGCGCAAGGGTCTTGACACGATCTGCTTCCAAAGCTGGCATTCTCTCGCTTTTATTTTTGTCCAATACCTCTTGGTGTAGCGCTGCATTATACTCAGGATCAGCTATAGGCTTATTGGCATTAGTTTCAGCAAGCCACTTCATCAATTTCCCGGAAAGCCTTTTTACCTCTTGATGATTCTCTGACGCAAGATTACGCTGCTCACCGGGATCAGTTGCGAGGTTATAAAGCTCTGCACTACTATCCTCCCAATAATAGATCAATTTCCAATCGCCTTCTCTGATTATAGAGCTGGGATCACCACCTTGGTTGCCATAGTGCGGATAGTGCCAATAAAGTGCTCGATCAGCCATTTTCTTACCATCCATCGCAGGCGCCAAACTTACTCCCTCCATGCTTACATTTTCTGGCACATCTACTCCTGCCAACTCTAAAAGTGTAGGGTACAAATCAATTCCACTAGCCGGAGTAGAAAGCGTAATTAACTCTTTCTGCCCAGGCACTTTTATAAAGTAAGGAACACGTAAGCCACCCTCCCACTGATAGCCCTTGCCTCCTCTTAGCGGCAAATTGGAAGTAGAATAGGAATCTCCAGAAGCTACTCCTCCATGATCTGAGGTAAATACCACGATCGTATTTTCTTCCAATCCCTGCTTTTTCAATGCTTCCAGCACGACACCCACCGCATCATCCATCGCCTCTACCAAACCTGCATATATGGGATTGTCCTGAACTTGTCTGATTGGAAGTCTGCGCTCCATAGCATATCCATGAGCAGCTAGACCATTCGCGGCTGCTTTCGCTCTATATTTTGACCATTTCTCGGCAGTGGTCTGAATCGGTCCATGTACTGCGTAAAAAGACAGCATTGCAAAGAATGGCTTCTGATGTTTTCCTTCAATGAATTTTGCCGTTTCGGTTGCCAATCGCATACTCAGGTTTTCACCATCCGGACCTTGGGTCATTTTTGGGTTTTCGTAGGGAGCAAAATATCCGCCCATCGGACTTCCCGCCGAGTATCCTCCAATATTGGTGTCAAAACCGTGATCTTCTGGGTACGAACCCTCTCCTCCGAGATGCCATTTTCCAGCGAAAAAAGTCTCATAGCCTGAGTCTCTCAATGCTTCTGGAAGTGTCACGTAAGATGACTTTAATGCATGATCATAGTTTGGAGGCAAAAGTTTGGTATGTCGTCCATATTTTCGCCAATCTTCCCCGGAAGGAGCTCCTATCCAGTCAGTGATAGTATGAACAGCAGGTGTAACTCCCGTCATGATACTTGCACGTGCTGGACTACAAACCGGAGAAGCAGAGTATCCTTGAGAAAATTGATAGGACTTCGCTGCTAACCCATCGATATGAGGAGTCTCGTAAAATGCACTTCCAGTCACACTTAGGTCATGATAGCCCAAGTCATCCACTAGAATGAAAACTATATTGGGCTTGTCGGAAGATTGGGCAAAAGCTTGAAAAAAACCGAGCAAAAGACCAGCTACAGGAATAAATTTCTTGAGCATAAGGAGGTTTATGGTTTGATAGAAGAACTAAGATGGTCAAGATCGATGAAAATCAAAAAAGGAATGTGATAGGCAGTAGGGGATTTTATCTGAGTGAAAGGCTAGTGTCGATTATAGGGTATGAACTAGGTTGTAATTGTTGTTAGAAATACCTAAAAATTTCTTTACGATAAAGCTTAATGAAGCGATATCAATCATGTCATCCACTTATCGAAGATTGCTACGGCAAAGAAAACTTATTTTGAGATCCTATTCTTTTTCAATGCCAATAGCCATCTCCAATCCTCCTGTAAATTGCTATTAATGCTGAATTCCTGCATAACCTACAGCTCAACCAAACCCTTCTGGGGAAACTTATACCATTTGCTCGGAAACAAGTAGCAGATCTGGACCGGAATGAATAGGACATTTCGCCACGTCCTATTGGGTCTAATTCAAAGTAGCATCTTTATAACAGGTTTAATCTTCGGTAATCCCCTAAATTCAATTTTTGAATTATCTTAACGAAAATCTTTTTCAAAAACCACCTACTTGTGCAAGAAAAAACTACCGAAGAAATTCAAGAAAAACTACCTCGAAACCTTGGTCTTTGGGGCGTATGGATGCTAGTAGTCAATGGATTGATTGGTGCTGGGATATTTGGACTGCCTTCGGGAGCAGCCAGGCTTGCCGGTGAATACAGTGTGTTAATCTATATTTTTTGTGCGCTCTTGATGTTGCCAGTGATTCTGAGTTTCGCAGAGATCGGAAGTTATTTCCGCGGCACCGGAGGCCCCATTCGATATGGCAAATTGGCCTTTGGTTCTTTTATAGGTTTTCAAGGAGGTTGGCTTTATTATTTGGCACGACTGATTTCCTTTGCAGCCAACACCGTTTTACTTACCGACAGTATCGCCTATTTTTTTCCAATCATGGGCGATGGGATTGGTCGTTTGATTTCATTGGCCTTGACCTGCGGACTTCTCAGTCTGATCAATATCTTGGGTTCGTCGGAGTCCATTCGCTCCATGACGCTCTTTACGATTATCAAATTCTCCGTTTTGATCGGATTGATATTCGGAGGATTCTTACTGATCGGTCCTGATGTCATTCCTCGATTTGATAGCCCATTGCCTGCTGGCTCGGATTTGGGTGCAGCCACGTTGCTTTTGATCTATGCTTTTGTAGGATTTGAGGGAGCGATCGTACCTGCTGGCGAAGCAAAGCGACCTAAGCGAGATATGCCGTTGGGATTAATTCTTGGATTGGTCGTCGTGACCATCATCTACATGCTGATCCAATTGGTATCCCAGTCAGCTGTACCAAATTTGGCAGAGAGCAGCAGCCCACTTCTTGATGCTTCTTCAGCCCTTTTTGGAAGCACAGGAGCTGTAATACTGATGATTGGCGTAGCCACTTCCGTCCTAGCAAATCTCATTAGTTCGATGTTTTCTGCCTCGAGAATCACCTATGCTTTGGCGTTGGAGAAATCTCTTCCAGCGTGGTTTGGAGAGGTAAACAGCAAGTTTTTATCTCCAGCAAATTCCGTTTTCTTCTTTGGAATAGCCGCATTTGTATTGGCCGCGATGGGTTCCTTTACCTTCTTGGCCGCCATGACCGTGTTGTCCCGATTATTTCTTTTTATTATGACCTGTGCAGCGATTCCGGTTCTGAGACCAAGATTTCGAGATCAGGGCTATTTCATTCTCAAAGGCGGCTACCTCATTCCAGTGCTGGGGATTGTAGCTTGCCTTTGGCTAATGCTTCAGGTGAGTTGGACTTCCATTTGGCTCACTGCGGTTTTGATTGGAGTTGGAACAGGTCTGTATTGGTTGGGGAAATCCCAGAAGTAAACCCTTCCCCTTCTAGCTGATGCCTATTTCGCGGCATACTCAGAACCACGCTTGAGAGCCGAATGACTCTTTTGAGCAAGATTTGGGAAGTTTTCTTGTCCGAAATATTTTCATACCTGTATTTCCGGGAATTCTGATGCCTTGAATACCCATAGAATTTGGTCCATAATAGATGGCTAATCTGACATCTTGGATGTATCAGGCTGAACTATCCGGAGTGATTCGCAAGCGAAAGTCATCCATTAGGTCACGTCAAAACCTAAGTGGTAATCACATTTTTATTGTTAGAATACTATGCGATTTCGGAGGCTATGAAGGAAGGTACTATTCTTAATTATCTTGGAGCTATGTAGTTTCAATTCCGATAAGGTGCGATTAAAGGAACTCTCCAAGGGTTTGAAACCCTTGGAGAGTTCCATGTTTCAATTCCGATAAGGTGCGATTGAAGGAAGAGAGTTCTATACAAATGCGCTAGCTGGATCAGTGTTTCAATTCCGATAAGGTGCGATTGAAGGTATCCAGTTGTGAATTGCTTTCAAAATGTATCTTTCCAGTGGAAATCACAGCCAATTTAACATACAACGCCTGACCACTTAAGTTGTGAATTGCTTTCAAAATGTATCTTTCCAGTGGAAATCACAGCCCTCGGAAGACTCAAACGCCGTGGTATCGGGTTGTGAATTGCTTTCAAAATGTATCTTTCCAGTGGAAATCACAGCAGACTATTTGGTATGGGACAAAGTAAGTAAGTTGTGAATTGCTTTCAAAATGTATCTTTCCAGTGGAAATCACAGCTCCAGCTTTTCAGGCCACCCCGGATGCTATGTTGTGAATTGCTTTCAAAATGTATCTTTCCAGTGGAAATCACAGCGCTTATTTACGAAAGGACCGAGAACGGTATGTTGTGAATTGCTTTCAAAATGTATCTTTCCAGTGGAAATCACAGCTGAACACGCTCAAAGCAAACAAAGCCATTTGTTGTGAATTGCTTTCAAAATGTATCTTTCCAGTGGAAATCACAGCGCTAACCATTGTAACGTCTCCTAGCTGTATGTTGTGAATTGCTTTCAAAATGTATCTTTCCAGTGGAAATCACAGCCAGTATCTTGATATTCGATTACTTCACCTTGTTGTGAATTGCTTTCAAAATGTATCTTTCCAGTGGAAATCACAGCATTGAATTAACAAAAGAAAGTGATAACGCTGTTGTGAATTGCTTTCAAAATGTATCTTTCCAGTGGAAATCACAGCGGATCACATAGGTACTTCTAGTTTAGATAGTTGTGAATTGCTTTCAAAATGTATCTTTCCAGTGGAAATCACAGCGCAATAAGCCGGCTATATTTAGTATTGCTGGTTGTGAATTGCTTTCAAAATGTATCTTTCCAGTGGAAATCACAGCGAGCGGTAGGTACAGTAGCTAAATTCTCAGGTTGTGAATTGCTTTCAAAATGTATCTTTCCAGTGGAAATCACAGCCTAATAAACCAGCTATATTTAGTATTGCTGGTTGTGAATTGCTTTCAAAATGTATCTTTCCAGTGGAAATCACAGCTCATCTGGCCTTCGTCTGGGTAGATTACCGGTTGTGAATTGCTTTCAAAATGTATCTTTCCAGTGGAAATCACAGCAGACGGTTGCAAATGTGGAGGGCGGTGAGGGTTGTGAATTGCTTTCAAAATGTATCTTTCCAGTGGAAATCACAGCTCAAGGAGGCCATCCCAGGTATTCAGGCAAGGTTGTGAATTGCTTTCAAAATGTATCTTTCCAGTGGAAATCACAGCATTTCCAACTGCTTTCATTTCAATTTCAAAGTTGTGAATTGCTTTCAAAATGTATCTTTCCAGTGGAAATCACAGCGTCACGTAAGGGAAGAGTATAAGCGGCAAGGTTGTGAATTGCTTTCAAAATGTATCTTTCCAGTGGAAATCACAGCATCAATGGTTTAAGCCTTGCAGAAATGTGAGTTGTGAATTGCTTTCAAAATGTATCTTTCCAGTGGAAATCACAGCTACAATTATGAAAAAGCAAACGCCCGAAATGTTGTGAATTGCTTTCAAAATGTATCTTTCCAGTGGAAATCACAGCTAAAGGAGGCAATCCCAGGTATTCAGGCGAGTTGTGAATTGCTTTCAAAATGTATCTTTCCAGTGGAAATCACAGCGGCAGACCACATTTCAGCAGAATGCAAGAAGTTGTGAATTGCTTTCAAAATGTATCTTTCCAGTGGAAATCACAGCCATGGGCGTAGATGCAATTACAAAGCGGTGGTTGTGAATTGCTTTCAAAATGTATCTTTCCAGTGGAAATCACAGCAGCGTCAGGTTTGGAATCAGAATACAGAAAGTTGTGAATTGCTTTCAAAATGTATCTTTCCAGTGGAAATCACAGCCTCTTCCAGCGTCATTCCGAGTTCCTTCATGTTGTGAATTGCTTTCAAAATGTATCTTTCCAGTGGAAATCACAGCTCCCTAATTCTTCTCAATGTCAAGGATGCGGTTGTGAATTGCTTTCAAAATGTATCTTTCCAGTGGAAATCACAGCTGCACCCTATCGGGTCACTGCGTTGCATCTGTTGTGAATTGCTTTCAAAATGTATCTTTCCAGTGGAAATCACAGCTTTGTAACACCTTTTGCAGTGGAATCTTGGGTTGTGAATTGCTTTCAAAATGTATCTTTCCAGTGGAAATCACAGCATTTTTACTTTTGAATGCAGTGACCTGGCGGTTGTGAATTGCTTTCAAAATGTATCTTTCCAGTGGAAATCACAGCATACTTTTTCAAATATGTTTAACAGAGCAGGTTGTGAATTGCTTTCAAAATGTATCTTTCCAGTGGAAATCACAGCACGGGTTTTAAGTAAAATCTTAGCAGGAATGTTGTGAATTGCTTTCAAAATGTATCTTTCCAGTGGAAATCACAGCATATCAATAGTGCCTTTGTATTCAGCCTCTGTTGTGAATTGCTTTCAAAATGTATCTTTCCAGTGGAAATCACAGCCCTATATTGCCCTAACACGGCATCGAGCCTGTTGTGAATTGCTTTCAAAATGTATCTTTCCAGTGGAAATCACAGCAGAAAATGCCTGTAGGAGTCAAATCGTACTGTTGTGAATTGCTTTCAAAATGTTACTTTCCTAGGGAAATCACAGCTAGCCAACAGAATGAAGTGTTGGTGAACAAGTTGTGAATTGCTTTCAAAATGTTACTTTCCTAGGGAAATCACAGCAGTGAGAGTTGGCGCAAATGGCTGGAGCCTGTTGTGAATTGCTTTCAAAATGTTACTTTCCTAGGGAAATCACAGCCAAGAAAACTCTAAAAACATGACTGCCTATGTTGTGAATTGCTTTCAAAATGTTACTTTCCTAGGGAAATCACAGCTTTCCATAGTTTGTTTAAGATTGGTCGTTTGTTGTGAATTGCTTTCAAAATGTTACTTTCCTAGGGAAATCACAGCTTAATTCAAATTTATAGTGTGGCTTACTTGGTTGTGAATTGCTTTCAAAATGTTACTTTCCTAGGGAAATCACAGCACATGACCAGCCAGCTGGCACTTGGTCTGAGTTGTGAATTGCTTTCAAAATGTTACTTTCCTAGGGAAATCACAGCACGGAGAGCATTTTTGACCAGCGATAACACGTTGTGAATTGCTTTCAAAATGTTACTTTCCTAGGGAAATCACAGCGAGGTCAAGGATCGCAATCACCTGATCACGGTTGTGAATTGCTTTCAAAATGTTACTTTCCTAGGGAAATCACAGCTAAGGATCAAGAGACTAAAGGAGAAACCGAGTTGTGAATTGCTTTCAAAATGTTACTTTCCTAGGGAAATCACAGCTACTCGATGCAACGTACCCTCGTAGGGACTGTTGTGAATTGCTTTCAAAATGTTACTTTCCTAGGGAAATCACAGCAATAAAGATCCGGGTTCGCAGATCGCAGCAGTTGTGAATTGCTTTCAAAATGTTACTTTCCTAGGGAAATCACAGCATTCCCAGCCCGATCAAACGCAGGCTTCCAGTTGTGAATTGCTTTCAAAATGTTACTTTCCTAGGGAAATCACAGCAATGACTCATTTTTTTGAAAATGAGGGTTTGTTGTGAATTGCTTTCAAAATGTTACTTTCCTAGGGAAATCACAGCATATATTCTGACGATTCTACAGGATGGGAGTTGTGAATTGCTTTCAAAATGTTACTTTCCTAGGGAAATCACAGCATTGCTCAGCCGGTGGAAATATGCTTGGTAGTTGTGAATTGCTTTCAAAATGTTACTTTCCTAGGGAAATCACAGCGCTTGACCTGCAAGCATGTCGGCTTCATTGGTTGTGAATTGCTTTCAAAATGTTACTTTCCTAGGGAAATCACAGCAGTAATCTTAGTCAGGAGAATTGAGAAGTAGTTGTGAATTGCTTTCAAAATGTTACTTTCCTAGGGAAATCACAGCTTCACAGTGGCAACTTAAAAATTAAAAGTAGTTGTGAATTGCTTTCAAAATGTTACTTTCCTAGGGAAATCACAGCCTAATGGCTATGTGCCAATTATGTCATCTTGTTGTGAATTGCTTTCAAAATGTTACTTTCCTAGGGAAATCACAGCAATTAAAACGATTTGGTAACAAGGGTTATGTTGTGAATTGCTTTCAAAATGTTACTTTCCTAGGGAAATCACAGCGTTACACAAGCGAATAAAATATAGATATGGTTGTGAATTGCTTTCAAAATGTTACTTTCCTAGGGAAATCACAGCCCACTACGACAAAGCTATGCAGGCCTATTGTTGTGAATTGCTTTCAAAATGTTACTTTCCTAGGGAAATCACAGCATAGAGGCTAAAAAGGAGGCGTTTATTCAAGTTGTGAATTGCTTTCAAAATGT
>Ga0209390_10010558_pt1 | contig 10788 bp, 9 predicted proteins | sample BON01_FD_187212 | JGI IMG/M metagenome (GOLD analysis project Ga0209390, IMG submission 187212) | Freshwater microbial communities from Lake Bonney liftoff mats and glacier meltwater in Antarctica - BON-01 (SPAdes) (version 2) | ecosystem: Environmental > Aquatic > Freshwater > Ice > Glacier... | reverse complement strand
ATATATATATATCTACATATATATATATATATGTATATTTATATATGTATATATATTCATGTATATATGTATATGTATATATGTATGCACAAATATATATTCTTGAAATCAGTCTAGATAAAGATGGTCACAATTCGTGTGAGGTGCGTGTGTGTGTGTATGTATGTGCGTGAGATTGTGTGTGTGTGTGCTTCGATTGAAATCAGTCAAGATCGAAATTGTCACAAGTCATATGAGGTCGGTGTTGTGTCCCAAAAACTCTCGAACATATATATTGATCGCAGGAAACCCCCCCCCCGGGGGTTTCCTATTTACTATGTTCCCTAATCAAGAACCTGGAGGAAGAGGACCCCCTCGAAGCACCTGGTACAAATTCTTCGAGGGGGGTCCTCTTCCTCTGGGTTCTTGATGAGGTAACATACTATATAGGAAACCCCCCCAGGGGGGGGGTCCCTGCAATCAATATGCACACACGCAAACACTCACACTCATACACTTTCTCTCGCACACACACACACACACACACACATTAAAGATATATACCTGGAACATAACCGCGTATGTCTTGTGCACACACTCAGACACTCACACACACTCACACGCACACACTCTCTCTCACACACACGCACACACATTAAACATATATACCTGAAACATAAGCTTATATGTTTTTAGAACACCTTTTTGATCAACACCTGCATCCTTATTCAATCTGTGCCTAATATTTGTCCTCATTCGATATGTGACCAATTTTTATCCTCATAATGTTGGTGGCTTATGAAGTGACAATCATTATTCGAAAAAGAAAAAAACTAAGCCTAAACCCAAAACCCTAAACGATGAACGATAAATTCGACAGACATGTCTTCTGGCTTATGAAGTGACTTATGACAATCATTATTAGGTAATGTTCCAGGGATTCTGGGACAAAACACTAGCGGCACATTTGGTGCTGACCTACAAACTGCCCAAAGCCTGTCTTGAGGTATGACTGCAACACATTGCAGCACGCTGCAACACACTGCAACACATTGCAACACACTGCAACACACTGCAACACAATGCAGCACGCTGCAACACTTTAGCGGCACAGTTGCTACTGACCTACACACTGCCCACAGCCTGTTTTGAGGTATGTCGTTATGCGACGTGCCTCGCTCATATGCGACGTGCCTTGCTCATATGCGACATGACTCACTCATATGTGATATACCTTATTTTTGTGTGACATGACTCACTCACGTGTGCCATGCCTCATTCATATGTGACATGACTCGCTCATATGTGACATCCCTCACTTATGTGTGACATGACTCATTTACGTGTGCCATGACTCACTCAGATGTAATATGTCTTATTCCTGTGTGACATGACTCGCTCATGTGTCACATGACTCAGTCGTGTGTGACATGAATTATTCGTGTGTGACTTCTGACTCATTCATATGTAATATGACTCATTCATATGTAATATGACTCATTCATACGTGACATGACTCATTCATACGTGACATGACTCATTCATGTGACATGACTCATTCATACTTGACATGACTCATTCATGTGTGCCATGACTCATTCATGCGGGACATGACTCATTCATATGTGACATGACTCGTCCATACGTAGCATGACTCATCCATACGTGATATGACTCATTCATGCGGGACATGACTCATTCATACGTGACATGACTCATTCATGCGGGACATGACTCATTCATGTGACATGACTCATTCATACTTGACATGACTCATTCATGTGTGCCATGACTCATTCATGCGGGACATGACTCATTCATATGTGACATGACTCGTCCATACGTAACATGACTCATCCATACGTGATATGACTCATTCATGCGGGACATGACTCATTCATACGTGACATGACTCATTCATAAGAGACATGACTCATTCATAAGCGACATGACTCATTCTTACGTGACATGACTCATTCATAAGAGACATGACTCATTCATAAGCGACATGACTCATTCTTACGTGACATGACTCATTCATAAGTGACATGCCTCGCTCATGTGTGACATGCCTCAGTCGTCTGTTACAGAATCATTCGTGTGTGATTTCTGGCTCAAAATGAGATTTTGGTTTAATTTGGATTTGCAATGAAGAATTCGAGTTTCTCAATTTGGTGGGTTCTGGGGGGTGTAGCATTTTCAGTGGAAACTGTCATATCTACCTCATTCTTTGTTGCTGATCTACAAGCTAAAGCCTATTCTGAGGTGTGTCTTTATTTGATACAGGGTGGCGAAGATGCGTAAGATGCCTAATCTTTATAGATTATTTTCCGCAAAAGAGCCCTATAATTCATTGCTCTTTTGCGGAAAATAACCTGCAACTTTCAAGGCATTCTATGGGTCTTCGCCACCCTATAAGACTCGCTCATATGTGACGTGCCTCAGTCGTGTGTGACATGACACATTCGAGTGTGACATGGCTCATTCTATGTTGCTGATCTACATGATGCCTTTGAAGTATGTGTGCCATCACCCCTTTGTGCGTTTGACGCATCCAGAAAGAGAAAATGAAAAAGATGGAGGGAGAGAGGACGGGAGAGAAAAATCAATTGATTGTGTTAGTGTACCTCACCGAAATACATCACGGAAATGCATTTTCTCACGGAAATACATTTTCTCACGGAAATACATTTCTGGTAGCGTGCCTTACAGAAATAATGGGTAGTATTCCAGGGACATTATCAAGCCAGCATGAAAACAACAGTTATGAAAAAATCGACATGAAACACGAGGCATCAACACAATAGCTTTAAAACAATAGACATTCAAACAGCGCAACTCGATGTTGATTGATGGATTAGTTCTTTGTCACTACCCGGTACTTCCGTTGTTGCACAGTAGTTGCGCAGAATCAACAGATGTAAAACAACAGACGTTAAAACAGTCGACATCAAAGCAACCGATTTAGGGCCACCAGAAATCCTGGGCCGTTCGAGAAAACAAGATCTGTAGACTCGTGAATTCTGCTGGCACTAAAAATCCACAACTGAGTGGTACATATTATTTCGCTCAATTAGTTTCAAAAACAAATTGCCACAAAATAACGGTTTCTTCTATTCCTCTTTATTGGGTCCTGTATCGACTTACGATTCACAGTAGCAGCAACGATTGCTACAAGGCTGCCCGAATTCTCCGGCGGCATTTTCAAAAGAGCCTTATTTTTTGTAGGGATCTACATTTGAAAACGACATCGAGCAATAACGATTACTTGGCTCCCTCAATCCTCTGGTCTCATTTTCAAAAGAGTCCTATCTGGTGGTTCTTTTTTGAAAACAAAATCTAGCAATAACAATTATTAGGCTCCCTCAATTGTCCAAGCGTGTTTTCAAAAGAGCAGGGCTCTCATTTTTTTTTTTTGCAGGGCTCTCTTGTAAGAGAAATCTAGCGATTTCAGGAGCGTACGCTTCGTTGCAACCCTATAGATGAAAAAAAAATTTGTACCTCTGAGAAACCCATTTATATTGTATTTACAGTTCCAAAAACAGAAGCAGCAAAAAAAATGCCATAGGATAGACTGTAAAAAAAATGAAACAATCAAAAAGAATACTGTATTTAAAGACATTATCACTCGAGAATGGATATTCTTTTTCAATGTTTCTTTTTTTTTGTATAGACAATACCACACTGTTTTAAAATCTGACAATGTTAGTGTTTTTTGTAATAATATGTCGAGAGATCCTATTATATTAATGATTCAATAATGATGATCACCTACCTCAAAAAAATAAAGTCTCTGTCTGTCTGTCTGTCTGTCTGTCTGTCTGTCTGTCTATCTGTCTGTCTGTCTGTCTGTCTGTCTGTCCGTCTGTCTGTCTGTCTGTCTCCTCTCGCTTCTGCTCGCTCTCTTTCTGTCTCGCTCTCTTGCTCCCTCGCACGCACAATCTCTCTCTTTCTCTCTTTCTCACACACACATACACAAACTCTCACACACACGCACACACTCTCTCACACACTCACTCACTCTCTCACAAACACACAAACTTTCGCCATCTTTCAACAGGTCAAGGCCAAGGGCAAGAATTCTGAAAAGGCACCCAAACAGGTACAGACAACACTTTTCCCAAAAAAATCTCCATTGAAAAAGGCCAGAGGAATACTTCATCGTCCCTACTCTGTGCTTCCACGTTGCATTGTAGTTGCACAGAATCTAAAAGTCTCCATTGAAAAAAGCTCCACTACTCATGCTAAATTAACTTTTTGTGTTGCGTTCCTCTTGTTTTTTAGGCCACGAATGTCTGCCGTTCGTGAGGCAGCTGAAAGGATTTAAAAATCTTTGTAGATTTGGAAATGTTGGAGAAGGCTTTTGAAGCGAAAGAAAGAAGGCAACGTAAAGAGAGAGGGACGCACACAGAGAAATGGAATGAGCGACAAAGAGAGATGTTCAGTGATAGTGACAGACAGGAGGAAGAGGAGCAGCATCGGCAGCAACAGCTGTGAGTCTATATATATCTGCATTGTATGTATGCGTAAGCCTTTTATATGTGTGAGTCGGCAGAAAAGCGCACATTTTAGATATCGAGTCGGGGAAAAATGAATTTACGTGAATTTAAATACCATTACACAGATGTGCCGGTCATTCAACAGAGTAGCCCGTGTCAATAGTCACGTCACGTGTGATTGCGTCATGTCACATGTAGCCATGCTGCGCATACCACTCATGGAGGAAATCAGACTTAAGATATCTTGATTTCGAGATCTATCAATTTTCCCGATGGATCTTTTGAATGACGGGGACTCTGTTACACATGTGAAAATGTGTATGAAAATTTAGGGACTCCCGTGAAGACATGTTTGGTATGTATGGGGACTTCCGTGAAAACTGGTTGGAAATTTTGGCAGTCGTAATTATTTCAAGTTCAATCTCCTCCATCCGTGGTACAAATCTTTGAACACATCTATTTCTAAACTCATCAGACGCTTCTCGTAAAAGAGCTAGAACACACATCCCTGCGAAAACAACTTTTTAAAATCCGAGCAAAAACAACGAACAAACAACGTGACCAGTGAAACAGGCTGCTTTTGAATTAGGCCAGGATTCTCAGGGATTTATCAATAGCATTACGTTTATTACCGCTACCAATTGTAAATCCCATAGGCAGAATTTTGGTATGCCGGCAAAAGTTTTGGAAATAATCTCAAGATTCTGTGCCAATGTATCTGCATTCGGCTGTACTAGCATGTACTCTCTTACTTCATCACTAAATTGGACATATTTTGCCCCACAGCACTTTGATTACGACGGCGTGAGGTCGCTTCGGAACCCACTCCAGAGGACTGAAACACAGCAGAGGCTGTGGCACAGGAGAAAACAATTGGCAGGGCTCCACTTGCTGAGGTGCGCGACACTCTGACGAGGGTGCGTGCTGCAACGACGCCAGCCTGTTTTGTACGAGCGGGCCTGCATTCTTGGGATATCAAGCCCCTATAACCAAAACTCGCTAATTTCAAACAATGTCGTGCCCAGGTCGAATATCCACGTCGATAACCCCGCACGGATGCCCGTACTCAATCTCTATCAATGATCCATGCTCAGCAGACTCCACTGCTAGCCAGACTGAGAAAGTCTTTGTCCTCAGGACAAACACAAAAGGGGGGCATGGAGAAAAACGTGGCAAAAAGACAGTGAAGAACAAGTTTGATTGTATGAAGTGTCGACACCAGGGTAGACGCCTAAGCGTCCCTTAATTGGTGGAGAATAATTCACTGCATACACCAGTACAGCTTTTAGACGCAACCATTGTGAAGAACTGTAAAAAGATGTGGTAAAAAGCTGGAGTTGTAATTCTAACCAAGGCGAAAGATAAGTCAAATACTGTATCTCACTACTAGATAATCTCGAGAGGAGATGTATTTACTATCTCGAACGTCCGGTCGCCACTGGTTATGACTTCTGAGGTACTTTGCAAAATAACGAACGTTACCATCCTTCGGAATGACCGAGTCGTTTTATGTCACGGTCAATCTGAAGGTGATAAGTTTTAGCTTGAATAATCACATTTCTTCGACAATCTCGACATCAACATCGGGGTTGGGAGATCGATTCTGCTAGTTTTGTTTAGATGTGCGACTTCCAGATTCAATGTCCAGTTGTGGAAAGGGCTTATTAGAAATTAGTCAGAAGATTCTAAATGTTATCCAAATAGTTATCCGTACGTTGGTTGACTTTAAGTTGCGTGTGCATGTGTGTAGATATGATTGTGTGTGTACGTATATACATATAGTTGTGCGTGTGTGCATGTACATATGTATATACTTATAAGTGCACGCGTGTATGTGTGTAGATGTGTATATGTACATATATACATGCTGGTAAGCATTGCTATATACGATTTACAAGCATGTTTATGTATATTGGTCACGACATCGGACGAAATGCTGTCAGGATCTGAATGTTTTAGCCTAGTGTAGTAAGTATTTTCAAATTCATCATGAGTCAATGGAAGGGTCGCATTTACTGCACATTACTACCCCTTCTTACTGGCTCGTGGCACTTTTGGCCTGAAGTTCGCTTGTTTTTGCAACAGTCGAATCTATGTGGTGTGGCTCAACAAAACAGAAAAGATACGTCTCATATTGAAGAAAGGGTTGGGTAATTTTAAGTTTCGAACGAACGCAGATTCTCAGCGGAATCCAGTTTACAAGGCATTCCATCGAATTCAAGTTCGTTGTTGTGGATACGAAACAATTCGTCACTATTAATCCAAACGTGATCCTGACGCAGCAAACATGCGGCCAGTGCCCAAACATGTTTGCGGGAAGCAAACGCCGAGCGCTGGAACTTTTATTTTTCATACGAATTTGCTCTATATGTTCCTAATATCTATATGTAAGAGGAGAGTCGGATCTAGGTCCGTGCACAACTTCGGTACTTGCAAAAAGAATGCTGCTGCGTGGTGGCGACTTCCGATTCAAAAAAGTGTTTGGCTACAAAATTCGTCGGAATTCGCCAAGGCGCAGCGGCATTCTTTTTGCATGCACCGAAATTGTGCACAGACCTAGATCCAACTCTCTTTTACATTTTGATATTGAGAAGATATGGCAAATTTGCACGCCAAAACAAAATTTTAGGCGTCCCGCAGACATACTCGAGCGCTGGACGCATGTTTGCTGCTTCAAGATCACGATTACATTACTACCAAAGAATTGTTTTGTTTCCACAACAACGAATTCAATGAAATGCCTCGTAAACTGGTGTTGGAGCAGGCCTTAGCCAACTAAGCCAAATAGGCTCTGGTCCGGTACGAGATTACCTGGCCCATTTGAGAAAAGCTGCCAAGAGCAATGAGTATTGGTGGTGGTGCATAATAGCGATATTCCAGGTGGTGGGGCGTAATAGGTACTTTTATCGGCGGTTCTGTGTAATAACTGTTCCATGTGTGTAACAGGCTATTTATGCTGAAATAGAAGGCTCTGGATCTGGGCTCGTGACTGGTTTGATTCTGCTGACCATCAATAGTAAATTTCAAATCATTGTGAAAATTTTGATAGTACAAAATCCACAAACAAAAATGAAAGAAATCCTTGCTGACCTGATGGCGGTGTAACCATTTGACAACGACAGCCAACCGTGTCGGGGGGGCACAGGCAGCAGTGCGCAGGCACGCTCGTGAAGCCGTCGCGCACAGCGCCGGGCACGCACAGCGTGCAGTTGGCGTCGAAGCCGCCCTTGGCGCCGGCGTTGCACTGACACTTGGCGCATGATCGCATACTCGGTATCTGCGCCCACTTTGCAACCCAAAAAGAAGACTTGTGTTCTAGCAGCCAGCCTCAGGTCAGCACTGCGTATTCGCTGTTGGTGTTGAACAACTGCTCTGCGTTTGTGCTATTTGCGCTGGTGCAGGCAGCACCGCATTCTCATGCTCTTTCAGGACAACGGCACAAGGTTGCGCCAAGCTGGTCGCTTGCGTCAGATTTCCCAGGACTCAATGCGCGCTTCTCGTCAATTGCCTGGACCTCGGACACGAGTCTCGTGCTGCACTTTCAGGGCAGCCTATGCACGGTCGTCGCCGTTCACTCGCTGCGCAGCCTCAAGTCTGCCGAGCTTTATGTCTTCACAACACAGCGACTTCCCCGAATCTCACGCTGGATCCCCTCTACCGGTACATGAGACTATTTGAACTGGCACACACCGTCAACGTCCGCAGCAGCTTCTGGGACTCCACCACAGCGCACTACATAGACCTGCCGTACGCTGCCTCCCTCTGGGTGTTGGGTCGCATCATCGCGAGACCTGCTGAGCCGTGTTCCACTGTGTAGGTCGTCGTGCAAATGACCATGCTCAAGTGCTGGAGCCTTGTCCGGGACACCGTGACACTGCCTGCCGCTGTCGGGCACGGCTTACATCAAGTATGCGCTTTATATAAATGAATATATATATATACATATATATCCAGTCCGGTACGAGATTACCTGGCAAGGTAATCTCGTACCGGACCGGAGCCTAGTTGGCTTAGTTGGCTAAAGCCCGCTCCAACAAAATCACATTGCGAGGTCACGCATGAGACCGCGCCGGTAATGATGGCTCTCCCTGACCAGGGCATAGTCTCTCGTGCCCGAAACGCTCCATTGTATGGATGTTTCCCCCCCAGGGGCATCGGCTGGTAGCACTGTGTGCATGCTCGGTGTGCAGGGTTCGAACTGGTGACCTTGGAAAGAGAAGTTGTTGGAGCGGGCCTTAGCCAACTAAGCCAAATAGGCTCCGGTCCGGACCGGAGCCTATTTGGCTTAGTTGGCTAAGGCCCGCTCCAAAAACTGGATTCAACTGAGAATCCGCTTTCGTTCAAGAAATACCCAATCCCTCCTTAAACACACGCAGACGTACACACATGCCAGTAGACTGCAGGAAAATCGTAAATATCATTGTCCAGTGTGTTTATTCAGAAATCAAAACAAGTGCAGGAAACCCGTGACTCAATTCAAGCTCAAATGCAACTCGTTATTTTTTGGCCATTTCTGTTGCGTTGGGGTCCCTTGAACATTTCCATTCTTGCAACCACCAAACTGTCATCATGTGAGAGTCGTGTCTTACGCTGGGTCACGGGACTCTGCGTGTCCAGCCACCGGATTCCTCCGGCGTGTGCCCTCGGGAGTCGTTTCACAACCAGGGGGCGCACGCTGTCATGGTTCTCGCACGTACCATCAGTGCAGGGGTTGGTGGGAAGCGTAGTGTGGGATGCGTGCCTGGCGTTGATGCTTTTGGCCATAGTCTCAAAGTAGCCGCGGCCTATGGCCGCAGACGGTAGCAGCGCCAGAACAACTCTGGATTCTTCAACAAAGCATCTCGGAACTTGACAATTTTGGCCGCGGCGATGCGGTCTGAACTGGTTGGGCTCAACAGGCACCTTGCTAAGTAGCTTGGTCACGGTGTCGGAACTAAGCTGGTTGAATAGCATTTGCATGGTATGATACTTGAGGAACTTGTTCGCAATTGCAAGCATGCGGGAGGAATCCAGGTGAAGGTCGCGCACGTAGTACTCCTCGGAATGTGTCGTCAATTCGGACCAGGTATGCTCCTCGCACGAATCCAAGCCCAGCTTGGTGGCTTGGCACGATGTTGGACTCAATGTCGGGCGTGTCGGTGCATCAGACAGGAAGCTGTCGGTGTCTTGACGCGACATCAAACTTGCTGTCTCACGCCCTTGCTGCTTGCCAGTGAGGAGGGGTCTAACGTCCTCCAAGAACCCCGCAGCACTAAGGTGGTGACTAAGTGCTGCGTCCAACTCACATGCATCTTTGCCTAGCTTGATGGCTTCGCACGATGTCTTGGGAATCGAGGACAGGCAGGTCGGCGCCTCGAGGGGTGTGGCGTCCTCCAACGGCACCGAGAACCCAACAGCTCTCAGATCAAGATGCAGTCCAAAGCGCAAGGTAGCGTTCTCCATGAGGTAGTGCTCTTTGTGGTTTCGGTTCGACGTATGCTTGGCCTGGAGTACTGGCGGTGCCCTACGCTGGACCTTTTCAGCGTTATCTTGATCCGCGTCACTTGCTCGGCGAGTTGTGCCATGGGTCTCTCGCTGCCGCCGCAGAAGTTGCTGCTCTTGCCGCTTGCCTTCACCAAGTGCTTGCTGCTGCATACAGCGATTGTCTTCGGAAGACCCTGGGGCTGGATCCGCAGGATCGGGAATGCGCTGTCTCGAGCGCAGTGCCCAACGAATAACGTCGGGCTCGAGTAGCGCAAACCAACAAACGAAGGCGACAAAGGCAATGACAAATGTGATCACCATCGTGGGAAGACTGGCTACTGCCACAAGTGTCGGATTCTTCCCGTTCATGCTTCGTTTACCTTATTTTTCTGTGACTATTAAAGTTCTGCTTGCGACTTTTCCAGTATTTTTTTTGCGAGTTACACCTCTTTTTTTTAATTTAAAAAACATTAAAATCCTCGAAACGTTTTATTTCTTTTTAAATTTACCCCGATTTTTCGAACTTCTTCGTGTTCGTTCAACAGTCCGTGTAAGGGTACCACGGTGCCGTGTTCAAAGGCGTTAAGGTGAGCGTAATAAAGGTGCTAGCAAAAGGCGTTCCAAAATCAGCGTAATTGGTGTGACAGCAAAAGCAATAATTTAGCATTTTGTGTTGGTTCATGCATGGCGATCGGTGGATCAAGCATGGCGATCGGTGGAGATATTCAATTCCATTCCCTAGTCGCCCACCGCTATGACTATAGCTATTTCTCTTTTTGCTCAATTTTTTTTCCAGAGGGCCCCCCGAAGAATGTGAGTTATGTCAAACCTGAAGTAAACTTACCAA
>Ga0209390_10010557_pt1 | contig 10788 bp, 11 predicted proteins | sample BON01_FD_187212 | JGI IMG/M metagenome (GOLD analysis project Ga0209390, IMG submission 187212) | Freshwater microbial communities from Lake Bonney liftoff mats and glacier meltwater in Antarctica - BON-01 (SPAdes) (version 2) | ecosystem: Environmental > Aquatic > Freshwater > Ice > Glacier... | reverse complement strand
AAATGGCAAAATACAAGAGCTTAAAACAGTAGGAAAAGGCTATCGAACCTTCGCCAACTTTAGAAGCGCAATACTGTTTTTCCATGGTGGTTTAGATCTATATCCCCACTAACTTAAGGGTAGAACCATTAGTATTACTCCCAATAATTATTGGGATTATTTTCACTACTTTTTCTTATTCAATGCCTCTTTCATGTTTTCGCTATCCCAAGCGTGATCATTCAGGGAGAATTTTTTAGTGAGTTCGCCGGAGAGTAACGCCTCTTGCTGCTCGATTTGAAGCTTGCCTACTGAGATATATTTCTTTTCATCATTTTTGTACTTAGCCAGAATTTTCAAAGCAGATTCATCATACTCTCGAAAACTCTGTCCCAATCGAAGAACGGTATACGCGCGGAAGCCCAGTTTTTTAAGCGCATCCTGACCCATTCGTATGGATGTATCAAGATTTTCGCGGTAGATGTTTTTAACTCCCATCTCTATCAGTTCGTAGGCATCAGTACGGTTTCTTGTTCGGATCATGATTTCCAGATTTGGAAAATTTTTCTTGCAGAGTTCAACGAGTTTCCGATTCGTCTCTGGATCATGAATCGCAGAGATTAGAATATTGGCATCTTCAGCTCCTGCTGATTGGAGTAGGTCCAGTCGAGTGGCATCTCCATAATACACCTTGAATCCCATTTTCCTCAGAAAGTCCACCCGATCTGGATCAAAATCAAGGACTGTAGCTTCAACCCCATTTGCCCGAAGAAATCTTCCCAGCGTGGATCCAAAATGGGAGAAACCTATCAGGATAACTTTATGTATCGCTTCGATATCGTCCATCTCTCTGTCGTTCGTATTGATTCGAGTAAGCCGAGGCAAAAGGAATTTGTCCATCAATACCATTAGAATAGGAGTGATCGTCATACTCAGAGCAGTAATCGCCATAAGATAATCGGAATTGCTTTGATCCAAAATTCCGAGCTGAAGTGCAAAAGCGTAAGTAACGAAGGAAAATTCACCGACTTGCGATAGTCCAACCGCAAAAGAGAGGTTTTCTGGAATACTTAGTTTTTTGAATTTGCCTATCCCAAGAATAATCACTGTTTTTAATGCAATGATCAAGACGGTTGCACCGACAATAATGGATGTATTTTCAAAAATTAGATTGAAATTAATTGTTGCGCCAACCGCCATAAAAAATAGTCCAAGTAAAAGCCCTTTGAAAGGATCTAAGTCAGATTCCAACGCATGTTTATAGGGGCTGTTTGCAAGGATAACGCCCGCTAAGAAAGTTCCCAATGCTGGGCTTAGTCCAACTAATTCCATTAGGAAAGCGATTCCTACCACAATCAGTAAGGCAGAAGCAGTGAATAATTCGCGTAGTCTAGTTTTTGAGACCCATTTCAACAGCGGACCGAACCCAAATCTTCCCAATAAAACCACTATGCCAATTGCCCCAAATATAAAGATCGTCTGAAGCCACCCTGGATAGCTTCCAATCAAACCATGTGAACCTACTTCAACGTCTATTGGTACGGAACCAACGACTACCAAAAGTGGAAGAATTGCCAAGATTGGAATTACGGCAATATCCTGCATCAATAACACTCCAAAGGAAAACTTACCTACCTGACTTTCCATTTGATTTTTCTCCTTCAGTGATTGGAGTACAATCGCAGTGGAAGAAAGTGCCATGGAAAGTCCTACAGCTAGAGACAATTGCCAAGAAAACTCTAAAGCCAGACCAATCCCAAATAGAACTGCTGAGGTCACTAATACTTGATTAAGACCAACTTGTAAGATCAGTTTCTTCATTCGCCAGAGGTTTTTTGGCTCTAATTCAAGACCAATTAGGAATAGCATCATCACTACGCCAAACTCAGCTTTTTCCATGATGTCTTCGCCCTCTTCCAAAAATCCTAAAAAGTAGGGGCCAATAACAATTCCCGCAATGAGGTATCCTAATATCGACCCCATCCCCAGTCGCTTAGCGATCGGCACACAGACAATGGCAGCAAATATAAATATGATGGCTTGAGGTAAAAATCCTTCCATATTTAGTCGTTTTTGAAGTAAAAGTTCCGCAAAGATGCTTCATCCAATAGGACTGCATCTCGAAGCCGGATCACCAATTCACGGTATTTATATGCACCGGTTTTTAAATTTTCGGCGCTGATCTGGTGAGTTCCTCCAATATGAAAAACCGGTAAGTAGTTCATATTGCAAAGCTTTGCGGTTTGCTCAAAAGGCTGTAAAAAATCTCTTAGCGTAAATCGATTATTTCCATCTGGTCCATAAGTTTCGGCTGTACCACCAGAGGTAACCGCATTAAGGATAAACTTATTTTTCAAATAAACTCCTCCAGGGCCATAGGCCCAACCAAACTCCAGAACTATATCAATCCATTGTTTCATCAAAGGAGGACAAGAGTACCAATAAAAAGGGTGTTGCCAGATGATCACGTCAGCTTCGAAAAGTGCCTCTTGCTCATGTTGAATAGAAATGTTGAACTCTGGATACAGCTCATATAAATCTCGAACCTCTACATTTTCGAGATCGGAAATTGCAAGAAGCAATTCTTGATTTGCTTCAGAATGTTCAAACTTTGGGTGTGCAAATAGCACTAAAACTTTCCTCATTTGAGATTATTCATAAAAGTTTATATTCTTGTGTGAACCATCAAAAAATCATTTATTTTGAGTGGATTATAATTTGTAACAAGCAGAAACTTTATTCGTTTTTTTAACTTCTCCTGAAGTTAACTTAATTCCAAGCTCACATAGACTATCAAACTGATCATTTGGCCTTTGCTTCTGCTTATTTGAACAGAAATCAATCTTTCGATTTTGGTCTGCTTGCATTTAATAATATCTCAAAGTAGTACTGGAGCATTTTGGCTCTATTTACTATTTTTTCCTTGGCAGCCCATCCTGATTGATCCATGGCCTTACCTTTACGTCAAATACCTCATGCAGTTTCTGTACAGATATTACAGAATGAATACATTTATCTGTTTCAAATGTGATAACGACTTTTCTTTTTGAATATTCTCTGATTTGTCCTCGCTCGTCATCTTGGTGCTCAAAGCTCAAATCACAGAATGAAAAGATACTAGCCAATAACGCAAAAAGAGTGACCAAACATTTGGTCACTCTTTGTTTTTAACAAAATCAAAACTACAAACTTTTAATATGCTATTCCGTTTTCAGCTCTTTGCTTAAAACTTCCAGCCATTTTTTAGCGATCATTCGCTCCCCCATTTGATTGGTAAATAGATTGCCGTCATATACTTCTATTGTTCGCGCAAGATGCTTTGAATCTTTGAAATGGAATTGAAGAGCCAAAAATTCAAGAATATTTCGCTTTTCGTTGACAACAGTTACGGTTCTGAATTTTTCCTGAAGACTGACTTTATTTACATCGTTCAGATTAATAACCACTTGCTGTGGAAAATCTCCAAAACTGAAATAAACAAGTTTTTGTGCAGTTTTATCAAGGCCTATAATGTAGTGATTTCGCCATCGCTCCACGACATTTGGACTAATTCCGTGAGATTTGGCAAATTCAAGAAAAGTATTCGCAAACGTTTTTTCTGTTTTTTTGTTTTTGAATGAATAGTAAGCGAAAGGTGCAATGAAAGCACTGATCAATACAGTAGACAACGCAATGGTTGTCATATCAATATTTTGCATGATAAGGTAGAATTAGAATAAATTAAAATTAAAGTAATTGCTGAGAAACCAGCCTTAAATTCAATTCAAACTACCAAGGATAAAAAAAGTGTATAAACAATGTTTGGATATCAAAAAGTGACGATCCATTCTCAGATAAAAAATTAATTAGAAGAGAATTCTCTATAGCTGTAAAATCAATTTTTAGCTCCTCGATGAAATTTCCAAATAGCTTTTGGTCAATCTTAAAATCAGGAACTTCGATAAATGTGATATTTATTGAAATCTGACTTTTACCCTCAATGGAAAATGAGTTATAAAGTGAAAATTCTTTAGTCGGAAAAAAGGACTCACTGGGAAAAGAAAAAACTGCAGTAACGCTGATAATCCAGCTAAACAAAATCATAAAAAATGCCAGTTTTTTCATTGCTTTATCTTCTACTATTGAATTTTCAGAATTATAAATGAAATTTCCTAGTAAGCCAAAAATCTATTTTTTTAAATCAAATAATTCGAGATTTTCCACGCCGTTGGTCAGTTCGATTTTATCGAAAGAGCTGGTGGGAAAAATCAATGATGTCATCACCAGTTCTCCATCATTGACAAAGACTTCGATAGAGGAAGCATCCAGAAATATCCTTATCTCGGATGCTTCCCAACTCATCGGAGCGGAATGACTTGCTGCGAAATCGGGATGAAAATTATTCTTGCCAGCACGACTTCGATCGACTGTTACCAAACCATCGCGTTTGAAAACGGCCAATTTTTCACCCTCTTTATTCGAAAATGCCAGAAAAAAATTATTCTCTATATCCGCCAGTATCTCCACTGCCTGGGACGGAAGAAAAGAAATATCTGCTGAAACGTCAAATGATGTTTTGCGAAGAAGCTCTAATTCTTTGATAGGTGAGGATTTTAGCAATAGTGTTCCTTCCACTTCAAATAAGCTCAGTGCTTTCGGGACGGTCATGGCAGAGCGCCAAGATTCTGTAGGCACTGACTGAGCATAAAGCCAGTTGCTCATCCATCCGATCAAAACTGTGCGATCTTGATCTGCCGGAAGATTACTCCAAGTCACACCTGCATAATTATCTGGGCCATAGTCCATCCAGCGGATCATATCGTCATCCGGCGTAAAAATACTGTTTTCAAAATCTCCGATAAAATATTGTGTAGCAGAACCCTTCTGAGGTCCGCCAGGATTAATGCTGACAATCAGAACCCATTTTTTTTCGCCATCTGGCGTGTTGAACGGAAGTAGGTCAGGGCACTCCCAAACCCCTCCATGTGCGCCTATTCCTAATCCAAATTCACTTTTAAATTCCCAATTTATCAAATCCCGGGAAGAATAAAACTGGATACGATCCATTACAGCCAAGGTCATCATCCAAGATTTTGTACCGTCTGAATTGGTAATTTTCGAAACTTTAGGATCTCTGAAGTCTTTGATTCCTTGGTTTGGAAGGACTGGATTTCCATCGTATTTCGTCCAATTGCGGCCTTTGTCCAAAGAGAACGCAATCGCTTGACTTTGATAATTATTTTCTCCTGCTTTTTCAGCATCCATATTATGATAAGTGAAAATGGCAACCAGCGGTGGATTAGATGCTGATCCCAGCCCGGAGCTATTTTCAGAATCTAGAACCGCACTTCCCGAGAAAATATAGCCTAGTGAATCAGGTGCTAGTGCGATGGGTAGATACTCCCAATTCACTAGATCTTTGGATATCGCATGTCCCCAAGACATCGGTCCCCAGACGGTAGAATCAGGATAATGCTGATAAAATAGATGATACTCGCCATCTAGGTATACCATTCCATTAGGGTCATTCATCCATCCAGATGGAGGTGCGAAGTGGTATTCGGGTCGGTATTTTTCACTGCTGGATTCTTGGAATGAAACTGGTGTATCAGTAGAGCAACCTAAAGAAAGAAATAGTAAAAGTGATATAGCAGCTTTTGAGAAAGAATTCATGGCTCTTTTTTTTCAAATATACTCCTTGAATTCTCAATAAATAAGTTTTAAAAGAGACACTCCTGACTTCTTTCCTTTTTTATATCTTTTAGTAATCGTAGTTTTGGTATCTTCAAATCATTACACCCCTCTTTTTTTATGAAAGGAATTATTTTAGCAGGTGGATCAGGTACAAGACTTTATCCTTTGACTATTTCAGTAAGCAAGCAATTGATGCCTGTTTATGACAAGCCGATGATTTATTATCCACTTTCAGTCTTGATGATGGCAGGGATCAAAGAAATCTTAATTATCACCACACCGGAAGATTCGGAGTCTTTCCAAAAGCTCCTAGGAGACGGTTCTAAACTTGGTTGCCGTTTCGAGTATGCGGTTCAACCAAGTCCGGATGGATTGGCTCAGGCGTTTATCATTGGAGCGGAATTTATAGGAAGGGATAAAGTTGCTTTGATCCTTGGAGATAATATTTTCTATGGTTCGGGACTTCACAAAACACTACTGGAAAATACAAATCCAGATGGCGGAGTGGTCTTTGCCTATCATGTCAATGATCCAGAACGATATGGAGTTGTGGAGTTTGATAAAAATCATAAAGCGATCAGCATTGAAGAAAAACCCGAAAAGCCAAAGTCCAATTATGCTGTTCCAGGTTTGTATTTTTATGATAACAGTGTGGTGGAAATTGCGAAAAATATAAAACCAAGTCCTAGAGGTGAATTGGAAATTACAGACGTGAATAATGAGTATTTGAAACGACAAAAACTACAGGTTGCGATTCTAAATCGTGGAACTGCCTGGCTTGACACCGGCACCCATCAGTCGCTCTTACAGGCCGCTTTATTTGTAGAGGTAATAGAGGAGCGACAAGGTCTGAAAATTGGATGTATTGAGGAGATTGCCTATAGAAACGGATTTATTGGTGAAGAACAGCTTCTTGAAACAGCAGAAAAGCTGGGTAAAAGTGGCTATGGTAGCTACCTAAGAAAGCTAATTTGATTAACGAAAAAAAGGCTGGATGAAAACGATCTAGCTTTTTTTAAATAGCACGATTTAAGGTTTAGAGGAAAACGTTTCCCCTCAGATCATTTTATCAGTACGATTAATTGATTTTTACAATTTTTGAATCTGTAGTTTCATTTATAAAGTAGACTTTTTCACTTCAAAATCTCACTTTCCGAAGTGTAGTCTGCTACTTGGATGATTCCGATAGTTGCCAATCTTAATTCGATCAACTCAGCTGTTGTTAAGGCTATGGAATTTGCCTCCACTTCTTTGGTGATTACTTTAATTTGGTCAGATATTACCCAAAGTATAGTATCAGAGATTGCCTGAACCGATTTGACCGTGAGTATCATATTCTCAGACTTTGAGATCGATTCGGCCAGGTTCGTAAACGATACCTTACCATGCATTCTTTTGGCTTTACTATGATTAATAGCAGCAAATCCATTTACTCCAGCAATTACCCATTTATTAGTTTTCAAGGCATTCGATCTAATAAATGGGCAGTTGCTTTGATGATTTGAGCATTGATTCTCACAGTTCTCATGGTATAATCATTTACAGCAACCCTACATTGACTAGACAACATGTGCTGACATAGCCTCAATTAAAATCAGCTGAGGCCATATCGATCAGGATGTCAATTACTGCTATCCTCGTACCGGCTGGAAGGTTATTTTTACTTTGATTGCTGCAAGTATTGCATTTGCATCACCATAAGTGGCAGACACATGATTAGAAGTTTGCTCGATAGGATTTGAATCATTTGATTTTCTATCAAATTTAAAAATAAGGACGATTGCCAAAGTGCTGTAATTCAAAAGTTGAGTCCGCTCCGAAAAGGCATTTCCACTAGAAAATAGTGCCATTTGGATCAATTTGGAGGGGGTATTTTCTCTAAATAGCAGTTATCGGAGTGGGCTCAAAGTTAATCTGTGTTTATTTCATAGCATGATAGTTTGATACTATTCAAAATTACCAGCTCACAAAACTTTAGGAATAGGGCAGATGTTGAAAAAATCTTGCATGCCTTGATCGGATCGTTTTTTTTACTTAGAAATAAGCTGCGCTAGACTTACTCGTAGAATTTGGCCCATGTTTTTTGCCTTTTGAAAATCTTGAGTTTGATAGTGTCTGCCTAGTTCTTCTCTAAGACTCTCAACATTCTCAGGTGGAGAAAGCACATCGTTTTCCATCGCATTTAAGATGTTTTGAATTGTCACTTTTGCTGATTTAAGCCGATTGGAGATTAAGGTTCGCTCTTCCTTCTGATATTGCTTCATAGACTCGGGCGTGATGTGTTTCATTCCCAATTGGATCAATTGGTTATTTTCTTTGAAGTATTGGGGAAGATAGATTGACTTTTTCCCCTCATAGGACTGTTGATCAAAGTCTATAGCACGAATCCGGTAGTGAGTCTCTTCAAAATCAGGCGTGACATCTATTACAAAATTGGAAGAATGCATATCCCCGAGGAGCCGAACAAAGCAGCGTTCATTAAACTTTACAAATTCTTTTGCGAGACGGATAGCATTGGTATGGTGCAGGTTCATATGCTCTTTCATAAACTTGTCACCGGGAATCCCTGCGATGTGCTCTTCGATCAGTGTATTCTGGTGGACTAGGTAGCTGATCCGATTGGGGGAGAGTAGATGCTCAAGCTCTAGTCCATATACTCGGCTGGCATCGGCATTCTTTATGTAGAAGTAATCGAAGTTATCATTGATTCGATTGACGATTCGTATACGAAAAGGTTGCGTATTGCCATATACACAAAGATCTATCCGATCTACGTATAGATGTTGCATTACGTTCATATCTCCACCGGCCTTCAGCAATGCATAGATTTTTTTGACATTCAAGTGGATTTCCTCGCGGTCGAATTGATCATAAAAAACTGTTTCCCATAGGGTATCTTGATCACGCGAGTCATAGAGCGCTATTGAGTTTGTGTATCGCAATAGCTCATGGTAGTGTATTGGAATATCTACTTCACGTGAATAACCTACGAGGTACTCTCGTAGATCAGCGCTAATAGGAAAAATCTTCTTTTTCTTACTTATCATTGCCATCTTTAGAAATCTACGTGTTGACTCTTTTTAAGATTTCTATCAAAAATAAATGGTCCAAAAGGCAGCACACTAGCCATCAGAGCAAATAGGGTACGACTGAATCCCCACTTCAAACTTCGGGCAGTCGGAAACACCAAGTAGATATACAGAATGAAAAGTGCTCCATGGGCCCAGCCTACGTAGGTGACTGCCATAGGCATTCCCATCGTATATTTTAACGGCATTGCTATGAATAACAAGATCAGAAATGACATACCTTCGATCAGACTAATCCATCGAAATCGCTTGGCCCATGTATTTTGTTCAGGGGTCATATATTTACTTTTTTGAAATGTTGAATAAAATTTTAAGTGAATTCCAAAGTTTTACTTTCAAATCCCGGTCTTCTGCAATCATGCTTAGAGAATCTGCAAACAAATATTCCGTTTCTTCTTCGGTATGAATGGCATATTCCTGTGCAGGAAGCGCATTGATTGGGTGCTTGATCCTTCCAAATTTCAAAACCTTGTTTGCATTTAAGTCCATCAGTTCGGCTAGATTGCGGCCTTCAAGACTTTTGGAAGAAACCATCCCCACCTCATTCATGGAGTGATTCACCGCATTGATCATTTTGACCAACATTTCCATAACTTCAGAGGCCAGTTCATCTTCCTCATGAAGGATCAAAACTCCATTTTGGAATTGGCCACGGATGAGAATCGGTTCTTTAGCTAGGATCAGATCTTCAGCATCAGGCTCTTGAACGATATTCTGCTCTGGAGTACTAGTTGCAATTGGGATTAGATTTTCGGCTTTCTCTTGAGTTGAATTTCCCTCTGTCTTCACTGCTACTGACTTTGCCTTAAATTCATCTTTAATAAAAAAAAGATCCTCTGTAAGGATATATTGCAGTTCTTGGATACTTATATCTTCCATGGTGGGAAATTGCTCAAAATTCGCCTGAACACAAAAAAAGCCTTGAGTTTAATCTTGGCTTTTTTAAAAAATGGAATATTAACAAAGATTTAAAAATACTTTAAACCGATAAGTCTAAGTTTAAATTTTCAACCACTTAGTGCAAACAGGAGACACGTATCTTTACAAGTAAATCTTTAGTAATCTTAAAGAGAAATTGAAACTCGCCAACATAGGCATCGGAATTGATGAATTGGTAGATTAGCTACTTAACAATAAAAGAAGATAGGGTTAGAGAGAAAACTCCAGATGCAATCAATCCATATTGAAAATACTCTTTAATTCCACGGCATCTTCTGGTTTCATTCGCTTGGCAAGAATCAGTCGCAGTTGCCGTCTTCTCAACGCACCTTCGAACTGTTCAATTTCTTCTTCCGTTTCCGGAACTACCTCAGGCACTTCGATCGGCTTACCATTCTGATCTACTGCCACAAAAGTGAAGTAGGCCCGATGAGTCATCACTTTTTTATTTGCAGGGATATCCTCTGCGTTTACTTCGATGAAAACCTCCATGGAGGAATTAAAGGAACGAGTCACTTGAGATTTCAAGGTAATTACGTTGCCCAATGCAATCGGCTGCCTGAACGAAATATTATCTGCAGAAGCTGTCACCACAATACGATTGGAATGTTTTTGAGCTGCGATGGCAGCTGCGATGTCGAGCCAATGCATCAATTTACCCCCCATGAGGTTGTTCAGGGTATTAGTATCGTTTGGAAGAACCATTTCAGTCATGATAGTTGCCGATTCTCTGGCAAATTTCTGCTTAGCCATATGTATGTAATATTTTAAACAAAATTAGAAATTAAATTTTGATCGGGGCGGGATTACGGGAGAATTCAGAATAAAATTTGGGAAGGAGAGGCAGTCTTCAGTAGGCAGATGGCAGTCACGCTAGCTATCGAGATCAGTGGTCAGTTGATATAGGCCGGCGTGCAGTTGACAATTCTTGTTCGGGAAGGAATCAGTCTTCCGTCATTTAACATCAATCACCCGACATCCTGCCCCTTCATGAAATAGGTTGACAGGTTCCCTACCTGAACCCCAAACCGTGTGGATAACTTTTCCAGTTAAAATTAAAAGTAGGAATTATATTTAATTTATCAGGATAAGCGGAGACGGGCTCTGC
>Ga0209390_10010556_pt1 | contig 10789 bp, 7 predicted proteins | sample BON01_FD_187212 | JGI IMG/M metagenome (GOLD analysis project Ga0209390, IMG submission 187212) | Freshwater microbial communities from Lake Bonney liftoff mats and glacier meltwater in Antarctica - BON-01 (SPAdes) (version 2) | ecosystem: Environmental > Aquatic > Freshwater > Ice > Glacier... | reverse complement strand
CCTCCCTCCCTCCCTCCCTCCCTCCCTCCCACAGGATCATCGCCGGCGACAAGCAAGAGGTAGCAGCCCCGCCCGCGGACGCTGCCGCCGCTCCTCCTCTCCCTCCTCCTCCTCCTGCCGCCAATCCTCCTGCCGCCCCTGTGGCTGAGGCTGCACCTGCGGCACCTGCTGCTCCTCCTGCGCCTCCTGCGGACGCTGGCGGGGTTGCTCCTCCTCCTCCGGCTGACGAGGCGGCCCCTGCCCCTGGGGGAGCTGCCGATGCCCCTGCTCCTGATGGTGGGGCCGAGGAGGGCCTTGTATCTGCTGCTCCTGCTGCTCCTGCTGTTGCGGGGGAGGAGGGGGCTGTTACTCCTAAGCCGCCTATTAAGAAGAAGCCGGGTGCCCCCAAGGTGCCTGGTGATATCGAGGTGGCTGATGACGGGGAGGAGAATGCTGACGCCGAGGATGACGGGGGAGACACCCCCGTGCGAGGTGGGAAGAAAAAACCCAAGAAGGCGACGAGCAGCAAGAAGCGACCCACCTACAACGCGGATGCAGCTGGGCATTGGCAGGACGTGCCGGCCGTGGAGGTGACGGTGAACTCCTACGAGGACGAGGACGGGGCGGTCTGCTCCCGCGACTCCCCCACCTGCAACCTGCGTGCGGCCCTGACCTTTGTGGGCAACAGGCAAGGAACCATTTACCTGCCGACGGTGGAGGTGCACAAGCTGAAGAAGGGCCCGGTGATGGTGCCCATGTACGCGCACGTGACGATTACGAGCGCGGGGACCGCGGCGCAGAAGAAGGCGGTCATCTACCATCGGGAATCGAGCACCTTCGGCGGGGGCAATACGGCCCTGCTGCTGGTGCCGGAGAACACGACGCTGACCCTGGATGCTGTTACTTTCAAGAACAACCCTCGTCGGGCTGTGTATGGCGATCGGGGCGCGAACATCACCGTGCTGAACTGCGCCTTTGTCAACAACACCTTTGATGCGGAGGGGGCGGCGATTCGGGTGGACGCTGGGACCTTGCACGTGAAGCAGACCCTGTTCTACAACAACACGGACTGGTCCAGCGGCGGGGCCATCTACACCACCTACTCCACGCTCACGATTGAAGGCACCAATTTCCTCAACAACTCGGCCTCGTCCGGCGCGGCCCTCAAGGCGTACCAGTGCGAGGTGGATATTTCGGGCTCTCATTTCTCGGGGGGCACGGCCTGGTCGGATGGAGGGGCGATTGAGATGGTGGAGAGCACGGGGAAGGTGTATGATAACATCATGGAGTACAACACGGCGTCCTCGGGAGGGTGTGTAAAGCTGGTGGGGTCGAATATCACCTTTTCGGGGATGGAATTCAGAAAGAATAGTTGTAGAAATACGGGGGCGGTGTTTGATGCTTATTTGAGTAATACTACGATTGAGTCTTGTATGTTCAGGAAGAACTGGGCGATGAACGTAGGGGGGTGCATTAGCGGGTACCAGACGCAGTACAACACCTACGATTCGACGTTCGAGTTCAACAAGGCCGAGTCCGCGGGCGCTGTCATCTCCTTGCTTGAGGCCCAGCTATTTGACTTTGGCTCCACCTTCCAGAACAATACGGCCTTCATGGGTGGCGTCGTCAACGTGGAGGAGGATGCCTACGTGCATCTGCGGGGCTCCGTCATCAAGGGCAACATGGCCACGGGCAACGGCGCGGCGGTGCGGATCAACAAGGCGCATGCCTACCTGGAGGATGTCTACGCCATTAACAACACCGTGCTGGCCGAGTCGGGCGGCGCGGCCATCTACGGCGAGGGCGGCTACCTGGACACGTACCTGGGCACCTACACCAACCACACCTCCTACATCGGCCCCGTCATCCACGTCATCAACACCACCACCAACCTCAACTCCACCACATTCATCTTCAACGAGGCGGCCACGCTGGGCGGGGCGCTCTGGATCCAGAACTCCGAGTTCTCATCCTGGAACACCACCTTCTACCGCAACCAGGCCAACAAGGGCGGCGCCGTCTTTATTCAGAACGAGGTGACTGTCGAGGACCTGGAGCGGCCTAAGTTTGTGGCTCGGCGCATTCGCTTCTTGGAGACGACATTTTTGGAGAATGTGGCGACGGAGGCTGGTGGGGCCATTGAAATGAGTCTGGCTGAGAACGTGAGCACGCTAAATGGGGCTTTCATACGGAACAACGCGACGGAGTTTGGGGGAGCTGTGCATATGGAGTCGTCCAACGCCACCTTTGTCGGCACGCGCTTCGAGGCCAACCGCGCCAAGTTTGGGGCGGCCGTGGAGACGTACGTATCGGAGTTCCGGACCATGGGCTGTATCATTGAGAAGAACGAGGCCTCGTGGGGTGGTGCTTTGGAGTTCAAGGTCTCGACGTTTAAGTGCGGGGGCTCGACCTTCGAGAAGAACCAGGCCAAGTTCGACGGTGGGGCTCTGAACTGCCAGAACTCGACGCTGGAGCTGGAAGACTGTGTGATCAAGGGGAACGTGGGCGAAAACAACGCGGGCGGCTTCTGGCTCGAGTCTTCCAACATGACGGCCACGGGCTCGCGCTTCGAGGGCAACCAGGCCAAGGCGCGCGACGGCGGGGCCATCTTCTCCTACGATACCGACGCCAAGTTCCGCGGCTGCACTTTTGGCAGCAACGCCGCGCGCAAGGGCCCGGACCTGTACAACCACGGCGGCCTCGCCGAGGTGTTTTGCGCGCATATTGGCGAGACCTACAACAAGCCCAAGGTCGGCGGGCACATCACCCAGGACTGCTTCACCTGCCCCAACGGCCAGTACGGCGACTATGCCAGCGCGGGCTCTTTGACGTGCGAGACGGAGTGCAAGATCACCAGCAAGGCCATGAGCTGCTACACCTGCCCGAACGAGCTGGCCTGTGATGGGCAACGTACCTGCAAGCCAGGCTACCGCGGGGAGCAGTGCATGGATTGCAAGGGCGGCTTTGTCAAGGTCGATGGGCAGTGCCAGCCGATGGCGGCGATGGCGATCGTGGTCATCATCGGCTTCTTCACCATGGGCGCCTTCATCTTCTACCTGATGCGTGGGCCCGTCCTGGACGCGAACCAGTTCACGCGCGTCAAGATCGTCTGGTCCTTGCTGCAGCTCCTGGTGATGGTCGGCCTCATCCACAACGCCTTTGGCAGCGCCGTGCCCTTCTTCCTGGGCCTGCTCAAGCCGCTGGCTTTGTGGTTTGACCTGGGCACGCTCGGCTCTATGGCCAAGCACTCCTTCGTCGGCATCCACATCTGCAACCTCTTCTTCCCCGTCCTCATCCTCATTGTCCTCATCAAGGCTCAAGACGTGCTGTACAAACGCAAGACCCACGCCCTCGAGCACAACCTCATGACAGACGCCCTGGTCTGGCTCAAGCACGAACGCCGCGTCGGGCAGTTCACCCTTTTCTTCGCCGAGCTCTCCTGGGCGCCTATCCTCTACCAGGCCGTGAAGCCCTTCCAGTGCTACGACACCGCCCACGGGCCCGTCCTCCTCTGGGAGCCCAGCATGCAGTGCGGTGGGACCCCGGGTCAATTTATTCTGCGCGGGCTCAGCGTCATGGCTTTTGTGGTGGTGGGCGTGGTCTTCCCCTTGGTGCTGCGTTATATTCTGGTGACCCTCAACCAGCAGGACCGCCTCTTCCACCCGGCCACGCGCGAGATTTACAAGGCCCTGTATGAGAGCTACTTGGAGGATCGGTAAGGAGGGAGGGAGGGGAGAGAGAGAGAGGGGGAGGGAGGGAGGGAGGGAAGGGAATGCACAATGCAAAATGATTGACACATTTACTCACCCTTCCCTCCCCTCCCTCCCTCCCTCCCATAGCCTCTTTTACGACCTGGTCTTCCTCGGCGTCCGGGCCGCCCTCCTCCTCCCCCTCCTGGCCACGCACAGCGGCTTCGTGCAGTCGATGATCATGTTGTCCATGACGGGCCTGTACTACTTCTACTATCGAGGCAACAGCCCCTTTATCAAGTTTGAGGACCAGGACGACGTCGAGCACCCGAATCTGCACTACAGGGCCGAGGAGTCCAAGGTATGTGTGTTGATTGATTGATCCCCCCATTTTCCCCTCCCTCCCTCCCTCCCTCCCTCCCTCCCTCCCTTCTTGGCGAGAAAACGGGATTGTGTATGCGTGCCTTTTATCTCCTCTTCTCATTCGAAAGACACAGAACAAAATCTCATCTCCCCTTCCCTTCTTCCTTCCCTCCCCCCCTCCCTCCCTCCCTCAGGTCGGCGTCGTCACCTTCTGGCTGGTCGCTGCCGCCATCGGGAGCAAGAGCGAAGACATGGTGGAGATCTGCGGGTGGATGTTCGTTTTCCTCAACCTCATCGTTTTGGCCTTTGTTTTCCGCAACCTCGGCTTGGGCATCAAGAACATCAACAAGGAGCCGGTAAGTTAACCCTCCTTCCCTCCTTCCCTCCCTCCCTCCCTCCCTCCCTCCCTCCTTTTCTTTCATTCTCCGTACCATCATACTCACCCCTCCCTCCCTCCCCTCCCTCCCTCCACTCCTTCAGACCACCGAGGACGTGATCGCCCTCCGCGACGGGCTCCGCCTCGACCCTTCCATCAAGGGCCAAAATTCCTCCGACCTCTTCACCCAAGGCGGGTGGCGTGGCTTCCTCTTCACCTTCTTCTCCTTCGCCTCCTCTAACCCTTCCTCCCCTTCCTCCCTCCCTACCCACGCCCGCGCCGATGGCGGGGAGGGAGGGACGGCTGTCAATTTCCATTCTTTGTCTGCAGCTAGGGCCTCTCTGGCTCGGCTCAGCAGCAAGGGAGGGAAGGAGGTGGATGGTGTGGAGGAGGGAGGGAAGGAGAGAGGGAAGGAGGGAGGGGGGGGGAAGAAGAAGAGGGGGCCGTCTGCGGCGGCGGTGGGAGGAGTAGAGAAGGGGACGGGCGTTGCTATCAACATTGAAGAGTTGCCTCGTAAGGGCTCGAAGGCTGGAGGGAAGGAGAGGAAGGGAGGAAAAGAAGGAGGGAGGGAGGGGGTGTCGGAGCCGGCTGTGGCGGCGAAGGGAGGAGTGAAGGGCTTTTTGGGTGGGTTGTTTGGAGGCGGGAAGAAGGAGGAGGAGAAGGGGGATGTGTCGGCCTCAGGAGGAGGAGGGGCGGGAAGGAAGAAGAAGAAGGAGAAAAAGGAGAAGAAGGAGGGGGAGGGCGCGGGCGCGGGGGAGGGGGTGGAGGGAGGGGAGAAGAAGAATACGAGCAAGAAGGAGAAGAAGGAGGGGGGGGGGGATGTGGCGATTGTGGTAGGGGAGGAGGGGAAGGAGGGGAAGAAGAAGGAGAGCAAGAAGAATAAGGATACTTGGGGGGATAGCAGCACGGGAAAGAAGGAGAAGAAGAAGGGCAAGAAGCCCTCTGCTGATCTGAGCAGCAGTGCGGCTGTTGTTGCCGCAGAAGCAGGAGCAGGAGCAGCAGTAGAAGCAGAGGCAGCAGTAGCAGTAGTAGCACCGGAGGGAGGAGAGGCTGCTGCTGCTGCTGCTGCTGCTGAGGTGGTGGATGCCCCTCCTTTCCCCCGTCCTGCCCCGTCCGCGATTGTGGTCGAGCAGCCCGTCTCCCCTCCCAAGGAGGAGGCGGCGGCGGAGGAGAAGGGCCAGGCGGAGCCTTAAAGGGGGGTGGGAGGAAGGGAGGGAGGGAGGGAGGGAGGGAGATGGAAAGTTTTGTAATGCTTGAGTGAGTGAGAGTGGATGAGGGAGGGAGAGAGGGAGGGCTTGGGCGAGGGAAGGAGAAGAAGAGCTCAATGTCATCCCGTTTTTCCTGACCTAATATACATGTCAAATTGAACAAATTACCTGTCTTGGTGTCGGTGGCTGTGTGCGGTGTGTGCCGGGTGTGGTGTGGTTTGAAGGCACGTGCGTGAAGGGAGAGAGGAAGAGGCTAGGTGTGTGGGTTGGTCTTGATGACTTTACCTTTCCTTAGTTTCTTCTTCTTTTTTCTGATATGCACGAGCAGGCCCCTTTTGCCCGCGCAAGATACAGAGAGAGAGGAAGAGAGAGAAAGGTGAGAGAGAGAACAGAGAAAGAGATGAGAGGGAGGGAGAGGGAGAGAGAGTGCAGTGTGTGGTATAACGTCATGTGGTCATAGAGGAGAAACAAATCGGAGGAGAGAGAGGGAGAGAGAGGAAGGAGGGAGGGAGGGAGGGGAGGGGAAACGACAGTGTCACAAAGGGGCCCTTGCGGCGGCAGTGCACATTAGGGAAACAAAAGAAGAAGCAGCAGCAGCAGCAGCAGCAGCTACAGCAACAGCAAGGAAAAGAATCGCCGTAACCCCTTAAGTGGGGATGGACGGAGAGAGAGTTATAGAAAAAGAGAGGATTTTAAGGGGGCCAGGCGAGGAGGAGAAACGTAGTAGGACACACAGACAAGAACGAGCGAACGAAAAGGAAAGAATCCACATCACTTTAGAGGACGAAACCATTTGCTTTGGGCTTTGGTTCTTGCTTTGCTTCTTGGTAGAAGTGTTTGCGGTTGTGTTTATATCTTTTTGGGTGGGTGGGAGGTAATTTGCCGCCAGCCTCCTCCCTTTTTTGGTTTTGATTCTTTTGCGTGGTTTCCGCACAATGCGGCTGACCATAAACTAAGATAATGTTGTCTTCGTACGTCGAACACAGGCAGTGTTGGCTTTGTGTGCGTCTGGGTTGAGGTAGGATGGGCCGGCCGTGAAGCAGGGCTATCACAACCCACAACGCTGGGTTGAGGTCTTCGTTTGGTTCTTCGTTCTGCGTCTTGCATGCATGCCCTAGTCACAGCCTTTGTGTGTGGTGAGGCGCGTAGAAGAGGAGGAGGAGGTCAAGGGCAAGGAGGAGAAAAATTGTGCCGGCCTTGTTTTGTTTGCTCACACATACTATCATCACCACTCCAACACGCCACAGGGCCGCTAGCAAGACGACACCGACGTTATGACGACCAGCAGCAGCAGCAGCGCCCGTCCTGCCCTCCTCGCCTTGGCAGTGCTGCCGCTCCTCGCCGCGGCGCAGAGCTTGTATGGGACGCTGCCTTTTGTGGACGAGGAGATCCAGGGACCGCAGGTGCGTAGGGAGGGGTGGAAGAGGATGGGAGGGCAAGGAAAAGGGTGGCGGGGTGGGAGGGCAGGAGAGTGAAAGCGTGATCAGTGCGCAGGTTAAAGATTCGACCCATGTCTGCTCATGCAACTGTTTCTACTCCTCCGCGACGGCAACTTCTCATTTAGCCACTCACATACCCCTTCATCCCTCCCTCCCTCCCTCCCTCCCTCCCTCCCCAGACCATCCCAGGCAAAGTCTGGATGGCCTACTTTGACCAAGGAGGACCAGATGTCGCGTACCACTCGTACGATGGAAAGAATCACGGCTCCTGTGATCTGAACCCGTGCACGGGCATCAATGCTATCAACAACAACGTGTTTCGAAAGGTAATATAGAAAAGAAGGGAGGGAGAGTAAGGAAAAAGGGAAGGAGGGGAGGATGATTTCACTGAGCCTGTCGGTCTTTACCCCAGCCATTCTGCTCGTTAGTGCGTCCTCTCTCGATTCGTCAGCTTCAACTGCATAACTGCTGTCTTACTAATACTATCTCACCTTGCTTTCCTTCCATCCCTCCCTCCCTCCCTCCATCCCTCCCCAGGACGAAGGCGCCTCCACCTCCTACACCAAGCCTCCCTAGGCGGGTGGACAGGAGACCGCTTCGCTAGCAACAATAGCCAGGTGCCCATCGATCAAATGTACTGGGGATGGAACGCGATAGGTGAGTCTTCCCTCCCTCCCTCCCTCCCGCCCTCCCTACTTTCTGCGAGGTGTCTTTCCTCCCTGCCTTCTTCCCCTCCTCAAAAGACTGACCCCCGGTTCCCTCACTTGTCTAGGAAGAATAATCGCTCATTTCCCTTTCCTTTATTCCCTCTTACTCACCAACCTTCCCTCAGGCAATTGGGCCCGTCTTTCTATTCTCGTGAAGGAGGGAGGGAACTACACCCTCTCCCTTTTCGGCACGAGCAATAGCGGCGGCACACTCACCCTCGCCGTTGACGCCTACTTACAGAAGGGCAAGGCCGTGGTAAGGAGGGAGGGAAGGAGGGAGGGAGGGAAGGAGATCGAGACGCTTCATCTGCCGCACGCTCTCTATACAATTCCATTTCTAACCTATCTCTCCCCTCTCTCCCTCCCTCCCTCCCTCCCTAGACCACCACGGCCGCCATCCCCGCAACTGACGGGTACCATTAATGGGCGCTCTTCCCCGACATTGCCCTCCTTCCCTTTCTCCCTCCCGGCCTGGCCCTCCTGACTGTGAACGTGACGGGCATTGACGCCTATAAAGAAGGGAGTCAATTTGGAAATTTGCTGTGGTTCGATTTTGTTAGGAAAGGGTAGATTAGCCAGGCCTTTCCTTCCCTCCCTCCCTCCCTCCCTCCACGTTCTATCATAGAGTGAGAGTTGTGGTCTCCTGCGCTTGCAACGAGGGAGTGGAAGGAGGGGGGAGGGAGGGAGGAGACGCTTGGTGAGAGCAAACTAGAATACGATGAAACTGGAAAGGAGCAAGTAATACACATACATTAATACGGATGGCAAAACCAAACAGGCTCGTTCCGCCAGTTCCATTCCTTTTCAATCACTCCTCACCTGTTTTCTCCCTTCTTTCTCTATTTGGTTGCTCTAGCAGCTCTATTGATCTCGGACAAAGGAAGCACACCCACTAGTCATTACCTGACTAACCCGATATCTCATAAACAAATTGTCTGTCCCTCATCAGCCGCCTCTGAATTCCTCCGTTCATTCCCTCCCCCCCCTCCCTCTTTTATCGGCAGAGTAGCAACTAGCCCCCCTCTTTCCCTCTCTCCCTCCCTCCTTCCTTTCTGGGTCATGGAAACAAACAGCTTCCTCGCCTACACATCATATTGCGCGCTCCGAAGTTCCACCGTCCCACCAGGTGCCCACAGAGGAAGGGAAGGAGGAAAGGAGGCTGCTGCTGCTGCTACTGGTTGTGGTTATTGAGGAAGGTAGGCAGCAGCAGCAGCTGCTGCTTCTGATAGTGGTTGCGGTAGTGAGCTAATGGCATGCCGAGCGGTCTGACGACTAGGAAGGTAATTGAGAAGTAACTCGACTGACTGCAAAAGCCGGTGTCCATTTCATTTATTTTATTTTATTACCCTCATGAACCTCACTGATTGCCTGCTCTTTCGCCCTTTTCTGACGATTTCATCTCAAACTTTCCTGCTGTCCTCGCAGACACCTTCCAGCAATTGATACGATAGAAATGCGCTATCCTCTTGACATGGACACGCACGCACACACACACACACACAAGTGAGTGCCACAGCCTCTGCACTCTTCCTTCCTTCCTCTCTCCCTCCCTTCCCCGCCATCCCTCCAGCCACCTCTCCACAGTACGAGCAGCAGCTGGCTAACTATATGATTTCTCCGTTACAGTGCAACTCTCAACTACGAATCAACCCCCTACTTTCTTCACCGACACTTCTTTCCTGAAAAAAGGAGGCAGGCGGAGAAGCAGAGGCAGTCCCCTGTTTGCAAGCTAGCTTAAAAGGAGCGTCGCGGCCGCCGCCATTGCCGCTGCTGCTCCTTCCCTGTCGCCGGCATTCAACACTCCTCCCGCTGCTGCATGTAGCGCTTCTGCTGCGACTACTGATGCCGCTGCTGGTGCTGCTGCTGCCGGCCCTGCTGCTGCTTGTGGTGGTATCGGAGGTGGAACAGGTTGCGCGCGCACCGATGCTCCTGCTAGGGGCGCTGCTGCTGCAGTTGCTACTCCCGCCACTGCTGCTGCCGCCGGTGCTTCTGCTGGTGCTTCAGCTGCTACTTCTGATACTGCTGTGCGTGGTGGTGATGACCGCGCTGAGATGGGGGCAGTCGAGGAGGACGATGTAGTGCTGCCCTCTCCTCCTCGCTCCTTCCTCTTCCTTTTCTGCTGATGCTGTTGGCGTTCTTGCTGGAGTTGCTGCTGCTGCGAATGGTGGAGGTGGGGATGAGAAGCAGGAGCGGCTAGCGGAAGTCCATTTAGGCCGCTGACGCCGCTGGGAGCGAAAGGTTGGGGATTGTGATAGGAGGGTGGCGGAAGAAGAGCCTGCTGCTGCTGGTCATACTGCTGATACTGCTGCTCGTGCTGCTGCTGGAATCGCTCCTGCTCTTGCTGCTGCCCTTGATAATCGGAGTAAAAAGGGTACGCCTCAGCGGCGAGAGGAGCGCCGCCCGGGCCGCTAAAGACGCCGACGTGAGCGTTAGCTTGAGTCTGACCGTAGGAGCCTCGCTCAGGTGAGGCCTGCTGCTGTTGGCCGTGCGGGAGTTGCTGGGATATGGGAGGATGATGGGGGAAAGCGGGGGCCGCGAGAGGAAAGTCATCTGGGCCGCTGATGGCGTCGTTCTGCACGAATTATTCGAGTCGAGGCTCGCAATAGGAGGGGGGCTGAGGGGGGGCCTGTAGTTGCTGCGATAAGTGTTGCTGTCGCTGCTGGTGGTGGTGGAGAGAGTGCCGGTGGGCGGCGGCAGCTAAGTCCTGCAGGCCGCTGGTAGTGTGAGGATGAAGATAGATGTAGGAGGCTGGCTGAGGAGAGTTAAAGGTGGGTAGCGGAGGGAAGGCATCTTGCTGCTGCTGATGCTGCTGCTGCTGGCGCCGTCGCTGCTCTTCGTGTTGCTGCTGAAATTGCTGCTGCTCCTGCAGCTGCTGGAACTGCTGCTGCTGATACTGCTGGCGCTGTTGCTGCTGGTGTTGGTGCTGGTAGTGCTGCTGCTCTTCATGCTGATGCTGGTGGTGTTGGTGTCCTAGAACATGATTTTGCTCGTGAGTGGTTTGGTTGTCATTATGACCGCTACTGCTGCT
>Ga0209390_10010555_pt1 | contig 10790 bp, 7 predicted proteins | sample BON01_FD_187212 | JGI IMG/M metagenome (GOLD analysis project Ga0209390, IMG submission 187212) | Freshwater microbial communities from Lake Bonney liftoff mats and glacier meltwater in Antarctica - BON-01 (SPAdes) (version 2) | ecosystem: Environmental > Aquatic > Freshwater > Ice > Glacier... | reverse complement strand
GAGAGAGAGAGAGAGAGAGAGAGAGGGAGAAAGAGAGAGAGAAAAGGAGAGAGAGAGAGAGAGAGAGAGAGAGTGTGTGTGTGTGTGTGTGTGTGTGTGTGCATCCTCGCACAGGCTCGCATCTTAACCGCGTGGATACGTATTGGTTTCTTGGATGCGATCCCTGGTGGATCCTCAAACACTTTCACAGCTTCGCACAGGAAGTTTCGACGTTTGATTTGCGAGATCGAGAAGTCGTTGTGTTGCAGTGTGTCGCAGTGTGATGCCGTGTGTTGCCGTGTGTTGCCATGTGTTGCCGTGCGTTGCAGTGTGTTGCAGTGTGTCGTACTATGTTGTGGCTCCTCAACCAGCTTCGCAGCTTCTCATCGCTCACAGACCACAAGTGCATACCTGGACAACACCATCTGCAGGCTTCTCCTTGTCGAGCTCCTCCACACTGCCGTACTTGAAAATGCAGTAAGCCACGGTGCCATCAGGCAGGCTCTGCGCAGATTCGAGCTTAACAGAGAGGCGACATGCCATACTCATCGATACGTCAAGGTCCGCCTCTTTATTTCGTTTTCGATCTCTTGCCTTGAGCAACAGAGTCTTGGCTACTTCACCACCCGTGGGATCCTCATTACCAAAAATGTCCATCTTCCCCTGCCCTTCGCAATTGGGACCCAGCTTACAACCGTAGCAAACAATATTATCCACAACATACTTCTGTATAATCCATCCAATCAGCGGGATGCCGATGAGATCGAAAATCCCTCCCACCCACAGCGTGAGCTCAATCTCGGGGCGCTCTATGAAATAGATCTTCATGCCAGCAAGACCGGGAAACATAGGGTTGGCGTACCGCGCATCACGCTCGTCGAGTTCGAGGAACTCAAACTCCACCCGAAATGCGCCAGAGATGCGCAAGTGATCCACATAGATAGGGAAATTAAAACCAGCGATGGGATAGACCAACTTGAGCAAAAGCTCATCTGTATCGAGCTCCAGGTGCAGATCTAGGTCATATATCCAATCCTCCGGGGCATTCCTTTTAATGGTGCTGCCCGCAAATATGGTGCGTTTTTGGCCATCGAGTCGACGTACTTGCAGTGGAAGTGTGCCAAAGTCACACACTTCTGTGACGAGTCCAAGTTGCACTGTAAAGATCTCCAACCAGCCACGCACATACTGGCTGATCCACCCAGGGGCGAACACTTGCCAGAACTGCGCAAGCAGCAAGTTGAACCATTCATCTTGAACTTCCACTGGATTTACGGCCATAGTTTCATAAAATAGCTCTTTTTGCCGGTCCGAGATTTTGGAGCTAAATTTCGATTCCCACTCCATCTTCTTCCTCAGCCCACGAGACTGCCAGGAAAATAGTCAGGACACAAGTCTCACAATCAGCGTCGGGCCCTCGCCGCTATGCGCCAGGCCTGCCCTTCAGATTTGAGTTGGGGTATACAATGGCGAAGGCCCGACGCCGCTGGTGTCGGAATGCCATTTTTTTCCGATGTATCTACCCTGCAATAAGGTAGATTCAATCCTGAAATAGGACTGCAACATTTCTTTGGAAAATGCTACACTGGTAAATACACAATCATGAATTGATACACAGCCCTGAAATGGGGTAGACGCACCACCCCCAAAATGGGGATACACAACCCTGGAATAGGCCGCATTTTTTTCCCTACAGGTTGGGACCTATATGAATGGAGCGCGGCAGCTTAGGGTGCCGCCCGCTCGAGCCCCTCGCTGCTGTACGTCTTTGTAACCATTTCCTTGTGGAGAGCGCGCGGCGGCATAGGGCTTTAGCCTGACGCCGCCGCGCGCCACTCTAGACGGCGGCGAAAGCGCCGCGCGCCCAGGCGAGATTACAGATACTGTTGGAAAAACAGGAGAAACTCGGAACCTGGCACTGTCGCTGAATCGTGGGAAAGAATCGTTCGACGGCTATAATGAGCTCAACTAGCGGCAGCATGAGCACTGTGTCCATCTTGTAGTAGCCTATTTGATAGGCCAGCAGTTGACCGAGGACTACGTGCAGGTAAAGTTCCCCAGCCAAGCATACCATAGTCAAATACTTCTCATGCCCCTGCAATGTGTCCAGTCATGGTGTGTCAGCTTATTATCGCTTTGAAATATGGCCAATGATTGCCTCCTCTTGCGATGATGCTGACATGGGCGCGCGGCGGCGGATTAACAACGCTGCTGCGCACCACCCGCAGGGGACATTGGACATGCGGACTCAAATTTCAAGTGTATTGGATTTTGTAGGGTGTGTTTTGGAATTCCTGTAATAGTACAGGGGGGCGCACGGCAGGGGCCGATGCCGCCGCGTGCCATCCAGTTACCTTCGCACACATAAGGAAATCTATTCATACGGCACACGAGTATGGGGCAATAGGTCATGTCAGGTGTATTAACTAACAAACCTTCAGTTCCAATACCTGCTAGGATCCAACAATTACCCTCAAGATCCAATACTCTACCCACGTGTGTCTAAGGCAATTAAGCAAAAGACGTACTTACTTCGGGTTCGCTTGAGCTCGTTGTGGACTTCGACTTGGCCTTGATCTTTGCTTGCTCGCGCTCCTTTGCGATTTCTTCTTTGAGATTCGCAACGTGCTTCTTGTCTATGTGACTGCGTAGTTCGGCGCGACGCGTTCGGAAAAGCGAATAGAGTGATGAAGTGAACTGCATCATGATCACCTGCTCCAGCACACCGTGCCGCCGGACATAGGTTCAGGAACAGTTTGGGGAGAAAGGGGGTGGGGCATGTTTTCGGCGACAAAAGGAGGCAAAGTAATCGAAAGCACGGAGGAGGGCAGGCACGGTGGGCAAAGCACCAGCCAACAGTATGAGAAGTTGAAGCGGCCGACGATGACTGTGTACAAAAATTCGAGCAGCTGTCAGTGCAATTGCTGTCCTTTGAGTGTCCCCATTATGCACGCGCGGGCGCGCGCACCTACACATACTCGTCCATTCGCCCTCTCCTGATCAATATGCCGCTGCAGAAGCGTCAATGCTCTTCCAAGCTCAACATCGCATGCTGTCTCCTGAGCCTCACCACTCACCGGCCAAGAATAGAGGCATGCGGAGCTGTACGATATCCTGCAGGGTCACGCCTTTCAAGTATTTTTTGATTCCCTCCACATCGGGCTGCGGCAGCCACAGCTTTGGCATGCCAGCGCCGAGCTCGGCGCTGGCCATTTGCTGCTAGCGGATGGCCTTGGAAAGGCGAGGAACGAAGAAGAGACGTCGTCAGAAGGGCAGAGCAGGCCGAGAAACGCTGTGGCACACACTGAACGAAAGCATCAGTCTGCACGGCTTGAGGTGATGACTACGGACTCAACGAATGAAAATGCAACGCCTTGAAACATCAACCAAAGCTACATGTTACGTGATTATAGAGGTGCGAGCACAAAACCTCTCTTTTCTCTGCTTGTTCCATACCTGCCCACACAGTCACACTGCTTTCTTGCGGGGTCAAACCTTTCGGTATTCAACCCCACAAACATCTTGGCGTGGGACTCTCTATTGGAGAGTGTGCAATAAGCATTTTCTAGATGCTACAAACTATAAGCAAATCATATGTTGAGGAATACAATCCTTGGGTTTTCCTTTCTAGTTCTACGACGCGTTGTATTTCGCATTTTGTCATTATCCCCTATGCTCCCACACTCCCACAATTCACTATGATGTTATTTCTCGAAATTGGTGGTAAGAACCATTTCTTTCGGAGGATGATTCCCGCAAGTTTGACCCCGATTTGTGGAGTTGGTGTAGTGACCAGGGTGGTTACGATGGGTGAGCCTGTGTGTTGCAAGGCCACGGCTTGATCAGGCTGAAGGGAGAGGGAATCGTGGGACACCAGTGTGTGGCTTTATGATGTGCTCATATTCGCGCGGGCTGTCTCGCTCGCGTCCATTCTATGTACTCTCCCTCTGTTTACTGATGTGCGAGCCATGCTTCGGGTGGTGGGGCAAGGAGAGGCCGTCGGCGGGCACAATAAGCATGGAGGGCGCAAAAACCAAGGCATTACAATCATGGAAGGCCGCCAACGAAACATACGAGGCCTCAGTCGAATCCGCAGCCAAAGCAGACTCGATGGAGAGGGCAGCGCTGGAGACAGAGGCAGCCGTCGACAAGGGAAAGGGCAGCATGCTTAATGTGTTTGGCAGAAAGGCCACTCCCGAGCAGCAGCAAGCACTTGCTTTTGCCGCCAAGGAAGCCCGCGCCCTTGGTCCTGTCTCCAAAGAGAACGAGAAAGAGAAAAGGAGAATGCGCGAGAGAGAGAAAGACGGAGAGAGAGAGAGAGAGAGAGAGAGAGATGTACACAAGAGAGCGTGTAAGGAACGCATCCTCCTGCAAAATTTGTCGCTTTTATTCTGCATATGGCAAACCTTACAACTGTGTTTGCTCTTCTCTGACGCAGTCCAGCATCCTTCTGACATGATGTAGCTCGCGTGTTTGCAGCTGAAACTGCTCGACAGACGTCCGAAGCGCTGTCCAGGGCCGCGCGACAGTCGCGTAAGCGTGCCGACAAGGCAGAAGAAGTTGTGAGCGCAGCACAGCAAACGATCGAAATATCGAAAACCCTGTCCATTGCAAATGCCCAGCTCGTTGAGGCCGAAAACACGCTACAGGCTGCTGGTGAGATCTCAGCAATGGGCGCAGCAGCGGAGCCCTCCGCTGCAGCGCGCCCACAATCATGTTGCCAAACATCCTGATTCAAGCTTTGAAGATTGCGTCAATTTTTGTGGGAAACCCGGGTTTTCTGACTGTATGGGCAAACAGAGGCTCGATTCGCTGGGGCCAAAGTGCTGGTACAAAAGACGGAGCAGGAAGCGGAATCAAGTAAGCAGGCAAATGCTCAAGCTCAGCAGGTGTTGGACGAGATCCAGTTGCAACTAGGCGCAGATGGTGGGAACTCGTCGGAAGCGCTCCTTGCCGAGCACAAGATCTTGATGGCATTAGGAAGGGTAGCGCAGGAATCGAATGCGCTTGCTATCGTGAACTTGGCAGAGGCCCAGAGGATGGAATCTGTAGCGGCGCTGGAAGTGGTGGGGCCTTCTGTATTCTCCTTTATGCTTTTCCTGTCACACTTGAGCAATCTGAGTTTTGTAATTCAGCAACTTGCGAACTCGATTTCAATTCATTTTGCTGGTGTGAGGTTCGTGTGCTCAAGTATCTCTGGGGATTCTGCTGCAGGCAACACTCAAGACTGGCGTTATCGAGGTGCAGCATGTGCTTTCTGCCATGGAGGTAGAGCTGAAGCAGAGGCAAGAGCTTGAAGAGGAGTTTGAGGCTGAAGTTGCACAATCTTCTCTACAGTCAAAACTCACGCAGGTGAATCAACCAATTCCACAGCGCGCGGTGGCGGAGAGTTTGTGTGTGTGGTGGCGAGGGCACTTTTCGCCCGAAGCTGCCGCACTCTACTCGAACTGGATTGTTGTAGTACGAAAAACATTGTTTCCTCATTTTTTCAACGAGTGTGAGTGTAATGATATAGTTACAATAACTTTGTTCCACTATCTTTGTTTGTCCACTCTCCTGACCCAACTTTTTCACACCCTTGCCCAATTTTCCTTGAGTGTCCACGATTGTTTTTGGTCTCAATGCTGCCAAAAATCGTATTACAACAGTCCCAATCCCGGGTGGAGAAGAGGTCTGGGATCTCGGGGAGGTGCCAGATTCGGGGGTGTGGGGCGGAAAGCACAGCGCCCAGAAAATTGGATCGAAAAAATTGGAACTAATCCGTGCAGGCACGCAGATGAATATTCTATATAAGCGCAAAGGTACCCGAGTGCGTGCGTTCCGCGCGCCCAAAAGCTGACATGAGTATCGACCGTCGGCACCTGACACTTTGCGCTAGAGCCAAAGCTTTGACGTCCTGTTCGTTGTTGTTTGCAGATTTTGTCAGAAAAGTCGGCGCTCGAGCAGAAATTGTTCAACATGACGTCGGAGCTCATGGGACTAAACAAGTCCTTTTGCTCGGAAAAGTCGTCTTTGGAGCTTACGATTTCAAACAGAACGTTAGAATTGCATGTCCTCAACCAGTCGCTAAGTTTGGAGCTGCAAACTCTCAACCGGACCCTCGCAGATTTGAGAAATACAAATCGTACAGGGAACTACTCTGCAATGGCCACAGCGCGAGAAAAAGAGTTTGAGATGCTGGCACTCAATTTGAATGAAACGTGTATTGCACACGAAAAGGACAAGATGCAACTGACGGAGAAGCTGGAGCGTGACAAGCAGCAGCTCGCGGAACAGTTACGAGCGGAGAGTCTGGCGAATGAGACGAAATTGCTGCAGGAGAGTATTGCAAATGAGACACGCAGGCTCAAGGAAATCGAAAGTTTGAATGCGAGTTATTCGCGTGAAAATGAGCTGCTGTTAAACACGTCGAAGAGTGTGAATGAGACGCTCAAGAAACTCAGGGAACACCAGCTCAACGAATCACTGCAGCAAGAGATGGCTGGTAATCTTTTTGTTTATTCCTTTGCTCCTGTCTAATTGTCGCATTGTTCTAATTGCTGCAAACACGCACACACACACGCATTACATGTGCAAGTATATAGCATGTACATGCTTGCATGCATTCTTTCTAAACTCAGATCTTCTACTAACGCGTTGCTAATATTACGGCGGCCCGTCTAAGTCAACAAAGTTGACCTCACGGACATTTGGTTTCAGGTCTTTGGAAAACAGCAAACAATACTGCAGATGCGGCTGCGAAGGCACTGCTAGATGCGGGCGATGCGGTGGAAGCAGCGGCTAGGGTGTTAAAGACAGCTAACGCAGCGCAGCCGTCGATTTTCTTTCGGTGGTTTGCGTCGGCAGAGACACTTGACACGGCTAAGCGATTGTGGGCAGAGGCTGAGGATATGCAACGCAAGTCTGTGGCGGCAAAGGGCACAGCCAAGGCACTCCAGAGGCTGCACGACGACTCTGATCGCATCGTTTCCAATTTGACTGAGGAGCTCGATTCTGCCATGGGCACTATCGAGATTCTCGAGGAGCGTGCACACATGTACGAGACCTTTTTGCCACCTGCTGTGTTTGATCCGCGGCGGATCCTCTCTAATCTGGCGGGAAATATTTGGAGGGCGCTTGTCAACACGTGGCTAAATTCTGTCTTTCTGGTCCTCTTTCTTGGCACGTCAGGTGTCTACCTTTCCAAACTTGTGAGATCCCCGAATTTTGTTATCAGGTTCATGCAATTCTTTGGGTTTGATTTCCATGTGCTCTACGGGCTCTTCGTTGCCTTTTGGCTAGGCAGATTTGGATGGGGGTGGGGTTGGTTGATTTTTTGCGCATCGATTTTCGTAGCCACTATTGGTGGCAAGAGGAGCAAGCGCTTGAAGGCCGCCTCGAGGATGGGTTATAGGCTGCCAATCCGCGAGTGCCACAATCGTGTCGATCCTGGATTCGATATGGAAATTCATGTCATCTCTGGAGTCATGGATAAGGCAAGCGATACGACGGGCAAGGGTGATCCGTATGTGGTGGTCAAAGTTGGAGGAAACGTGAAGAAAACTGATTTCAAGCGTAATACCCTCACTCCAGAATGGGACACGAGGCTGGAATTCGATGATATTCAGGACTCTGGTGTCGAGGTCGTATTCGAGGTCTTTGACCACGATGACGTCGGCAAGGATGATGAGATTGGGCACCACACACTGCGTCTGTATGATATCTTGAGCGTGACGCGAGAGTCTGAAAGCAGTAAGCCTTTCCAGTACTTTATACGGACCACAGATCAAGGAATGACAAAGGGCTCGATCATGATCAGGTGGAAATGGAGGACCCGTTCTTCGATGGACTTCAAAGCAGCAGTAAGGGATTCGAGCACTCGACGACAGCAGCCCAATGATACTCAGGTGCTCGATGCAAAGTCACGCAAAAGATACCGTTTTGACCCCTATTGGGGCGTTGGAAGGGAAGCTGAGGACATGTGTGCCTTTTTCGACAAGTATCTTCCGGGTGTAACAACAAAGGTTGCTGGTATTTATACGCAGCTCTTGTCGTTTAACATCAATCCGAACGGAATTCATATTTCGTTCTTCTCTGTTGTCTCTTACCTTTGTGGACGGTTCGGGCTGGATGTGGGGTATGTGATTCCATTGGCTATGGCCCTGTACAAGACAGAGAGTGCGCTGTCGGCAGTGTTGTGCCGTATTGCATGGGAGAAACATCCTAGCAAATGCGACGATGTGCGCACTAAAGCACTCAATCAATGGCAGCAGGCCTTCATTCCCAAGGAGGAATGGTTGAACGAGTCTCAACTCTGGGGCATGTTCCAAGACATCCGAGAAGAATTCCCTTATTGGCTGCGTGAACATGAAACTGCATGGCTCAACAACTTGCTGGGCATGTTTTGGTCTAACTATAACAAGTGGATCTCATCATACGTTGCCAACCTTGTCCAGGGCCTAGTACCCGACATGATCAGCGTGGAGGAAGTTCGAGCAGGGTCGGGCTTTCCTAGGTTGGAAAATTCGCTTGGCAGCATAGCGCATCCAAAAGATTTCCCACACGTGAAGGACAAAATATTTGTCACGATCGTGTCGGCGCGAGGAATTGTTGCGCAAAGGAAAGCATCAGAAATGTTGAAAGGTGACTTTTCTGCGTCATGCGACCCCTACGTGAAGATTTCTCAACAGAGCTGGACCGAGACACAGGCCAAGAAAATGACGAAAGTGACCAAAACTAAGGAGAATACTCTTCTCCCTTCGTGGTATGAAGATTTCGAATTCGATCTACCGAGGGACGGAAATGGGGACACTTTCCACTTTACCATTTTTGACGACGATGTTGGCGTAGACGAGAGCCTTGCCTTTGTTGAGATTTCATCGTCCTCCATTCAGAAGCTGCTCACAACGGCAAAAGATGTCCACAACCAAGACGAAATCGAGCAAGATTTTGCCGTGTCTAACAAGAGCAAGAGCAAAGGGATTATACTCAGGCTCAAGTGGAGTATGAAAGTTGGCATCTCGCACTTGCCCAAGCTGGATTCAAAGAGAATGTTCCAGCTTGATTCAGACTTGGTGTGGGACACGGACTTGACTGTTGCCATCAAAGTTCTGGGCATAAACATCAAGATCGTCATAGTCTCTATTAGGCTTCCTCTGCGCGTGACGCTGGAGTGGCTTGACTATGATTCACAGATGCGAAGGTGTCCCATCATGTCGACATGTGGCAATGACTTCATTGAGTTTCGTCGGCAATGGCAAGAGTGGGCTGACAGCGGACATTGGCCGATGCCTGTTCGTCTCTGGCTCGACTTGCGCGCATACCCGTCGATCGAGACTGAGATCAAATCCTCTGGCCTCGGTGACGTTTGGAAGATTCCAGGCATGTCAAGCTTCAAGACAGACGTTATATGCAAAGCCGTCTACGAACTCTTTCCCATCCCAATTGCATTGGGCGATCCAGCGCCGGTGTCGGAGCATGCCAAACCCAATCATGCTTCAACCCAATTTGTCGATTTCATGGACAGCAGCAAAAATGGTGGACTTGACCGGAGTGCGATTCTGAAGATCAGGATTTTATGTGCCGAGACTGATGCCACAACGCCCTTGCATCTATGCAATTACTACTGCGTGGTCCGATACGGCCGACTTCTTAAACTGCAGCCCCCTCTCGACAAAGCCATCTTGCTCAATGAGAATCAAGAGCAGCTTCGTTTTTCCAACACGCAGTGGATGAGTAAAGATCCTCATTTCGCGGACAACTTCGTTTTCGACGTGGAAGCGCCAGGTGACGACATGGTCTCATTTGAATTGTTCCGCATTGACCCGAGCAAACGCCAGAATCCAAAGGATCCGAAGGATGCAAGGGAAGCAGACACCTTGGTCCTAAAACACAAATACCGCATGACTGAATTCATAGACGCATTCGGCATCATAGTTTACCCTCGCGTTGGAAATGACTCCAACAAAAGGTCATTGCAGAGACTGATACACATTCAGGATGCTCTCAACCCCCAGTCAGTCAAATTGAGCGTCATCGCACAGCTCTTGACGCGCGGCTCTGACGCACCATCTTCAGCAGCAGCACAAAAGGAAGAGATTCCAACAGAAGCACCATCAGACGCGAATAAATCGGCACAACTTCCGGAACACGGTAGCTCATTCTCGAGGAAAAAGGGTACACAGATGGAGGCAGACGAAGATTCAGTAGGTACTGCTCTAGTCGAATCGTTTGTGGGAATGCAGCCAGGAGCGGTGTCAGGCGAGCGCGGGTGTCCTGGAACGTTGTTGGTGCAGATTTCAGCACCTTCTGACCAAAGCGAAGCACAGCAGCAGGCTTTCTATACTAGTCGGAGTCTCACACTCACATTGACGAAAAACGACGCGCCGGTTCAACGGGCCATTTTCCGGGAGACGCCCGACGATGCGCTTAAGACCACGCGCAGCACCATGGGCCCTGTCTTCCACTTTGAAATCGCAGATGCGTGCTGCAGTTACGGGCTCGAGGTCTCGGACGGCACGCAGACTGTGAAGATGTTACTGCGCAACATGATTCTCGAGCGAGACGGCTATTTCGAAATGTTTCCAAATCAGCTGCGGCCCCCTAACAACCACCCCGACGAGGTGCCCTTTCCCGCCATAATGGCTTCGTTTTTGCCGCACGTGCCCAGGCGGATGCCCACAGTGGCTCTCACACTTCACCGAGTCGAAAGCCTGCCGTGGTATTCGGGCCCAGAGCCGTTGGATGCTTTCTGCCGTGTCACGGTGCGAACACAACGCAAACCTGCGCCAGCGGAAGACATCGTTCAAAACGTTCTGGTGCCCGGGGGGGGG
>Ga0209390_10010554_pt1 | contig 10790 bp, 9 predicted proteins | sample BON01_FD_187212 | JGI IMG/M metagenome (GOLD analysis project Ga0209390, IMG submission 187212) | Freshwater microbial communities from Lake Bonney liftoff mats and glacier meltwater in Antarctica - BON-01 (SPAdes) (version 2) | ecosystem: Environmental > Aquatic > Freshwater > Ice > Glacier... | reverse complement strand
AGATATAAGAAATTATTTAGATTTATATAAAAATTTTTTTTAATGGTTTATATTAAAATGTCTAATATAAATAAAAATTTTATAAGAGATGTAGATATTCTTAGTACGTCTGATTCTACAAATCTTACTACAGGTGCGTTGTATGTTGCTGGAGGTGTTAGTATAGCTAAAAATGTTATTATTGGGCAAAATTTAAATGTAATGCAAAACATGACTGTTGGTAATATTTTAATGTTAGGTACATTAAATACTTTATCTGGGCCTTTTTCAAATTCTCCGTGGGAATTAAATACATCATCTATATATTATTATAATACTACGGCAAATTCTAATGTTGGAATTAATACAACAAGTCCTATATATACATTAGATATCAATGGTTCTTCTAGAATTTCATCATCATTATTAGCAATTAATAATGCTAATACTATTGGTAATATATTTACAACCGGTGGTAATATTGGTATAAATAACACATCTCCACAGTATGCGTTAGATGTTAATGGAGATATAAATTTCAGTGGTATTTTTAGGAAAGATGGAGCTTCTTATATATCAAGTCAATGGTTAAGTCCTTCTAGTAATATATTATATTATGGGACTTCATCATCTATCTCTGTTGGTATAGGTACTACAAATCCTACATTTACATTAGATGTAGACGGAGATTCTCGTATTTCTGGGAAATTAATTACAGATTCTATATTTTCAACAAATGCAACACTTACAAATTTAATATCTTCTAATATATTTTCTAATTCATTAATAAATTCATCTGGTATTACAACATCCACATTATTTGTGTCAAATGGGATAACCGCGAGTAATATTAACTTTACAGGTAATATATATCAAAATGGAGTGATATATTCTGGTAGTCAATGGACGAGTGTATCAAATGGTAACATCAGTTATACAAATGGTAATGTAGGTATAAATACAACAGCGCCAACCTATACATTAGACGTAAATGGTGATTCTAGAGTATTAGGAAGATTATATACAGATTCTATATCTACATCAAATTTAATAACAACCAATATGACTACGTCTAATTTAATATCTACACTTGGTACAATATCAAATCTTGTAACTACAAATATATCTTCAACTAATTTTATTGGAAGTTCAATTTCATCAACTAATATTATTTCGGATACTGGTACATTTAATAATCTTACAAGTATAAATATATCATCTACAAATCTATTAGGTTCATCTGCAATCATTAATAATATGACAAATATTAATACAAGTTCTGGGTCATTTTCTGGTACAAATTTATCAATTGGTAACATATATGGTAATATAGGAACGATTACTAGAATGAGTTCTTCTTTTTTAGATTCTAATATGGCATCTATAAATAACTTGGTATCTACTAATTCTACATTTGGTGTTATATCTGTATCATTGGGTAATTTTACGAATATATCTTCATCAAACATATCAGTATCAAACATATATTCATCAAATATATCAGTGTCAAATATATCAGTATCAAACATATATTCATCAAACATATCTTCATCAAACATATATTCATCAGACATATCTTCATCAAACATATATTCATCAAACATATCTTCATCAAACATATATTCATCAAATATTTCAAGTGGTACTCTATTTAGTGATTCTTTTAATAATACAACATCATCTATTTCAAATTTGATATCAACTGCGATAACTACCTCAAATATTATTTCAACTGGTCAAATAATACTAGATTCTTCTGATACTAACAAGTCACTTTTACTTAAATCTAATTATAATTCGATTGAAATAGCGATTGCTGCAAATATAGGTGCGTATTCAAATAATGCAAATTTAGGAGATTCTATTATTAGAACAAGTGGAGGAAATTTAATATTACAAACTAACAATTCAAATGCGAATCTTATTATAACAAGTAGTGGTGATGTAATTATTACAGGTACTACAAATTCTGTCACTATAAGTAGTGGAAATTTGTATTCTGTTAATGCGACTATATCTAATATTTTTCATACGAATACTAGTTCTGCTACATATTCTGGAACATCTTTATCTACTTCTAATATATTTTCTAATATAGGAACAGTATCAAATTTTGTAGGTAGTGTTATTAGTACTGGTACATTATCTGGTACTACAGTGAGTGTTGGTAATATAAATTCATTATATAGTACTATTTCTAATTTATTATCATCTAATTTAAATGTAACAAATACAACATTAAATAATTTAATTATAAATTCTTTTGCAAATATTTCAGGTAACTCTAATACGATTGCTAATATTTTTACAACAGGTGGTAATATAGGCATAGGTACATCTTCTCCGACTAAATTTTTTCAAGTAAATGGTGAAAGTTTTTTTAATGGTGATGTAAGTATTGGAAATCTTTTTGCAAATAACATGACCATAGCTAATCTAATAACAAATAATATAAATTTGGGAATTAGTAATCAATATTCAGGTAGTTTTGCTGCTGCGAATAATATAATTACTCCAAATAATGTTACTACCTTTTCATTTTCAAATTCTAATATTAGGTATTTTAAAGCTGATGTATCAATTAGTTTAATTACTACAACTGGAGGAATTTATCAGACATTTACTATGGAAGGTAACCAAAACTCATCTGGTTGGAATTTATATCAAAGTAATATTGGTGAAAATACAGGAATTAATTTTAATATAACAAATTTAGGTCAAATACAATATACTTCTACTAATATAACATCTTGGGTATCTAATACAATAAGATTTAACGTTTCACAAATTACATCAAATGGATCATATTCAACATTACAAAATCCTACGGTCGGAAATTATATAGTTAATTCATTACAATTAAATACAACTGATGATGCCATAGCAGGATCTTTTACAGGTTCTCTCTATACTTTAGGTGGTATTACCATTAATAAAAATATCATTAGTGGTGGAATTATATCTAATAGTGGTGGTAATATTGTTTGCGCTATGAATACATCAGATTCTAATTCAGGCCACATGAATTCATTTATTGAACCTATTGGTTGTCAATTATTTTCAGCCAGTGCCGCAGGAACTATCACCAGTATAGTAAATCCAGTGTGTACAGTGACAGGTGCAGATACAGTCGGATTATATAAATCACCAGACGCAATTTATGACTTTTGGAGAACCTATATAAATTTAGTAGCTGGTACTTATACATTTAGACTTGATTATGGACAAAATTCGGATAGAGGTATAGTATACGTTCTTCTTAATGGAATTAACGTATCTACAATTGATACATATGGAAGTACAAGTTCTCCTATTGTAAATTCTACAACAGATATAATTTTATCAAATAGTGGCACATTTAAAATAGAATTACAAGTCAATGATAAAAATATAAACTCAAGTGGGTTTGTATTTATATGGCGTAGAGCAGCATTTATAAGAACCGCGTAATTTGTAAAGATTTTATAAAAAATTGTATTTAAATATTTTATAAAAATTGTATTTAAAGACTTTATAAAATTGTATTTAAAGATTTTATAAAAAATGTATTTAAAGATTTTATAAAAAATTGTATTTAAAGACTTTATAAAAAATGTATTTAAAGACTTTATAAAATTGTATTTAAAGATTTTATAAAAAATGTATTTAAAGATTTTATAAAAAATTGTATTTAAAGACTTTATAAAAATTGTATTTAAAGACTTTATAAAATTGTATTTAAAGATTTTATAAAAAATGTATTTAAAGACTTTATAAAATTGTATTTAAAGATTTTATAAAAAATGTATTTAAAGACTTTATAAAAATGTATTTAAAGATTTTATAAAAAATGTATTTAAAGACTTTATAAAATTTCTTTACACAAAAGTTATAGAGTATTAAACTATTTTAGAATTTATTAAATTATATACTATCAAAATAGTTAATATATTATTTACAGTATAACCATTTTTTGTAGCACTAAGAAATAATGTATATCCTATTAAAATGGAGAGTACAGTCCAATTGTTTAAATTTAGATTATTAGATAAAATGATTATTGCAAATAGAGCTAAAATACTATTCAATTGAAATAAATTTTTTTTCTTTCCATTTTCTCTATAATTTGTCAATGTATTAAAAATATATCTAATAATGAATATTATTATCATTAACTTTATTATCTTTATATATAATTCAAAATTTCCATTATAATATGTTAAAGCGATCAAACTGAATAATATTAATTCTGACATTAAATTATAATCCATAATATTAGGTATTTTAGCATTTACAAAACCCGAAAAATTGTCTTTTATTTTTATATCTTCCATTATACTTTAAAAATATATTAATTTTTAATATATTCATATCTTCTAACTCAAAATTGAACTTGTTTCACTCGTTTCACTTGTGTCATTTGTATTTTCATTAGATGTTTGACTTCCATATTTCATACGTAATTTTTCATATTGTTTTCTATTCTGTGAATCTTGTATTTGATTTAATTTATTATTAACTTTAGACCCATATACTCTAGCTTTTTTATCTAATGATTTTGCACCAGAGCTTAATTTATTTCCAGCTGTTTTTATACCTGAACTCATTTTCTTCCATAAACTTTTAACCCCAGAACTTAAACTACTCGCTGCCTTTGAAGTAGCATCGCTTAAACCTCTATAAATAGCCTTAGCCTTTTCTTTAGCGGAATCCATACTTTTTCTAAGAGTTTCCATTCTTTGACGTTGCATTTCTCTAGATTTAGAATCTTTTGACAAGTCGTATTCAGATTTTGCTTTCATAAAATCTGCCTTTTTTGATTGATAATCATTCTCTATATCTTCCGCAGCTCCGCCATACATTGTAATTAAATCTCCCATACCTCTCATACGATAATGTGATTTAATTCGTCTTTTATCTTTAGAATGGATCATTATATTATTCATAAATAAAATAATTTTATTAATTATTCTATTAATTATTTTATTAATTATTTTATTAATTATTCCATACACCTTGGACATTTTATAGTATTTTTCATTGACCATTCTTTAATACAATTATCATGAAAATAATGTTTACATTTTAATAATAACAAGACATCATTTTCAATAAACTCATTTGAACAAATCTTACACTCGTCATTATACTTTTCTCCGTATCTGAATTTATTCCCAGCTGTTTTTATACCTGAACTCATTTTCTTTGATAAACTTTTAACTCCAGAACTTAAACTACTCGCTGCCTTTGAAGTAGCATCACTTAAACCTCTATAAATAGTCTTAGCCTTTCCCTTAGCTGAATCCATACTTTTTCTAAGACTTTCCATTCTTTCAAGTTGAACTCCTCTAGATTTAGAATCTTTTGACAAGTCGTATTCAGTTTTTGCTTTAATAAAATCTGCCTTTTTGGATTGGTAATCATTCTCTATATCTTCTGCAGCTCCACCATACATTGTAATTAAATCTCCCATACCTCTCATACGATAATGTGATTTAATTTGTCTTTTATCTTTAGAATGCATTATATTATTCATAAATAAAATAATTTTTATTAATTATTTTATTAGTATTTTTGACATTTTCTACACCTTGGACATTTTGTACTATGTTTCATTAACCATTCTTTAATACAATTATCATGAAAATAATGTTTACATTTTAATATTATTAAAATATCATTTTCAATAAAATCATTTAAACAAATATTACACTTGTCATTATATTTTTCTACGTCCTTTTTTATATCTATTTTATTTAGTTTTTTATAATCAACATCTGATAAAGTCTCATTATCATTCGGTAAATCCATATTCCATAAATTATCATCCCATAAATCATCATTCCATAAATTATTATTCATCTCATTCAAATACTCATATACGTTCTCATATACATTATCATATACATTATCATATACATTATCATATACATTATCATATACATTCTCATATACATTCTCATATACATTCTCATATACATTCTCATATACATTCTCATCCCATAAATTAATAATCTCCGTACGTTCACTCTCATTAACATTAGCATTCCTTTCGTTTTCCAACAGATTTTGGTAATGTCTTTTTATATAATTAAAATTATTTATAAAATCATCATTTACATTTTCACTATCACTATCATTTTCACTGTCATTTTCACTATCGCTGTCATTTTCACTATCGCTGTCATTTTCACTATCAATATTTATATTAGATAATGTATTTAGCAATTTTTGTATAACCTTATTAGTATTATTCATAATGTTTACTGTTATTAAATCTAAATAAGATATTCATTTTTTAATATTGATAATCTTTTGAAGTAATTAATTTACTATTCATAGCATCTTCTATTGTTTTTTCATCAAATAAATGTTTATATTGTAAAATAAATTCTTTATCTTTTTCTACTTTTTCTTTAATATTTTTTTTTTGTTTTTCTATAAATTGTTCTTCTTGTATATTAAAGTCTCCTTTACTACCATTACCATTATTTATATGAATTTCACGTAATTTTATTTGTTTAGTCAATTCTTTTTTACTCAGTGGTTTTTCCTTTGACACACCTTGTTCAAAATTTAATGGTACTATAATTTTTTTACTTGGGTTCTTTGCTACATTAAATGTTTGTTTATAATCTGAATAATTACCTTCATTATATCCTATGCCATTTTGTCCAAAATTATCACCTACTATCATTACACCATTAAAACTACTCACAGATGAGCAGCCATCTAATATAGTAGAATTATAACCGCTAAATCCATCTGATGTTTTGTGAATAACAAGTGAATCATCTTTATCACTATTAAATTGTTGTTGATGATATTCAAAAGTTTTATTAAAATCATTCGAATTAAATTGTTTTGAATTAAAAATTTGTTCAGGTTTATACTTTATTTTATTATAATTATGCATTGATGTTTCAAAGTCAGTATTATTTATATTTGACATTCTTTCAACATTATATCCAAAATCATTAGGACTTTGTAATTTTGAAAAATTAGAATTAAAAGAATCCAGTTTTTCAACATTATCAAAGTTTTGATTTTTAGACTCATTTGTTTTATAGTTTTTTTTAATAAATGGCTTTTTAATATTAGAAATATATTCAAAACAATCAACTAAGATCTTGAATTGTTTATTTCGTTTTAAGACTTTGGTTGGATTTTTTTTATCTATATTACTTAATTTATCTGGATGTAATACCTTGGCTTTTCTTCTAAATTCTTTTGTTACATGTTCTATAGTATCATCTGGAGTTACACCTAAAATAAAATAGGGGTCATATTCATCCATATCTATAATTAAATCTCCCATTTAATTTAATAAAGTTAATTAATTATATATTATAACGCATTAACTTTGTGCATTTTACAATATTTGTACTGTTAGTATTTGATTAATTTATGAATACACTCCAATCGTTCTGTTATATTTACCTTTTTTTCAAATACAAAATAACGATTTAAATATGATACATCTTTCTCTGTATACTTTAATGTAAATTTATCACTATTTAGATTTCTAAATAACTTTGTATCTATTAAATCATATCCTAACATTCTCATTACTGTCGTTAACTTTTCAAAATCAACTAAATATTCATCACTTGGATTGTATATTGAACTACTTAAATTATCTATTTGTTTTACATTTATCTTGTTACCAAATAAGCCTTCATTTAATGATACTAACTCTATCTTGAAATGTTCATCAGTAAAAGGCTTAGTTAAACGTTGTTTTACTAAATTACCATCAAAACATGTACCCATAAATATACCACCAATCTTTAAGTTATTATTTATTGTATCGAAAATATTATAAAAAGTATCTTGATTCATTAAAAAATAATGAAAAGCAAACATACAAGATATCACATCAAAATCTTGCTCTCCCTTTACTATATCATTACTCAAGTCTTTTGTATATAATGATACCTTTTTTTGAAAATCTATAGGGTATTCCATCAAACGACGTTTTGCTTCTACTACAGAAATGTCGTCAATATCATATCCTATTACTCTATTCACTTTATTATCAAATAACTTTCCTAAGTCAGCGCCCTTACCAAATGCTAATTCCAAAACACTTGTATTTTTACTATATTTGTTATACAAGTCTCTTTTAATATTATTATGAAATTTTCGCATGTTATAAAAATAACTTTGTTGTCTTTGTTTCTTCCAATCCATTATTTTAATATAAATATTTAAAATAAATTCATTTTTTATGTTAAATATTATCTTTTAATGTAAAGGAACCGGATAGTTATTTGCGTATTGTTGATGGCTCGAATGAATCAACTCTACTTGACACAATTTCCTAAACAAGTATCTTATAAACATTTTATGTCGTTTTATTTTTCATTATAAACTACGAAGAACATATTGCAAATCCACAAGATGCAGCTATTAAATTAAGTAAAGTTTATATAGAACTCTTGCGATATTTGTAATTGTACGGTATTTTTATTTTAGTTGGACTTTCAGGTATAATTTCTATATTTTCTACATTTTCTATTAAGTAAAGTTTATATAGAACTCTTGCGATATTTGTAATTGTACGGTATTTTTATTTTAGTTGGACTTTCAGGTATAATTTCTATATTTTCTACATTTTCTATTATCGTAGCTAATTTAAATTTATAATTTTTATCTTTTATCATTGCAGTTATATTTATATTTTTCAAAGGAATATCTAGAATTAAGGGTGATTTATTTATATTATATTCTATATCTAGATAAATATGTATTAAATCATAAATTAACTTTAGTAAAATTTCAAAAATATCATATTTAATACATTTAGAAACATCCAAATCTTTTATGTAACTACATATTTTACCATTATTATTATTTAATTTTGATATATTAGAAAAAGTTAATTCTATAATGTTTTTTCTATTTTGTAATTTATTTTTTAATATGATTGGGAAATCTATATTTAACAAGTCATTTAATGATTTAATAATCCGAATTAAATATTTATCTTTTTCATTATGTATTAAGAAAAAACTTACATTTTCTATTATAGAATTCATATAATCTTCAAAATATAATTCTATACTTGATGCATTTTTACACATTTGTGTTTTAACTACTATATCCATAAAGGCACCACGAGTATAATAAGTATCAGTTCCGAAAAAATTTAAAAGACTTATGTAATCCGTAATTTTAAGAAGTTTATTATCTGATGGATATTTACTCAATATATATTCTTGATTCTCTAAAATACTTTCATATTTTATTTTTTCGTTTGATAGATTGTTTAAAACGTGAGATGCTATTTGTAAATGAGAATTATTTGAATAATATATTTTGAATTTTGAATTCATAAAGGAATATATATTATTATAAATATCTAATCCTAAGCTTGATTTTACTGATGATAAAAATTTCACCAAACCCCACATTAATTGAGAATCATTGTATGAAGTATCATATGGAATATAATAAAAATTAAGTAGATTACATTCACTCTTTATATAATTAATCGTTTCTGAAAATTCAATAAAGCCTTTTCCATATATATTAGTATCAAATATCTCATTACTATTATTATTAAATATTTTATAAAATAAATCATTAAATAGTTTAATTATATATACAGTTGATTTAGGCCTTGAATATATCGTAAGATCATAATCCGAGATTAATTTTGTAGAACCAACGCTATATATTTCAGCATTATATATATTCATAGCATATTTTATTAAGCAGTCTATAATTGCTTTTCTAAAAAACCAAAAAGTCTTATCTTTTAATTTTATTATATTTTCCCAATTCAATATATTACCATTCCTTAAATAATAGTTGAAATTTATTAAATCATCATTTTCTATAGGTTTTATTTTATAAATAAATCCTAAATCTACAAATAAATCAATAATATTATCAATACTTTTTAAAAATTTCTCATTTTTATCAATAACTTCTATCTTATTACAATTTAATGGCTTACTTTTAGATGTATATATCTCATTATAACATGTGCTATTTATAGTATTTATACACTTACAATGATTAATATTTACATAATCAAAAAAATTGTTTAATCTTTTTTTTTCATTTACATCCTTATTATCTATAAATGTCATTATTAATAAGATTTAAAAAAAAATTTATTTAATTTTATATCTAAATGAATTTAAAGGTTATAAAATATTATATATATATATGTCTTTTATATTTATAAAACGTATTAAAAAAGAATTACAATTATATAAAAAAGATAATTTTACATTTCCAAATTTAATATTACAACCAAGTAATGATCTTTCAGTTTGGTACTTTATAATATATAATTTAGATGATACAGATTATGCTGGTGGAATGTATTTAGGTAAAGTTTTATTACCTCCTGGTTATCCATTCAAAGCTCCAGATTTTATGTTTCTTACGGAAACTGGTAGATTCGAAATAAATAAAAAAATATGTACATCATTTTCTGGATTTCATAATGATTTGTATTCACCATCATGGAATATTGCAAGTATGTGTGCAGGTCTTGTATCTTTCTTGACAGATTGTCAAGATACTATAGAAAGTAAAGGAATAGGAGGTATTTATAGTTCAAAAGAAGATAAAAAAAAAATTGCGATGGATTCAATAGAGATTATAAAAAAAAATGACATAGTTAAAACATATTTTACTAATTTTATTTAATTTTATTTAATTTTATTTAATTTTATTTAATTTTATTTAATTTTATTTAATTTTATTTAATTTTATTTAATTTTATTTAATTTTATTTAATTTTATTTAATTTTATTTAATTTTATTTAATTTTATTTAATTTTATTTAATTTTATTTAATTTTATTTAATTTT
>Ga0209390_10010552_pt1 | contig 10793 bp, 7 predicted proteins | sample BON01_FD_187212 | JGI IMG/M metagenome (GOLD analysis project Ga0209390, IMG submission 187212) | Freshwater microbial communities from Lake Bonney liftoff mats and glacier meltwater in Antarctica - BON-01 (SPAdes) (version 2) | ecosystem: Environmental > Aquatic > Freshwater > Ice > Glacier... | reverse complement strand
TATACATCGGGTTAACCCAAATATCTGAAATCCCCTCGGTGGATTCGACGGCCTACGGCTTCGCACAGGGAAGAACAACACATAACAAGTGCGATCTTGGTATAGATTCCCGGCCGTTGCAGTTTAAAGGTACCCTGCAGCTATTAATGAACCGCTATCGGTAAATTCGCTTTGCTCAGGTACCTGAGCTAGTTTCGACGAAGAGTCTCGTCGTTTTGATTATAGCAAACTCGAAGTCGAATCACTTAGTCGAACAGGGGACCTTTAACGGTTATCGATCTCCTGTCGGCCTTTTGTAGACCAGGATACGAAGAGGGCAAGGAACACGGCACGAACATTCGCTCTTTCGGAGTCGTAGATAAAGATTCCGCTGTAGTATATACACGATGTGCAGACGCTATAATATTTATACATACACATAGCAGCCTGTCCGATGAGCAGGCCCTAGTTTACCTTTCTAATAGAGACATTGTCGACGCGAGGCGACGCGAGCAGAGGACGTACATTTTATTGCAAAACGGCGAATACCCGTTCTTTTCTCTAATTCGGTTGGCCTAATTTATTTAGCCGTTTAGCCGCCTTCAAATATAAAGGCCTTTGGGCTCCCTCCCCCCACGTTAGCCGTTGAGTTTTGATACAGCGAAACTAGGTCCCGCTCATGCTGGCAGATAAGATGGGCTTTGAGGAAAAGTTCGGAGAAGACCTCCTTTGCTACGGTTCCGCCGGTGTATATGTGGTATATACCTGTGGCGCTTGGTCGTAGATCTGTCTTCTCGTGTACGGCAAGATGTCACGATACGCAAGTTGTGACCGTTACTATTACTTCACTCCGTTTACACACTTACAACAAAACTAGAGTGCCTGTGGGGGCACCCTGACTTCTCCAGCGTACTAGTGATGGTACGGGCTCGACCGCTCGTGTCCCCTTTGTATTATAAACCGTCTGTGAATTTTGTTCAGTTCAACTTTTCATGTGTGTGGTGTGTTGTGTTTGGGTGGTGGGGGATTCTTTTCATATCTATATATATATATATATGTATTCGACCATATATATACACCCACCAAGCCTCCCGAGCCTCGTGGGTTAAGGCTAATATATAAGCGTAACCACCGGCGGTGAAATCGTTACAGATACACGAATGAACGAAGCGCGTTTAAGCCACTTGCCGTTTTGGGGTCCGAGTGAGGCGGTTTGTTCTTAATTAAACGTCCGTCGGGTTAACCCGAATGAAACGTTCGCCGAGGTTAACCCAGGGGTTTACCCGAACCCTTAACCCAAAACTCGAACGTTTCATTCGGGTTGACCCGACGGACGTTTAATTAATAAGAAAAAATCCCTCACTGGGACCCCAAAACGGCAAGTGGATTAAACGCGCTTCGTTCATTGCCGTTCCATTAGTGCACCTAGTCATAAAGTAACTATGCCCATACGCCCGCCCGGGCGCAGGAGAATGATTACGCATTGACTCGAACAGGAGACAAGCTACAACCCCTGCGGCGTTGAGCTATAGATACACAAGTAACGACCTGTCCGATGCTGGCGGATGCGATGGGCTTAGAGGGAAACTGCGGGGAAGACCTTGGCGATAGTTCCGCCGGTGTATATGTAGCATTTACACATAGTGTAATATATAGATACCGCGCCACCTTCGAGCGTTGTTAAGTGTGTGTGGGAGGTGTTCGTCTGGGGTTTGGGGTGTTGTTCTTGTCGTGTGCGTGTGTGTCGGTGTCGGGGGTGTTGTTCTCTGTGGTGTGTGTGTGTATGACCTGTTGATATGTTTACAAGTAGCGACCTGGCCGATGCTGGCGGATGCGATGGGCTTAGAGAAAAACTTCGGAAAAGACCTCCTTGGCGACGGTCCCGCCGGTGTATATGTAATATATACACGTGCGCAGGCCCTAGTTTGCCTTTCTAATAGAGAAATTGTCGACGCGAGCAGAGGGTGTACATTCGTGCAAAATGGGGAATAGCTGTGTTTTTCTCTAATTGTGTTGGCCTAATTTATTTAGTCATTTATGCAAAATGGGGAATCACTGTGTTTTTCTCTAATTGTGTTGGCCTAATTTAATTAGTCATTTAGCCGCCTTTAATTATAACGGCCATTCGTCAACATACCTCCGCGTCGATGATTTTTTTTTAATTAAACTAGGGCCTGCTCATATACAAGTAGCGACCTGGCCGATGCTGGCGGATGCGATTGGCTTCTGAGAGAGTTCGGGGAAGACCTCGTTGAGCTGCGATATGCCGCCAGGGAGCCCCAGCTCGTAGGCCAGGATTTCGCGCGCTTCGTCAGAGTCGAAGGGCGGGACCGCGTCCTGCAGTTGTCGCAGCTCGAGCGCGTAGGCCTATGGGGGAAGAGAGAGAGAGAAAGAGAGAAAGGGAACGGGTTGGCTTAAAGCTATGCATGGGCCGAGTGCGTACGCTCATACACAGGAAATAACAGAGGAACAATAACAGAGGAACCGGTTAGCATACGATGGAAGGCCGGCGCGGCGTCCTGCAGCTGTCGCAGCTCGAGCGCGTAGGCCTATGGGGGAAGAGAGAAAGGGAACAGGTTGGCTTGGAGCTATGCATGAGCCGGTTTAACCCGAGGTGAGTGAGGCAGTGTGTGCTGGTTGCGTCTGTGTATACGTGTGTGTGTGTGTGTGTGTGGGTATGTCTTGGGCTGTGAGTTGGTCCATATGTATCCAGGACAACATGGACATAGTACAAAGGCAATTTGGCTCGGCCAACAAGCGCTATTGGGCTAGCCCGAGCGTACACTCATACACAGGGGGGTAACCCGGCCGTGATGCGCGGGTTAACCCGATGTTTTTGGGCTGTGATTGTTCTCTGGAGAGATACGCTTAAAGGTTTCGCGTGGTTGGCTTGAAGTGACGGGCTCTCGGCACGAGAAGGACGATCATTATATATAGACAGTGAGGGAGGAACAAGCACCTCTGGAATCAGGTCGGTCCGGATAGAGAGGGCCTGTGCCAGTTTGATGAAGGTGGGGCCGAGCTGCGTGGAGAGCGTGAGCGCCTCCTTGGCGCGAGCCGCCTCGTTGGGCCACGGCTCGCCCTCGGGAGAGCCGCGCGACTTGTACGCCGCAAAGTCCATGAGCAGCTTGCTGTTGAACCCAAACGTCAGTCTGCCGAGGGTCAAGAGCCTGCTCGCCACAAGTAGCGGCCGCGCGCCGTAAAACTCCTCCGCCAGCAGCGGGTCGTACGTCCCCGGGCCCGCTATGTAGGGCGCCTCGAGCAGTCGCTTTTTCGGAGGTGCGCCGCCCGCCACGCGCGAAGCTGCGCCGCCGGCGAGCGCCGCTGCTGTGACGGCCGTAAGCCCGGCCGCCGTGTCGGTCTGCTTCAAGAACTGCGTGAGGCTCTGCAGCTCCAGGGCCGTCGCGCAAGTCGTCAGCGCCAGCGCCAGCGCGAGCTTCATCGGAAACCGGCCTGTGAGCATGAACGCTTTGGCCTACTCGTCGTAAATTTTGTCGTAATTTCGGCGATCGCGGAAGATTCCGATCATTCACATGAATGCATATTTTTTTTCTAGCAAACTGAGACATGGACGCGAAGAATGGTAAAGGGCATGTGCATACAGTATGCCACCAGCAACGAGCACACACGCTAACCAGGCACGCGATCTCAAACAATCCAGGAGTTGAACTCGTCTCTCTCCTCGATGTTTTACGACGAAACCAAAAAAACTAGCTATTTAAAAAAAAAAAACTAGCTTGAAACTAGCTCGAAATGAGTACGCCCGGGCATCCTGCCTCCTGGACTCCAACCCCTACGGCCGTGACGGTCTAGCACACAGTCGCTCTCTCTCCACCGCGCGGCGCGCTTTGCGTGTTGCCTAAGTCGGTGTCGCTTCTTCTATTAACCATTTAAAAAAAAAAATCGAAATAGCCGTCCCGGGTTAACCCGTTCCCATCGCTCGTAGTCGGCCGCGCTGGTGCCGCACTGCGTGTTCGTGTCCGTGTCCGCGCACTTGGCGCTGCACGCCGCGCCGCAGCCGTGGGTCGGTTGGGCCCATTCCTGGCCCGCTAGCGACGGCATGCAGACGAGGGTCAGGGCTAGCCCCAACCCAAGGCGAGCAGCGAACGTTGTCGGGTAGCCGTCGCTAGCGGGCCAGGAATGGGCCCAACCGACCCACAGCTGCGGCGCGGTGTGCAGCGCCAAATGCGCGGACACGGACACGAACACGCAGTACGGCACCAGCGCGGCCGACTACGAGCGATGGGAACGCGAGGGCTTCCGCGGCCCTGCTGGCAGCGGCGGCAGCGCACAGGCCGCGCACGACTACGGCACCGCCGGACAGTACGACTTCATGAAGGACCAAACCGCCGTCTGCAGCATTCTCCATGCTCTGTCTGCACCGTGACGACGTCACAGCACGCCAGCCGCGCGAGTTCACCATGGAGAACGATGTTCACCTGATGGCCGAATTCTGGGCGCGTTGCGCAGAGGGCGGCGACAGCAACCAGCCGACGTACAAGGAGAACCCTCGCGCTCACCGTCGCCGCGCATATCTCGTCCAGGGTGCGCTGCCCGCCCTGAGCCCCATCACACCGGCCGCGCCAGCCCGCAGCCTCATCAGGCCGGCCACACGCTGCTTACCGCCCACGGCCCCGCCCTCGCCCGCAGTACTCAACGCAGCTTCGCCCGGCCTCGGCGACCGCAGCTTTCCTGCCAAGCTCACGCCCGACAAGCGCGCCGTCGCCAACGTGTGCGTCAAACTCCTGCTCGCCGGCGGCAAGGAGCAGCTCGACCTCCTTAACGGTGCCCCGGCGCGCGACAACCTGGAGGTGGCCGTCCGCGGCATGGACCGCCGCCAGGCTGGCTTCACCGCAGACGAGGACCTGATCTTAATCGGCCTGCTGCGCGAGCTGGAGGCGAGCGGTCTGAGCGAAGGCCTTCGCGACATCATCGTGCGTGGCCAACACCTCAAAGCTACACAGGCTCGGCGCGTGGTGCTCGCGGGGCACTTCCCGGAGCTCGCCCACTTCAAGAACGTCGAGGGCTTCAAGAAGTACCAGAAGCAGAAGGCCCTCCTCTACGGCGCCCCGGCGCGCGACGACCTGGAAGTGGCCGTCCGCGGCATGGACCGCCGCCAGGCCGGCTTCACGGCAGAGGAGGACCTGATCTTCATCGGCCTGCTGCGCGAGCTGGAGGCGAGTGGTCCAAGCAAAGGCCTTCTCGACATCAAGGTGCCTGGCCAACACCTCAAAGCTCAAAGCTACACAGGCTCGGCGCGTGGTGCTTGCGAGGCACTTTCCGCAGCTCACCCACTTCGAGAGCGTGAACGGCTTCAAGAAGTACCAGAAGCAGAAGGCCGCCGCCGTCGCACCGTCGGCCGCGAACTCACCGGGCAAGCTCTTCCCGTGGCTGCACGTCGCCTGCGCCGACCACCGCGCCAACGTCCGGCTGTCGTACAACACGGTGCTCTTGCTCGACGCATCGCCGCCGCCCATCATCCCGCGCAGCGCCTACATCAACTACCACACGCGCACCTCCTCCATCGCGGCCAAGTGGCGCCTTGTCATCCCTGCCATCGTTCTCAACGCCGACGCGCCAGCGGTACCGCTGCCACCATTCAATATCGACGACGTTGCGCGCGACACGAAGCTGAGCGCCATCCTCAGGGCACTGACTGGCTGGGCGCGCGGGGCCAGCGTCGTCGCCCCCCCCCCCCCCCCCGCCCGCAATCTGGTGATGGCGTACGTGAACTACAACGAGAAGTCGGGCGGCCCTCACGAGCTCGTGCTGCTCGACTCCAACACCACCGCCGAAGACGCGGACCTCTTCAACCGGGCCCCCGACCTGGTCATCGTGCACGCGCCGCTCGTAGACACATTCCGGGCAAGCGTTGCGGCAGGCGCCGCCCCGGCACGCGTCGACGCAGGCGTCGCGGCAGGCGCCGCCCCGGCACGCGTTGCGGCAGGCGCCGCCCCGGCACGCGTCGCGGCAGGCGCTGCCCCGACGAGTGACGTATTCTACAGCCGGAGAAATGCGGCGCAGGCGGCCTACAACACGCGCCCAGCGGCGCCCGAGCACATCGGGATGGTCAACGACCTGCTCGGCCAGGAGGCCGACGCGCATGCCGACACCAACCTGCCCAACAGCCTCGGCGCCGAGAATCAGAAGAAGCTGCGCAAGCACCTCGCCCACGTGACCAAGGTGCCGTCGTGCGTCTGCTTCCAGTGCGGCTTCCTTCTCTACCCCGACGCGGCCAAGATTATCAAGGTGCGCAACATCACGGACAAGGGGCAGTGCCGCGCGTACCGCGTCTTCGCGCACTACATCAACAAGATGCAGCGCACGACCGGCGACACCGTCTTCAAGTGTGAGGTCCAGGGGACCGCGGCCATGGTCTTCGCCTGCAACTACTGTGTGCGGCAGTGCTCGTCCAAGGAGAACGGCCAAACTGTCTACAACCAGGTGCTGCCCAGCCAGCTGGACTTCTTTGACAGCGTGCGCGCCGACGGCTCCTACACCAGCATCGGCATCGGCGACGAGCAACCGGACGCCCTCGCCGCCCTCGGCGTCCTCGAGCGGCTCGCGCTCGCCGTGCTCAAGATGGCCGATGCCAGCTTCGGGCCCTACTCCGGCGCGGGCTACACGCACATGCACGGTGGTGGGCTCCTGGTGCCGGCCGACTACCGCGGCCTCGCCTCAATCATGATCAACCGCACCGCCCGCTCGTCGGACTTACCTGCCGGCGTGAACGCCGAGAACTTTCGCGCTGCGCTCGACCTGCTGCGCGTGACCAACCCGATCGTCGAAGCGACGCTCACGTGTTTCGAGCGCGAGCTCAACGGAGACGCCTTTCCCGCTGGCGCAGGCGGCGCCGGCGCGCTGCCATCGCTGCCGGAGAGCGCCGCGACCATGCAGGGCCGCCGATGGATGGACGTCGACTCCAGCACCGAGCCGCACGGCGCAGACCTCCTGCCCGGTGAGCAGGAGCAGGCTCACCGCGTCTCCGGCCTCGGCAGCACGCGCGGGGTGTCGCTCAACGCGCCGCAGTTCCTTGGCTCAGCCACAACCGTGCTCGACTTCGACGGCGCCGCGACAGAGCAGCGCAACAGCCTCGGCCACCACTCCTTCGGGCGATCGCGTGCTGCGGAGCGACCCCAGCTCGCACTACGAGCAGCCCGTCATCGGCGAATCCGCGGAGACGAGCCCAGAGAACGCCGTCCACACCATCCTGTACCCGTACGGCGAGGGCGGCTTCGTCAGCAAGAGGGACAAAACGGGCGTTTTGAGGGACCACTTCCGCAAGATGCGCCTCTGCTCCTGCGCTGAACCGTTCCGGTGCCACGAGGAGGTATGCGGTCGCATATATACATGATAATATATCTACATATATATATATAGAGAGACATAGAGACATATACCTATATATATAATGTGTATATAGATCTATCTATATACATATATCCATATACAAACACACAAATATATATAGACAGAGAGACATACACCTATATATATAATGTGTACGTAGATCTATCTATATACATGTATCCATATAGAAACATATATATACATAGAGACATATACCTATGTATATATAGAGAGACATAGAGACATATACCTATATATATATTGCGTATGTACATCTATCTATATACATATAGCCATATAGAAACACACACACACGCGCGCGCGCACCTACCTGCCAGTGTGCTGACGCCACATCCCCTTCTCTGTTCAGTTCATGTGGTGCCAGCAACAGTGCCAGATCAAGTGCTCGGCGCACGCCAGGCCGCCGCCGCGCACTGTCAAAGACAACGTCGCCCAGAACGTCACGGGGTCGCACAATCGCAGCCACCACGAGGCGTGGAAGCGTGCCAACCCCAACTACGTGCGCCACGTCACAGCAGAGGAGGCCATCTCGGGCGGCGTGCCAGCAACAATGCCTGGCTCAAAGGCATTCTGGTGTGATCGCGCCTGGCCGCCCAGCATGCTCTTAAGCCCAACCCAGCCTACGCGGCGTCTGCCTAGCCCTGCAGCAGCGCGCACCCCACCGTCCTACACAGACCTCGCGCCGAGCGCGCACCAGGCCCTCCGCTCAACTCTTACCCCGCCCTCAACCAGGGCGCGTGCCTTCATCGAGCTCATCGCCATGGCGCAGCACTACGGCATCCCGAGCTATTTCGTCACCTTCACCGCCGCCGAGAACCTCTGGTCAGACCTGCAGCAGGCCTGCGGCAATGCGCACCACGGCGAGCGCCCGGTCGACGCCACGCGGCACTACCAGCGGCGCTGGGAGGCGTTCAAGAAGAACTTCCTCGCGCCCGGCACCCAGAGTCCGCTCGGTTCCATCAGCCGAACCTGGCATCGGCAGGAGGACCAGGCGCGCGGCTCGCTCCACGTGCACATGGCCATCTGGATCGAGGGCGGCGCAGAGGTGGGCGAAGCGTACGCCAAGAACATCCGTGGCACAGCGCCTCACAACTGCTCGACGGCGGCAGAGTACGCGTGGCGCGACTTCGTGATCAACGTCCAGCGGCACGAGTGCCGGCCCAAGTGCACGCAGCGCGGCGGCGTCGCGCTTGACCACTGCAAGTACCTCTACTCGCGCAAGAGGTACCTGCGGTCCGACAACACAGTCTTCCCGAACCTCAACGTCGAGACCGACCGCTATGACCAGGAGTGCTACGAGGAGGAGGACGAGCGACTCTCCACCTACGAGCCGCTCTGGCTCTGGCTGCTCGCGTGGGGCAGGGGAATGAACATCCAGTACTGCACGTCTGCCGGGTTCCTCAGCTACATTGCCAAGTACATCTGCAAGCCCGAGCCCCACGGCGCGCTCTACGACACCGAGGCGCTCCGCGACCGCGAGGGGCTGCAGTCGCCTCTCGCTTGCTTCCTGTGCGCGCGCATCATGGGCGCGCCAGAAGCGATCTACCGCGCGCTCGGCTTCCTGCTCAAGTCGAGCACGCCCGTCGTGCACGTCCCGACAGACCTGCCACAGTACACCAAGCGCGCGCTGCTGCGCGGCACCGACAAGGAGCGCCGAGCTCTACTTAGTGACGGCGCCAACCTCACCGACAACAACTACACACTGCGCTTCTACAACGGCGCGCAGGGCCAGTACGCCAAGCGGCCGCAGACAGACCTCTTCGAGTCGATGCTCTACCCAGACTACCACTCAAACTATGAGTAGCGGCGCTGCGACAACCTCACCAACTCACAGCGGGACGCTGGCCTGGGCGTCGGCTTCTGGCTTCTGCTCGGTCAAGGTGCAGACAACCAGACGGACGCCGAGCTGCTCGAGGGCGCCAACGCCGCGCATCTGAACTGCGTCGTCAAGCGCAAGGAGACGCAAGCTGTGTCTACGGCGTGGCGGCTTCCCGACAAGCACGGCGAGTTGTACTACTACCAGAAGCTGCTGCTCAACGTGCCGTGGCGACAGTGCCGACCGGAGAGCTTCATCACGGCCACCAACCTGCGTGGCAGCCTTGCGGAGCAGTGCCGGATCTCGACACGGCCTGACGGGCAGAGCATCTTGCCCGACGGCGACGAGGCCGAGATCGCGCGCTATGAGTCCGAGAAGCGCCACTTCAACCCAGGGCAGGTCGCCAGTATCGTCGAGCGTGCAGGCCACTTCTGCGACGTCGCAAAGGAGCTCGAACGCCTGATCACTGGCTACGACCCCGGCGACGAGCGCCCCGACAGCGGAGGTGGCGCTGGCGGTGGAGGCGGCGGCGACAACGGCAGTGGCAGCGCTGGCGGTGGAGGCGGCGCCGACGGCGACGGCGCGCCCGCAGCAGCCCCGGCGGACGCGCTGCAGATGCAGCGGATGGTGGATGAGATCTCGCAGGCGCGCGGCGCGCCTAAGATCACGCCGGCGCCACAACTCGAGAGCTTGGGCGGCGGCGGCCTGCGCTGGACCACGCCGCAGAGCGACGTCTACGACCTCAAAAATAAGCAGATCGAGGCGTACGAGCTGCTCAAGCAGGCCCGACACGAAGCAGCTGCTCGTCTACCTGAGTGGTGAGGGCGGCATGGGCAAGTCGACCGTCATCAACCTGCTCGTGCAGACCTGGCGCCACGCCGGCCGGCGCGTCATCATTACGGCGGCGAGCGCCAAGGCGGCGCGGCTCATCAACGGCTACACGGTGCACTCCGCCTTCTGGCTCTTACTCAACGGCGCATTCAACAGCCAGGGCAACAAGAAGTGCACGGACCAGTTCATCTGACTCATGACCGCCGACGCCATCGTGATCGATGAGACCTCGATGCTCACCGCCGCCGCGCTCGCGGGCGTCAACGCTGCCACCCCGAAAGAGAGAAGAAACAACGTAGGGATGCCGAGATGTTGCGAAGCCGCCGCGCGCGCAGGATGACCCGGCAGAAGGGCTCCTTTTCCGGTAAGATGCCCTTGTCCGCTTGTCCGGGCTCTGTGCCCTGGGACGCTGCGGGCTAGCCTGCTCCGGGCGGCATGGCAAACAGCATTGTGCGCCTGGCGCTTGCGAAAAGCCGGTAGCTTTTTGCTTTTTTTAGCGGTAGCGGCGGGTTAACCCGAAAAACACACACACACACACACAAATTCATCAGCTTTTGTGGAGCGTCTCCAACAACACAGCTTCCGACTGCGCGTGCACGATATGCCCACCGGCAAACAGGCCGGTATTCAGCTCGCGACTGAGGCTGCAGAATCACCTCGACAACCCACTAGCACGCCTCGGCGGCAGAGCTCGCTCCGATGGCAATGGCGCCATGCTGCGCGCTGGGATGCGGCGCGTTCTTTTTTGTTCTTCCGAACAAACCGGATCAGGCAGATCCCATCATCAGCACTGCGC
>Ga0209390_10010551_pt1 | contig 10793 bp, 11 predicted proteins | sample BON01_FD_187212 | JGI IMG/M metagenome (GOLD analysis project Ga0209390, IMG submission 187212) | Freshwater microbial communities from Lake Bonney liftoff mats and glacier meltwater in Antarctica - BON-01 (SPAdes) (version 2) | ecosystem: Environmental > Aquatic > Freshwater > Ice > Glacier... | reverse complement strand
TTCGTTGATCTTATTTGTCAATGCCGCTTTCATCGCAGAAAGCTGCGCAGGTTTCGTTTCATCAAAAGCCTGTACAATCCAGTTGCGAATCGCAGACTTAACCCGCCCCGCGTCTCGTCCCCATAGTTTGTGTTGTCGCGATCCTGACTTTGGCGAGTTAAAGTAAGCTTTGTTTCCGCTTGGATGCTTTGGGCCAACAATCGAAAACGCAAGACGATTTCCTTTTCTAGTCACGTAATCAATCGTTGTATGTAGCTTAGTATTCCAGTTTGCCGAAGCCTTTTGCTTGGCGGATCTCTTTTGCCTGTCGGCATCTGTTCCACGAGGTGCCAGATCCTTTGCCCGTGCGACAATAACCTTTGCACCTGCTGTAGTTGTCGCTCCCATTACATCGTGCCTCTTTAACTGAGGAACCGCGTCAAACATCTTTGCAAGCTCTCGGTCGCTTGGAAAATTGATCTTTATTTGCAGCCCGTTGCCAGCCATTACGTTACCGCCTGCTTGCAATGAAGTTCTGTGTATCGCGGGTATCCATCCACTGGCTTAACGTAACCAATCCCGTATGTTCCGCTTGAATGTATCACTTGCATTTCTGGCGTGATTGATGGCTGTTCGCGAATAGTAAATATGCAAGAGATACCAGCCTCGACCGATCTCCCTCTAATCGTTTCCGTGCCTGCCGTTGGCATCCATTTTGCCGGTTGATTTAGGTACAAAGTCGACCATGTACGAATCGGCTGTCCATTGTCACTCAACGTTGTAGTGGAACTCTGAATTGTGATTTGGTGTCTCATCTGCCCAATGTGAAAGGCTTCGGGTCGTCCTCTCATGGGTAGCTGCTCCGCATGTAACGACGAACTAACGATTCATACGCACGATTGTCGTATAGCCTGTCGTTGTCGCCTCGCTGTTCAAAGTAGTATCCAACAAGCAGCAACATGGCTTGTTTTGCGACCGAAGGCACAAGGTTTCTGGCAGCGTATCCGGCAACGTACGTGATAGCTACAGCGTCCCATCGTGTGTATGTCGAAGGCCAAACCTTGTCGAATTTTAACCGCACACTCCTCGCTTCGGCGTCAAGCGAGTAAACGTCGCTTGACAATGTTTGCTGATCGTTTCCATCATCAAAATAAGTAATGGATGTTACGGACTGAATTGGACGCGAAAGCAAACACAATGCCGATCCGTAAAAACAACTTCGCTTAGTTTGCAATGTCTGCGAAATCATCGCCGAATCGGTATCGTGTTCCCACTGTTCACGAGCCGCCTGAATCGTAGCGATTAGCCTTTCGTCGTGCATTGTGTCGCTCATTGCTACGAAGCACTGGCTTTTCGCCTCTGCCAGCGTCAGCGGCTCCATTGCTGGAGACGTGGTGACCGTTGATCGGTTCACTTCGTTTTTCAGCATGTTCCGCAATGCCCCTGGAGATTAAAAGCTGTGCCACACCGTCCGGCACGGAGTCGGTTGTTTGACCAACCGACTTGCCGCGCCATTCACGCATAAACCTGATCGTCATTTACACTCGGCAGATGCCGCCCGCTGCTCGATCGGTGGAAGTTGGCGACAGGAAGCTAACGCTAGATAGGCGAGCAGTCGCGGCAATAAAGCCTCCGGCTGCCCCGTCTCCGAACGTTGCTACCACTCGCACGTAACGCTTCCGGCCAACAAGATTGACTTGGAATACGTGCGGCTGCCCGTCGTCCGTTGCTGATGGCAATGCCAAAGCTACGCCGTCCACATTGGCACCAGCCGAGAATGTTGCGTTGGGCACGTCTGCGTATCCACTTCCGCTGACATCCGACTCTTCCAGCTTCAGTGCCGTAATGGCGATGTCCGTTGCACCGAGCTGGATAGGAATTTCCAAGTAGCTTGAGCCGGCGCAGTCAATTGCTGTTGCAACCGCACTCGTATTGTCAATGATTGCCGTTGGAGCAATCGCCGTAACATATCTTGCACTCTGTCCGTTGATCATTTCTTAAGCCCTGTATTTTGATTCGCTTTGAGATAAAGCAACTCGTTTTGGCGAGTTGCTAAATTGAAGTGGTTAAATTACGCACCTGGCGTGGCAAGAACCAAAAGAGCACCTTCTTCGCTCGCGGTGCCCTTGCTGTGGACGTTGATGTCAAATCGCTCGGTTGCCTTGATCGCAATTTGATCTTCATCCCAGTAACGCTGATCAGTGAGGCTAAGAGTGACTCCCCTGCGATCACCAAACAACGCGGCCATTCTCAAGTCGCCAAAGGCAAGCAGTTTTGTGCTCGTTTGGTTAGTCAGCGTCTTGTTGAGCACGTTGACAAAGACAACAGGATGACCGAGGAACGTCATTCCACCGCCGGATGCAAGATTGTTCATGTCGTTGCCTCCAGCCGCACTCAGCAAGCGGTGCATCGAAGCGTAGTAACCTTCCTTGGTGATAAACCAAGATGGGCTAATGCCTGGAAAGTCTGGTAGCTTCCCAGCCATGCCTTCAAAGTCGGCATAATCAAGCGACGAAAACGCAATGTTTCCCGCTAGCGAAGTGTAGATAGACCCTGCATTCAGAGCGTTCATCACCCCGATGATGCCGTGGTAGGCCGAAGTCCCATCGCCATTGAAACCTGCGTTGTCTTCCGCATACGCAAAAGCCAACGCCATTTCGGTGGCAACCTGATCGGCCATTGAAATCAGCGAATCCTCGTTCAATTCGTCGCTCATCTTAAGCCACGCTTTCCACTTGCGAGCGACAAGCTCCGCAGTCGTGTAGGCCGGTTCGCTCTTCGTGCCGGCGTTGCTGCCTTCGTTGCCGGTATTGGTTTCTGCAACCGGGTAAGCAGTCATTCCAGCGGTGCGAACAGGCTGTACCTTGCGATCGCTCGCCATCGGAGTCACCTGAGCGTATCGCCGGAAAACGCCGTACTGTTCCACCAATCGGATAATTGATGTCTCCGTTTCAATCGGCACAAAAATGCCGCCCTTCTCGTTGCTGTCAGTGGATAACGAGTTTTGTACGCCGTGATCTTTGAGCCAATTCTTCGAAGGTTCGTGACCAAGGAAATTAGCCGCAAGCCATCGCCCTGTAACGTATGCGTCTTTCTCTGCACATTCACCCTTGAACGCGCTCAAGGCGCCATGTCGAAGTGCTTTGGCTGGAATGGTGATCGCTTTTGATTGAGGAGCTTCTTCGCTCTTTCCAATAGTTGAACCAAATCCGCTGGCAAGCTCGGTGACTCGGCTTTCAAACCGCACGGCACGCTCATAATCAGACTTGAGCGACGCGATCTCGCCAGCCTTATCTTCGATGCCTTGAATGCGATCAACTGAAGACTTTTCTTCAGTCGTCAGCTCGCGATTCTCGACCGTAGCAAGCTCAACGATTGCCTGTACTTCGGCTGTCTTTTGGGCAAGCTGTGCCCGGATGTCTACACTCTTCAACATTCGTATATGTCCTGTGGTTATGCAGGCCACCTACGAAAAAAGCGGCTGGGCCTGCGAACTGAAAACGTAAATTGACGTTTCCGGTTTGCTTGCCGTGCCGCTAACGAGTTGCACAGTGTTGCTAATCGGTTGTTTTTGCGGGTCTTCTCCCGCCTGAATTTCTAGTTATGCACTATGGGCAGGCAATGTCAAGACATTATTCCCAAAGTGGGTAATTACATTCTCGACCGAATCAATGCAGCCGTGCGGTGAACGGCCGGTAGCTTGACGCCCTCAATCGCTTCCTTGTAGATATTTGCCGGGGCATTTTTGAACCAGTTTGCAACATTCGGCTTGATCGCTTCGGTTGCTTCCCGTGCTGTTGAAAGACCGATTGCAATTGCCTCATCAGTTGTAAACCAGGTCTCGGCAGCAAGCATGTCTCGAATCTCCGACTCTGGTTTGTCGATATGTTCGCTGTAAATCTCAATGATTGAATCGTCGTACTTGTTCAACACATCGATATAACCAGAAATCTCTTCCGCATTGCCGAAGGCTACGCCCATAGCGCGGTGCATCATCCATCTCCCACCTTTTGCTGTGTAGCGATTCTGTCCAGCGAGAGCGATGACACTTGCCGCTGATGCAGCCAACGAATCAACAACCGTATCAACGCCCCATTTGTATCGTCTCAGTGCGTTGTATATCGCTATCCCTTCGTCTGCGTTGCCACCAGGTGAGTTGATGCGAATCTTTGCCCGTTTCCCTCCTAGAGAGTCCAGAGCAACCATGACTGCCTCAGCGGTGATGCCTTCGCCAAACATGTCGTTACCGATAACGTCGTAAACGAAAATTTCGCCGCTGTTTCTGTCAACTAACATCTTGCTATCTCCATGTCTTCAATGATTACCGCAACTCGATCTGCCCACGTCGCAACGCACGCATCAATTACTCCCGCAAAATCTTCTGGCGTCGCGTCTGCACATCCCAACAGTTGACGTTTGCTCTCTTCGCAATGAGCCTTTGCCGCCTCGCTACAACCGCCAATCTCTTCCAGGGCTGAAGAAAGCTTCGTTTCCCACTTTGCATAGAACTTGTCCATCCAATCAAGAAAGTTTTGCGACTTCACCGCATTTCGAACCCGGTTTGACTCAACAATGATTAGGTTTCTAATTCGCGACTCCGCAGCGCGATTGTTCAAATCCTCATCATTGGGTTTATTGTCTAAAGACTGGCCAGGCTGCCCCGATGTCACTGACGGGTTTTCGTAAAGGTTTCCTCCGTCGTATGGATTCATCTCAAACATCTCGCGAGCCTCGTTCGGGTTGATTACCCTTGCAGTTATCAACGTCGATACAATTTGAGCGGTCGTTTGCTTGTCGGTTCGTAGCAAAGCACCATCATTAAACTTAAAATAGAATCCGCGTTCGATTTCTGATGTCGTAAGTAGCTTCGATTCGCATTCTTCCTCCCACATTGTCAACCAAGAACCTAGGCAATTTTGAAGATATGCCAGGTTTTTTTGCTCTAAAGAGTTATAAGAAACACTTGAATCGTCTCCTAAAATTTGCTCTAAGCAGAACCAAAGAGCAGCTTCTTGCCTCTGAAACATCCTTTGTTCAATGAATTGAGCGTCCGTATTGCTCATTGAAAGCACATTTGCCTTTATTCCAGCACGCAAAAGCCCAGTTTTTCCTGCGTTTTCTTCGCCGTCGTGGTTTTCTCGGAAGTATTGAAGAAACTCATTGGCTTCTTGCTCTTTTCTAAATGCGCTCTCGGGAGCTTCCAGCATAAGACCGCCAGAGTATCCTTTCTTCTGCTTCTTTCGCTCTTGCTTTTCCGCACCCAGGCCGACGCCCCACGACTGGGCTGCCAAACTGATTAGCGACCGGCCTTTAACCCCATCAAACCCAAGGCCATGAATGTGAATCACTTCTGAGTCTGGTATCGCGATGACAGAATTGCCAATTCCGTCTATCTTTGCCTTTCTCATCGCCTGCTTGATGTCTTCCCACAATTCAAGCCGATCGTCTCTGTCGACTTTCGTAAAGTGAACCTTTTCGCCGTCGACCAAAACCGTATCTGTCCTATCTGGCATTAGCGGTATGAGTTCGCTATTTAAACCGTCTCGGTGAATGTAAGCCCTGCCGTTACCCCACAGCAAAGCGTGGCATGTTATCTGTCTTTTGAAGGTAAACGGAACCTGGTAAGCGTTGGGTTTAACCCGGAGTATCCTATAACCTAAGTGGTTCGTTATTTTCTTGTTTTCATTGCCAGAGATACGATGCAGATTTAGCGGCAATCTCCCAACGTGCCCTGTGATCTTGTTGACCGCGTACCAAACTGGTGCGTAAGACAGGGCACGATCTGCCGTCATTCCGTCCTCGCCGTGATCTCCACCTGAGATTGCGTTGCGAAGCATTTCGATGAGCCAGTTTACTCCAGCCATAAATCACCTAATTTACAAAAAGTTTACCACTGGCTCGTTCAGGAGCGAGCGAACAGATTCTAAAAGCCATCGTCATCGCTACAATCGGGTCAATTTTCTCCGACGCACCCGACTTATCGAACATCCACTCGCCTTTTCTATTCTTGTGAATAGCCGCATTCCCAACACACCAGCGAAGCAAATCATCACCGTCGTGACGAAATCGCCCGCTTGCTATTGCTTGCGTTAAATCCTTGATCGGCTCATTAAACATCCCGTGATTTTGCGCAAATGAAGCTGGGGTAATGCCTTCCGATTTCAGGTCTTCTGCAAACTGCTGTGCGTTGTGTGGGTCATATCCGACTGCCTCTACAGAATGATTGTCACACTCATCGTAAAGAGTGCGGCTCAATTCCCGTAATGGGTACTTTGATATTAAAATCTGGCGGTCATAGACAAACTCGCTAAACGGTGGCTTTCTGAGGTCTCTACTAACGTCGTTGCCGATAAACGATTGTGACTTTACTTCATATCTATATACTGGCATTCCATCTTCGTCGTCTTCGTCAACTCTAAATCTCGCTACAATCGCCCACGACGCTAAGTCGTCTCTACCTCCGAGGTCAGCGCCCGCACCTATCGCGTCGGCTTTGCTCCAGTCGGATAGCTCGCCTTTGCAATTGTCCCAGTTCTCCATTCTTATCCATGGACTGCTTGAGTATTGCCAAATGTTCAGACGGTACATCTTGAAATTACCAAGCTCAGTCAGCGACTGCTTGCTTTGCTCGTAATCTGCTAGAAACTCTTCCTCGTGCGCAGTATGTCCCCACGCAGGATTTGCCAACTTCCCGTACTTTACTGGGTCGGACTCTAGTTGTTCATCCGTCAGATCTTGCGGTGCCTCGTAAATTGCGACAAACAATCGATCGTTCGGCTTTTCTCCAGTCTCTACTTTCCTTGAATAGTCTTGTCGCTCCTTGCCGTACCCTTCTGGATTGTTGCCAGCTGTTGAAACTTCGATTTGCAGCGGCTCCGCCCTGCTTATTCCAGCCCTTGAAATGATCGATATGAAGTCTCGGTCAACAACGTGCGTTTCATCGATCAAGATATTACCGTTGATTCCTTCCTTGCTGTTTTTGCTCCGTTCGTTTGCAGACGACAGCGGCTTGTATTTCGATCGCGTTGGTAAATGCTCAATTGATCTTTCGGTTTTATTTATCTTGCATTCAGCCGACAACTCTGGCGATTGTTCGATCATAGCGATCGCGTGTGCCATCGCGATTCCCGCTTGCGTACCATCCTTTGCACCTCCAAAGCACTTGGCTCCCGACTCTCCATCCCCACAAGTAAGGTAAACGCCGATCGCTGCCAAACTAGGAGACTTCTTCTGTTTCTTCGGAATCCATATCGAAGCACCGGCGAATCGCCTTATTGTCCTATTCCATCGCTTGGAGTTGCGAACCCATCCGAACAGCCGCATGAAGCATTCGTACTGCCAATCGCCGCTGTTTCCGTCTGCTATCCATTGAGCATATCTCCCAGCCCTTGCAAGCGACATTTGCTCGCCACCATCGCTCCAGTCATCTAGTATCTGGCAGTCTACTTCGTGGCATCCAGACCGAATAAGCATGTTCTCACCTGCCCATTCGCCTTCGTACAAGCAACAGTATCTCTCAATCCACCAGACAGCCCACGCACCTCTCGAAACGTCAAACCAACAGCCGTTAGCAACTGCTATTTCGTCGCTTCTGTTTCTAATCCACAACGTAGTCGTCTTGTCTGTCATTTCTGCCTAGTCGCCACTCCTTGAGATACCGCAGGACGTTTTTTTCTCGCATCTGGTACTAATCCAAACATTACTGAGTACTTACGTATGACTGACTCGCAGTTCTGCCTGCGCTTTAGCGCAGGGTGCTGAGCGTAGCATCCGTTGGGCGACATTTGATATTCGCCGTCAGTCTCTAGTATTTTCTCGCATTTCTCCTTTTCGTCGACAGCCTCACAAAATAAATTCCAGTTAAATAAATCCCGCGACCTGATCGTTCCCTCCGCCCAAAGCGCGACGCCTGAATCCCAAGCCAATCTGCCTTGCTTACCAAGTTTTTTTGGTGCAACAGGAAACCCCCCCCTAATCGCAAACACTTTTTTTGCAGCAGCCATACCAACCCCTATAAAAAACAGCAAGGAAAATCAGCGAGCGACCACAAGACGTCGTGTAATTTTCTCCGTCTCAATTTGACCCACCCCCCCGCCTGAGCTTCTCATTTTGATACGTCTCATTGTGAGACTTCTCATTTTGAGACTACTTTCCGGCCTCCCTCTCTAGCCTCTCGTGGCACGCCTTACACACGCTGACGATGTTTGACCAACTGAGTCGCATCATTGGCGCTAGCCTCACAGGGATGATGTGGTGTACCTCTGTCGCAGGCGTAACCATGCCCTCTCTTTCGCACTCCTCACACAGTGGATCTTCCTGTCGCTTCAGCTCACTGAGCCTTCTCCATCGATGGTCGTATCCACGCTCGGCTGTCGTACCATTTAGGATCCTCACTGGCTTACATCGTTCGCACTCGGCCCTGACTATTGCACCACATCGACACAGCCTCATGCGTCCACCGTGGCGACGTAGGTAACAATCAACGGGCCTTGCAGAAGTACGCCATTGCCTACCGTGCTCCTCAGAGTCCACCTGTAAACGCCTTCATTTGCCGACACCTGCGAAGGCACTGCAAAGCTGATTGTGCTGCCTGTTTTCGTGATCGATCCGTCTGCGATTGTAGAAACGTCCAGTCCGTTTGAACGCTCGATCACAATTGATAGAGTGAGTGAAGTAACAGTGACTGGCTGGCCCTGAGCATCAACCACAGCGATCCCCACCGTTACTGTCTCGGATGTGAATACGCTTATCGTTGTCCCGTCTACCCTGCTCTGGACTACTGCAGTGAGCGGAACCACTGTCAAACCACCACCACCTGCCACCGCCCCGAACACTTCCAGATTCACGGCTCGCGTGTAAGTGCCATCTGTAAATAGGTAACGCACTGACCCTTCCTGCTTGTCCGCTGCGTTGTGTGCGATCTGGTAGATGTGTGTTCCCGCTTCGGTCCTAAGGAACGAGATTGCACCCGCAACCGCCCCAAACGCGGCACCACCTTTTGATACTTCGCCCGTGATCGTCGCACCGGTAACAGGCCAGGCAAATCGAATCTCGTCGGTGTCGTCTGTGGAACGCTGAACCACAGGAGCCGATTGGTAAAACGATGGCGGTGGACTCGCACCAGGAACCAACGCATCAATCTCATCCGACGAGGCAGGAATTCCGCCCGCTTGCAGATACACAACATACGACAACGTGTCATCCGTCGGCGACGTAAAAACGCCTAGCTGTGATGACTCAATGAAAGCAACGATACCAGTAGACCACGGCGATACGCCGCTACCAACCAGCTTTGCGTAGTATGTTGATCCGGTCAATCCGAGGTGGGTTGACGCCATTATTGTTCATCCCTTCGTGAGTCTGCGAGTAAAGTATCGGCCTGCTCTTTCGTAAATACGCCATTTGCCTGCATGTACGCGACTCCCTGTTGTGTGTTGGGATGATCGAGACTCATTCGGTACGCTGGATCGTCTTTCCGTAGTTGCCGTGAGTCCTTTAATGCATCAACAAAACCTTCTGCGACTGGATCAGTCGATGCAAGTTTCGTGATCGCTAGTACGTTGTCCATTGACAGCCGTGCGTACCACGCCGATGGGTCAATCATGCGTCGATCCCATATCCCGTCTTCGAATTGGCGAACCTGCGTAAGTGCTGCTTCAAGCTGCGAATTAAGCGACGCTACCTCTGCCTTCAAATCGCTATTTTCCTTCAAAACATCGAGGCTAAAGCCATCTGCAATGGCAGCAAGCTCAACGGCGTCAATGTCCCTCATTGGCACATCAATATCACGTCCATTGGGTAGCCGCTCAAGCTCCGTGACTCCGTATGCTGCTGGAGTATTGTTGAGTGGGTCGGCTGCTTTTAGGATGATTCTGTCCAGTCTTGTTACCATAATGGGTTCCAGATCGTTCCGTTACTTCCGACGTGTTTGTCTAATGTTGTGTCGTACGTGATGGCTCCCTCGTTGGCCGATGCGGTGGGGAGAAGTGCGGTTGTGTAGCCAGTGAATTTAAGTAGGCCGGATGTTGACAGATTGCCATTGACCAAAAGACCTCCTGAGGTTGCTACTATTCCACCAGCCTGGGTGATTCCAGCAACCGCACCCAAAGAGGTTGCTGCTGTCGATGTCGGTCCAAAATAAAACCCGCCAATGCTAGTAGTCGCAAAAGCATCTACATTACTTCGGTTTATAGCGGCAACGATGTTTCCGCTTCTTATAGATAATATTTCCGCTCCGAGTATCTCCGTATAATTAATCGACGCTGCCGTACGTCGAATCGTGACGCCGCCGTTTACGCTTCCCGTTCCGAAAACGTTCGAGCACCCCAGATTACCCGACAACGTCCCGGCTGCTGCTGTGAGATTACCTAAGTAGTCAATTTTTGCGAGTGTGTTGAGTGCTGAATCCGTGCATTGCAATATGTCGCCGGTGCCGCTTACCGCCGATGCAATTTGAAGGCGAACAGCAGTAGTATTTGAACCAGCACGAATCTTACATGAGTTGCCGTCTGTTATCCATTCCAGACCATTTTGCGAAATGAATCCAGTCGTTGCGCCTAAGTCAAGCCTAGAACCGGCACTTGACGTTATTACTAAAGCTCCCGCATCGGTAGCAACGTAATTTATCCCACCTAGAAGAAATCGATTATTAGTGGCCCATCTCGCGAAGTAGCCCCAAACCAGACTGCTAGTTGAATCAATTAGCCGCAACTGGCGATTTGCGGACGTATTTACATCTGGATTTGTCCCGGCAGCCTGAGACAACGTAGCCGCTGCTCCTGTGAGGTTGCCACTCAACACCAACGACGTGCCTG
>Ga0209390_10010550_pt1 | contig 10793 bp, 11 predicted proteins | sample BON01_FD_187212 | JGI IMG/M metagenome (GOLD analysis project Ga0209390, IMG submission 187212) | Freshwater microbial communities from Lake Bonney liftoff mats and glacier meltwater in Antarctica - BON-01 (SPAdes) (version 2) | ecosystem: Environmental > Aquatic > Freshwater > Ice > Glacier... | reverse complement strand
TATAGCTGACACCTACGACAGCGATGCAGATGCTGCCGCTTTTGGCAGCAACGAGCGATTCTGACCCTCGCTCGCTCGCTCAAGCCCCCACTCGGATCAGTTCCGTCTGCGTGTGTGCTCGTGTGCTCTTTGAACATGAACCGTCTGTGAATACAGCAATCTTGAATCGGGTTGACCCGTACCTGTCCAGCTCGGGGAGTTCCTCATAGCCCACCGCGTGGACCTTGGGGTCGTAGTCTTGCAGGTTGCCCAGCAGGAAGGGAACGGTGTTGCACAGTCTCTAAATAGATATCTGTTTAGAACTGTACGTGTCGAGCTCCTAAAATAGATTTCTTTGTCACTGTACCTGTCGAGCTCGGGGGGTTCTGCGTATGGGACCGCGTGCGCCTTGGGGTCCTAGTCCTGCTAAAGAAGAATGATAACGATACGTGTCGGGCTCCTAAAAATAGAAAGTTTTCACAGTTGTACCTGTCGAGCTCGGGGAGGTCCTCATAGGCCACCGCGTGGACCTTGGGGTCGTAGTCCTGCAGGTTGCCCAGCAAGAAGCGAGCGGTGTTGCGCAGTTTGCGGTAGGCTTCGAACGTCTGCTTGATGATGGAATCTGCACGGCACACACAAAAACGAGTAATGAGTTCAGAGTTCCTCAACATTTGACCCAGCACAGGGCCCAGCAGGAATCGAGTGGTGTTGCAAAGGTTAACCCCAACCCCGGGTTAACCCAGCCACTGTCGGGTCAACCCGCGGTGGCCTCAAATCCCCCGGCCCATCGCTGGTGATTGCTACCCTCTCTCCGAGTAGTCCAGCCACTGTCGGGTTAACCCGCGGTGGCCTCGAAGAGGGTTAACCCGACAGTGGCTGGCTAACCCCAACCCCTAAACCGACATGAACAAAGCGAATGTACCCATAGCGGTTAATTTGTAGCTGCAGGGCACCTTTGAGTTACCCCGAAGGTATCTCGGGTTAACCCGTTGGCATCGTAGGCTAGCAATGCCTAACATATACATCCGCATCAAACGATACCTAGAATTAGATTATATATATAGTTACCTCCGATGCAAACATCCGCGACCAATACACTGCCTCAGCACACGTCGGCACCGTAGGCCGGCTGTCCTAACATATACATCTACATCCAGCGTGATCTATACATAGATTATATATCGAATTACCTTCGATACACACATCCGCGACCATTACACAGCCTGAGCACGTCGGCACCGTAGAATAGTTACGCCTAACATACCAATCTGCATCTATCATTATATTAATAAGATTGGCGGATGCTGTAGAGCACCTACGGATGAGGGAGAAAACTAGGTATAACATTGCACGAGAGTCAGCACCCTAACACAGGTTAGGGTTGATGCGCTCGCCGTAGGAGAGGTAGTGCACCTGTCATAATGCAAGAACCACAATATAGCGATACCTAAAATATAAATAATATATATAAATAACTCCGATGCAAACATCCGCAGCGTAGTTGGACGAAGCGGGTTCAGGGTTAACCCGAGGCTGTGGGTGGTTAAGAGTGCACGCGAATTCTAACCCTAAGCCTACGTCTGAGTATGTCGGCACCGTAGGCCGGCTGCGCCTGAAATATACATATCTACATCTAGCAAACCTAAAATAAGTCAATATATGATATTACCTCCGATGCAAACATCCGCAGCGTAGTTGGAGGATGCCACCCACAGCCTGAGCACGTCGGCACCGTAGGCCGGCTGTGCCTTGGGGTCAGCGCCTCCATCAGTGATCAGCTTCGGGTCGACGACGTTGCCTAAAGGGGGAACAAGGACCAGTAGGGGGTTAGGGCAGGGTTAAGGAAGGTAACCCTAACCCTAACCCGAGTAGTGGTAGTAGTTGTTGTTGTTGTTGTTGCTGTAGTAGTAGTAGTAGTAGTTGTTGTTGCTGTTGCTGTTGCTGTAGTAGTAGTAGTAGTAGTAGTAGTAGTAGTAGTAGTAGTAGTAGTAAAAGTAGTAGTAGTAGTAGTAGTTGTACTAGTGGTGTTGGTAGTAGGTGTACTGGTATTCATAATTTCGTCACCTGAATAGCAATAGAAGTATTAAGTGGTTGTGGTTCTTGTGATGGCAGTTGTTGTTATGGTTCGGGGTACCCCGTTGTTGAACTAGTAGCATTCCTAGTTTCGTCACCTAGCGCTTTGGGTATGAAGCCCTTTTCGACCGTGCGTAAAGACATTAGAAGTAGTAGTAGTTGTGGTTCCTGTGGTAGGAGTATTGTTTTGTTCTGGTTAGCCCGTTCGTGTTGGCATTCCTAGTTTCGTCACCTAGTGATTTGGACATCGTGAAGCCCTTTTCGTCCAGGACGAATGCGTGCGTCAAGACAGCAGAAATAGTAGTTGTGGTTCCTGTGCTAGTAGTAGTTATCGTTCGGACAGTCTTCGGGTGAGTTCGGTGTTGTGCGGTTGACATTCCTAGTATCCTCACCTAGCGACTTGGACATCTTGAAGCCCTTCTCGTCGAGGACAAAGCCGCCAAAACAGTAGAAGTAGTTGTTGTGGTTCCTCTGGTAGTAGTAGTTATTGTTCGGGCACTGGGTTAACCCTAACCCTAAGGTTGTCGTACGGTTAGCATTCCTCTAGTGTCGTTACCGAGCGATTTAGACATCTTGAAGCCCCTGGTAGAAGTAGTATTTAAATTTATAATTAAGTCACATGAGTAGAAGTAGTAGTAGTAGAAGTTGCGGTTCCTGTGGTAGTTGTTGTTATGGTTCGACAATGCTGTACGATTCGTAGTTTCACCTAGCGATTTGGACATCTTGAAGCCCTTCTCGTCGAGGACAAAGCCGTGCGTCAATACGGTCTTGTGGTAGAAGTAGAAGTAGAAGTAGAAGTAGTAGTAGTAGTAGTCGTGGTTACTGTGATGGTATTTGTTGTTATTTGTTGTTATGGTTCGGGTTGACCCGTTGCGTTTTTTAGACTGTACAATTGACTTTAATAGGCAGTTTATATACAAAGGGGACACGAGCACACACGCATAGGGGCCTGATCCGAGAGTGGCGTTGGGAGCCTAAGGGGAGCTCCCTTGAATATATCTACCTTCCTAGTTTGGTCACCTATCGATTTGGACATCTTGAATCCCTTCTCGTCGAGGACAAAGCCGTGCGTCAATACGATCTTGTATTAGGAGAGAGAGAAGTAGTAATTGTGGTTCCTGTGGTAGTAGTAGTTATTGTTATGGTTCGGGTTCACCCGGTGGTGTGCGGTTGACATTCCTAGTATCCTCACCCAGCGATTTGGACATCTTGAAGCCCTTCTCGTCAAGTACGAAGCCGTGCGTCAATACGGTCTTGTAGGGGGCGATTCCGTTGGTCGCGACTGACGTCAGCAGCGACGACTGGAACCATCCACGATGTTGGTCCGAGCCCTGTCAAGAATGGGAGACATCATATTACGATTTCTAGGGCTTGAACACACACAGCATTGTCGTATTAAAGGTTCCCTGCAGGTACTAAGTAAGCGAGATAGGTAAATTCGATTCGCTCGGGTACCTGAGCGCGCGGTGCTGGTCCGAGCCCTGTCAAGAATGGGAGTGTTGGGAGTGTTGTGTTAGGCTTAAAGGTGCCCTGCCCTGCAGCCACTAATTAACCGCTATGGGTTAAGTCGCTCTGCTCAGGTACCTGAGCAAGTTTTGACTAAGGGTTTCGTCGTTTTGAATATATGAAACTCAAAGTCGAATCACTTCGTCGCACAGGGTACCTTTAAACGTGCCCTGTGCGACTAGCAAGTATCAGGACGTTTCTCTTATCCAACGTGTACTAATGCGATGCCGTTGGTCGCGACTGCCGTCAGCAGCGACGACTGGAACCAGCCACGGTGCTGGTCCGAGCCCTGTCAAGAACGGGAGTGTTGTGAGCTTGTCAGCAGTCGATGCAACACAGATATACCGATATACGCGATGGATATTCAGTACCACTCATCACAGTTGACCTTCGGGTGAACCCGAGGTTGACTCGACTGTGTTAGGGTTAACCCGATGTTGGCCACGGTGTTGGTCCGAGCCCTGTCAAGAACAGCCGTCGAATCCAGGATTAGACCACAGGGGGGGGAGGGGGATGGTCGGATTACCCCTGGGTAAACTCTTAACCCTAAGTACACCTAAGGGTTAGGGTTCACTAGCCACTGGTCGGAGCCCTATCAAGAACGGCAGTGGTGTGTTAGGGTTGAAGGTGCGCTGTGCGCCTACGTGATTCGACCTCGAGTTTCCTAGAATCAAAACAAAGCAACCCTTAGTCGAAACTCGCTCAGGAACCTGAGCAAAGCGAACTTACCCACAGCGGTTCATAAGCAGCCGCGGGGCATCTTTAATAGAGATATTTAATCAGAGTTAAAACGAGCAACTACAGGAATAGTCACATCGAGATACAAGTCGGCTGGGTAGCGCAACCCCTCGCGCGTCGCCGCAACAGACGCACAGCCCATGTATATATATATATATATATATATATATATGTGTGTGTGTGTGTGTGTGTGTGTGTGTGTGTGTGTGTGTATTTTTATATATACATATATATATATAACACGCACCTCGAGGTACAGGTCGGCTGGGTATCGCAGCCCCTCTCGCTTATCCGCCACAGACGCCCAGCTCTATATAAATGTACATGTATATATAAAGAGATACAGAGATATAGATAGAAAATTAGATAGATAGATAGATAGATAGATAGATATGTATATATAGCACACGCACCTCGAGATGCAAGTCGACTAAGTATCGCAATCCCTCTCACTTATCCGCCACAGACGCCCAGCTCGATCCCGAATCAAACCACACTTCTACAGTTATCGGCGTAGCTATTCTATTCAGAAAATAAACGATCTCGTTAGATAGAGGCATCGTCACCTCGAGATACAAGTCGGCTGGGTAATGCAACCCCTCGCGCGTCGCCGCAACCGACGCCCAGCTTTAGCTGCTACTACTTACATAGAACACAGAGGTGCAATAGAAAGATAGAGGTGGGCTTACTAGAATTAGACTGCTGCGCTGTAGGCATAGTCACCTCGAGGTAAAGGTTGGCAGGGTAGCGCAGCCCCTCCCGCTTATTCGCAACAGAGGCCCAGCTCGACCCCGAATCGTACTACACTTCTAATCGGCGTGGCTTTTATATTCACAGACGGTTTATATACAAAGGGGACACGAGCACACCCGCACAGCGAACTGATCCGAGAGTGGCTTTGGAAGCCTAAGGGGAGCGCCCTTGGATATATCTAGGTGCTTAAGGGGGGAAGTCGACGCCGCGACCCTATGGCAGTCTTGCGCGCCGGCCTGCCGCTCAATGAATGATCTAGTTAGATAGAGGCATAGTCACCTCTAGGTACAAGTCGGCAGGGTAGCGGGTTAACCCCAGCTCGAGCTACAACTACTTGCATAGAGGTGCAATACAACTTATAAAGCTGTAATACAAAGACACAGGTCTTGCAGTTAAATGGGCTTAATAGAGTTAGATACATAGAGGAGCTTCAGGCATATATAGTCACCTCGAGGTAAAGGTCGGCAGGGTATCGCAGCCCCTCGCGTTTATCCGCAACAGAGTCCCAGCTTTAGCTGCTACTAGAATCGCATACTATACTTATGTTCAGAGATGCAAACCAAATAAAAGGGATACTGCAGTTACACTTGGCTTTTAAACGTAAATTTCAGTCAAGGGGGGTCCAAAACAAATTATATTGCGCAATAGTGCGGGCGACAAAGTACTAAAACTGCTGCACTGTAGGCATAGTCACCTCTAGGTATAGGTCGGCAGGGTATCGCAGCCCCTCTCGCTTATTCGCAACAGACGCCCAGCTCGACCCCGAATCGAACCACACGTCCATAGTGTCTGTCCCCTTGCGGTATTTCTCTGACTCGGACGCGTAGGGCTCCGGCAAGAGGTCCTTCTCGTCCTTCATCCACCAGACGTCCGTCCCGTGCTTGGCCACCAGCGCCTATTTAAAGCAATGATCGAAGATTCGGGTTAAGGGTTAACCCTGCGTGTGGAATCCTTCGTTGTATTCAACATGCGTACGGTAGATACGCCAGAAATGTCCGGCTTCATTTGAAGTAGCGGGACCGGGTAGGTGGAGTACTGAAGGCTATTTATAGACGGGTTGACCTTAGCTCCTATTTCAAGAAGCGGGGCGGGGACGAGGGCATTAACTCAAGCTATTTATAAACGTGTAGGGTTATTGATAGGGCTCCGGCAAGAGGTCCTTCTCGTCCTTCATCCACCAGACGTCCGTCCCGTGCTTCGCCACAAGCGCCTGTTTGAACAGCGTGTCGTTCCTTAGGGCGTGCTTCGCACGCACTCTCCCTAGCAGGCTCCCCCATTGGTTGGCCTAGTTACTTGTAGAGTATCGTTTGCGCGTGCGCCAGTGTTGGGGCTTTGTTTCTATGTTGCTGTGAAGGCCAAACTGGGTTAGCCCTTAACCCTATACCCGAGCGCCTACGTAAAGAAGCGGAGCGGGGGAGTGGGGGTGTATAAAGGCTATTTATGGACGCGTAGAGTTATTTATAGGGCTCCGGCAAGAGGTCCTTCTCGTCCTTCTGCCACCAGACGTCCGTCCCCTGCTCAGCAACCAGCGCCTATTCAAAGATGCGGGTTAGCCTTCACAAGATATTGTTTCACTTCAAAGCTTTATTGTAGGAGTCACTCATCCTTTTATCCCTCCCCCCCACCTGCAAAGCCTACCCTATTGCAAAGCTAATGCACTGCCGTTGCGCACTATACGCCCCCCCCCACCGACCCCCCAGCCCTTTTTTTATCGGGTTAAGGGGGTTACCATTGTTTACCCCCGAGAGTAACCTCCCCACATCAGGACAGCACGGGCCAGCCCCCAGCGGCACACCGCCGCCGGCACAGCCGCCCCCACCACCGCAGACACGGGAAACACAGTCCCACAGCGCGCCAAGTTAAACCCAAGAAGGCTATTTGTTGACGCGTAGGGTAATTTATAGGGCTCCGGCAATAGCTACTTCTCGTCTTTTCAGTATATCGGGGTTAACCCAGATAGATAGATAGATAGGTGGATAGATAGACTGTTATGTGCATAGCTAGAAGAAAGATAGATAGATAGACAGATGCTCTGTGCATGCATATATAGAGAGCATCACCTGTGCGTGTGGGAGGGTCTCGGTAGGAATATAGATAGACACATAGATAGATCGATTGATAGATAGACGCTTCATGCGCATAGCTAGAAATATAGATAGATATATACACTCTGCTCTCACCTGTGCGTGTGCGAGGGTCTCGGCGTTGATAAGCGGTTCGTCGGTCTGCCGGTCGTAAAAGACAGGGATGGGCACGCCCCACGATCGCTGGCGCGAAATGCACCAGTCGGAGCGAGACTGCGTCATGGCCGTGATCCGGTTCTTCCCGATGGCCGGGAGCCAAGTCGTCTGTACAAGAGATAACGACGAAGGCGCGAGTTGCGTGAGAGAATATCCATAACTGTAGAGAAATCGCATTAACCACGTAGTCTGTGAACAGAAAAACAAAGGGCGCGAAGTTGCGTGCATGTCCACCACTACAACGTAATTATAGAAAAATGCACCAGTCGGAGCGAGACTGCGTCATGGCCGTGATCCGGTTCTTCCCGATAGCCGGGAGCCACGTAGTCTGCAACAAGAGAAACAGGTCACCCACACAAACACACGACAAGAACAACACCACACAACACACGACACGAACAACACCATAAACAACCACAGGAAAAACCGCCCCCCTCGCTTGACAACGATCGAAGGTGGCGCGGCGACGGTGCGTACCACCTCGGGTTAGGGTTATAATTAGGGTTAGGCTAACCGTAACCCTAACCCTAACCCTCCTATCCCCTGAGTTCGGGTTGACCTGCGAAAAAATGCCGCCGCTGGCATTAGAAGGTTCTTCCCCTCTTAAAGGTGCCCTGTGCGCCTAAGTAATTCTCAAGCAGTTTCTCTAATTCAACATGTACTAATGACTTTGGTGCTGCGACTCATAATGAACGGCGGTTTCATTTTTGACTCCGCCAATCGCGTGTTCCGAGTGCTTCCGGGTTTCATGGGTAAATTGCTGGTGATCGCCGTCAGACGTTCAATATAACGTAACAACAAAACTCGCTCATGTACATGAGCAAAGCAAATTTACATATGGCGGTTACTTAGTAGCTGCAGAGCACATTTAAGCAAGTCTGTCGGAGTTATAGGTTAGGGTTCACCCAAGATTCCCGGATAACCTCAACCTCTAATCGTAACCACTGCGAGGTTACACTACTACTACTATCTACTAGTACTAGAACGAGTACGAGTACTACTACTACGACTACCACCACCACTACTACTACTACTATGATACTACTACGACTACTACTACTATTTCTACTACTACTACTACTACTACTACTACTACTACTACTACTACTACTACTACTACTACTACTGCTACTACTACTACTACTACTACTACTACTATTACTGCTGCTGCCACTAGTACTACTACTACTGCTACTGCTACTACTGCTACTACTACTGCTACTCCTACTACTACTACTACAACGACTACTTCTACGACTACTACTACTACTACTACTACTACTACAACTACTTCTACAACTACTACCACAACCACCACGCAAATATTTTTCTAATTCGTAGTAATATAGTGGTCTACCTCTTCGATAGCATTCAACGTATCCTCACGGAATCTGGTTGTATATTACTGCAAATACTACTACTACTATGATACTACAACAACTTCTACTACTACTACTACTACTACTATAGTACAATTATCTGCTACCATTAGTACAAATATCATTAGTTCATTAGAAGTATTATAGTGGTCTACCTCCTCAATGGCGTTGAGTGCATCCTCACGGAATTCATCCACCGACGCGAACCACTGCGAATTTATATTGCGATTACCACTACTCCTATCACTGCTATGATACTACTATTACAACTACTTCTGATAATGTCGTTGGTATCTGTAGTGTTAATAAAGTATATCTCTTCGATGGCACTGAGTGCGTCCTCGCGGAATCCATCCACCGAGGCGAACCACTGCGACGTTATATCTACTACTACTACTACTACTACTACTACTACTGCTACTGCTGCTCCTGCTGCTCCCGCTGCTCCTACTACTGCTACTGCTGCTCCCGCTGCTCCCGCTGCTCCCGCAGCTCCCGCTGCTGCCGCTGCTGCCGCTGCTGCCGCTGCTGCCGCCGCTGCCGCCGCTGCCGCCGCTGCCGCCGCTGCCGCCGCTGCCGCTGCTGCCGCCGCTGCCGCCGCTGCCGCCGCTGCCGCCGCTGCCGCCGCTGCCGCCGCTGCCGCCGCTGCCGCCGCTGCCGCCGCTGCCGCCGCTGCCGCCGCTGCCGCCGCCGCCGCCGCCGCCGCCGCCGCCGCCGCCGCCGCCGACTACTACTACTACTACTACTACTACTACTACTACTACTACTACTACTACTACTACTACTTCTACTACTACTACTATCACAACTACAACTAGTATAAGAACAGAATTAGAATACCTCTTCAATAGCATGCAGTGCATCCTCCCGAAATCCAACCACCGATGCAAACCACTACGACGTTATATTGCTATTTTTATACTACAACTACTACTACTACTACTACAACTACAACGGATATGGAATCTTATTGGTATTGCTAATATGTGTATAGTACCTCTTCAATAGCATTCAGTGCATCCTCCCGAAACCCATCCACCGACGCAAACCACTGCGACGTGGCGCGGAAGATGGTCGGCTTCTTGGTCCGCCAGTCGTAGGGGTACTTGTGCTCGTACGCCTCCGAGGCGATCAGCGCGCCGACCTGAATGCCAAGAATACGCAACGGAAGATCCGTTGGATATAAGATACATGCATACATAGATACAATATAAACCAACGTACGGGTTGACCCACCAACCTGAATGTGAAGAAGAAATTATGGCAGAACCGTCGGGGTTAACCCTAACCCCCCGAGGTGTGGTCTGCATAAATGCATACCACAACATACATATACGCACTCACAAACGTCGTAGGGGGACTTGTGCTCGTACGCCTCCGAGGGCGATCAGCGCGCCGACCTGAATGTGATCAGAAACAGGGTTGGGGTTAGGGTTGGGGTTAGCCCGATATAAACATACATGTATAGATCTATATCTATAGATCTTTAGATCGATAGATACATCTATATATATATATATATATATATAGATATATATATATATATATATATATATATATATATATATATATATATATATATATATATATATATATATATATAGATCTATATATATATACATATATACACAAACACATGTATATATATTAACCCAAGATCGAGCATGCATGCATACATACATACATACCCACACGTCGTAGGGGTACTTGAGCACGTACGCCTCGGAGGCGATCAGCGCGCCGACCTGAATGTACACAGAGAAACAGGTCACAAAAACAAAGAAACAAAGCCCTAACATACACACACACGACACAAACAAGTTCATAGACAGACACGCGACACGGATGAAGACACGCACACAAACAAACACACGAACTCAGAACGAGCAACGGTGCAATGACCGCTGACTAGTCGAAGTCGCTTATGTGAAGAAGAATGTATGGAAGCAGCGTTAGATCCAACACACGTGCATACATAGATACCGCATATACCAGGCGTAGGGGTACTTGGGTTGACCCGCGGCCTCTGCGGCGATCAGCGCGCACCGGTGCAATTCTTGTGCTGTGGGGTCAGCTCTTGTGGTGTGAGTTGCATGATATGAAGGATACACACACATAAATTATG
>Ga0209390_10010547_pt1 | contig 10797 bp, 11 predicted proteins | sample BON01_FD_187212 | JGI IMG/M metagenome (GOLD analysis project Ga0209390, IMG submission 187212) | Freshwater microbial communities from Lake Bonney liftoff mats and glacier meltwater in Antarctica - BON-01 (SPAdes) (version 2) | ecosystem: Environmental > Aquatic > Freshwater > Ice > Glacier... | reverse complement strand
CTTTCCATGGGTCAATGGTTGACCATACCGTTGATCTTTTTGGGTATTTTCATCATGGTCCGCGCCTTGATCCGCAAGCCGCTCGGCGGCGGCACCAATCAGGGTAATCCAGCGGCAGCATGAACGAACCGCCTAAAAGCCTGGCGGACATTTTTCGCCGGTTGATCCGTACCAATGGCCCGATTTCGCTGTCCCAGTTCATGGGAGAAAGCAATGCGCGCTATTATGCGGGCAAGGATCCACTGGGCGCGGGCGGTGATTTCGTGACTGCGCCGGAAATCAGTCAGATGTTTGGCGAATTGATTGGCCTGTGGCTGGCCGATATGTGGATGAACGCGGGGCGCCCGGATCCAGTGCATTATGTGGAAATGGGCCCGGGCCGCGGGACGTTGGCGAAGGATGTGCTGCGTAGCGCCAAACGATACGGGCTGGAACCGGCGGTGCATCTGGTCGAGGGATCGCCCGCATTGCGCGATATTCAGCAGGAGGCGTTAGGCAGCGTCACGTTTCATGATGATCTGTCGAGCGTACCGACCGATGCGCCGATGCTGCTGGTCGCAAATGAATTTCTTGATGCTTTGCCGATCCGCCAGCTGGTCCGCTCCGCCGACGGCTGGCGTGAACGCATGATTAGTCTGGAGGGTGATAATTTTACCTTCACCGCGGGCAATCAACCAATGGACAGCGCTGTGCCCCGCGACTGGCGCTCGGCGACACAGGGAACCTTGATCGAAACTTGCCCTGGCGCCGCGGCGGTAATGCAGGAAGTGGTCACCCGCTTGGCGGCGCAAGGCGGCGCTGCACTGCTGATTGATTATGGTCATAGCGAATTGCGCGGCGGATCAACCCTGCAGGCAGTACGCGGTCACCAGAAAGTTGATCCTTTGGCCATGCCGGGGGAAGCTGATCTTACCGCTCATGTTGATTTTGAAACCCTGGCCCGGATTGCGCGGTTACACGATATTCGGCTGCTGGGTACGGTGCCGCAGGGGCAATGGCTGACCGCGCTCGGCATTGATATGCGGGCGGAAGCTTTGGCCAAGATGGCGCCGCAATATGCCGTGCAGTTGCAACGGGACAAGAACCGGCTGGTCGCAGATGACCAGATGGGATTGCTGTTCAAGGTGATGGGGCTGGCGTCTTCCAACTGGCCCGGCGGTAACGGTTTCGGAGATGACTAAAGCGGCGGTTGGGCGGTTATTTTGATCGCCAGTTCCCGGGCCGCTTCGGCTGGTGATTTTTTGTTTTCCAGCCGGTCGACTGCGAAATTTGCTTCACGCATATCCTCGACCGAAATTGCCCCGATCAGTGGCATCAGGGCCCTGACCAGCCGCTGATCCAGCGCGGTTTCGGGCGATATCAGCACCAGCGCATCATAGGACGGGAACGCGCCGCGCGTATCGTCCAACACTCGCAGCCTGTCCGCCGCCACCCGCCCGTCGGACGTATAGGCGGAGATTACATCCGCTTCGCCGCCGGTCAGCGCATCATACATAAATGTGCTGGTGAAATTGCGTTGGCGGTCGAATTTGAGGCCGTACGCTTCACGCACTGCGATCCATTCGGGCCGCTCGAAAAACTCCACATCGCCGCCGATGGTCAGGCGCGGGGCCTGCCGGGCGAGGTCGTCCATCGTCTCAATGCCCAGCTGCGCCGCGCGGTCTTCGCGCATTGCCAGCGCATAGGCGTTTTCAAATCCGAGCCGCCCCAGCACCAGCGTCCCGCTTGTCTCGCGTTCCCACTTGACCAGTTGATTATACATCGCCTCGCGTCCCGGATTGTCTTCGCGCTTTAGCTGATTCGTCCACAATGTGCCGGTATAATCGATCGAAATATCGATTGCCCCGCTGGTCAATGCCTCATGGACCACCGCTGATCCCAGTCCGTTGCGATATTCGACTGAATAGCCAGCATTCTCCAGCCGCTGGCCGATCAGTCGGGCAAGGATATATTGTTCCGAAAAATTCTTGGCCCCGATCACGATGGAGTTTTCGTCATTTGGCCGCTGGGCATATCCGGCGGCGGCAATACCGGCCAGTGCCAGCACCATCCCGCCCCATACCATCCAGCGTTTGCGCTGGGCAAAGCCGCGCTCGATCGTTCCGAGCAGCGCATCGGCTATCATCGCGAGGGCGGCGGAGGCAATGCAACCGGCCAGCACCAGCGCCCAGTTCTGGGTCTGCAAACCGGCAAAGATCGGATCACCCAGACTGGGTTGTCCGATGGTGGTCGACAGCGTGGCTGCGCCGATGGTCCACACCGCTGCGGTGCGGATGCCGGCCATAATATAAGGTGCGGCCAGCGGCGCCTCGACCAATCGCAATTTCTGCCACCCGGTCATGCCGACGCCGTCCGCAGCCTCCAGCACACCGCCCGCCATTTGTTCGCGCGCGGTGACGGTGTTGCGCAGGATCGGAAGCAATGCATACAGCGCCAGCGCGAGCAATGCGGGTAGGAAGCCAAGGGTCGGCAACCCATCGCCAAATACAGCGCGCAGCGACAGCAGGATCGGGAAAAACAACGCTAGCAATGCCAGCGCCGGGATGGTCTGGATCAGACTGGCAAATCCCAGCACAATCCGCGCCACAGACGGCGACCGGCTGGCCCATACAGCCAGCGGCAGGGCGACCGAAATGCCTAGCGCAAGGGCCGACGCGGCCAGCAAGATATGGGCGGACAATTTATCGCCCAGTCCGGCCATGATGGTTAGAATTTCGTTCATCGAGCTGCGCCAATATCGGGCGCCAACTTAGCCAATGCGCGGGCCTGTTCACGCGGCACCGCGACCAGTGCCTGGGCAATGTCGCCGCCCTTGCCTGCCAGCAGAGCTTGCGGGGTTTCGTCGGCCACGATCTGTCCGCTGTCCATCACCAGCACCCGGTCTGCCAGCAGTAAAGCCTCGGCCATATCATGCGTGACCATGATGGTGGTCAGGCCCAGTCGGCCGTGCAATGCGCGTACGCTTTTGCCCAATCCATCGCGGGTTACCGGGTCAAGCGCGCCAAATGGTTCGTCCATCAACAGCAAATGCGGGTCGCCCGCCAATGCCCGCGCCACGCCGATCCGTTGGCGCTGTCCGCCGGACAATTCATGCGGCATCCGCTGCGCATATTCCGGTTCCAGTTCCACCAGTTCGAGCAGTTCGGAGATGCGGCTTGTCGTTGCTTTTACGCCGGCCAATCGGGGGCCAATGCCGATATTTTCTGCCACGGTCATATGCGGGAACAGGCCAACGCCCTGAAACACATAGCCCATCCGGCGGCGCAGGGCCGCAGGCGGCGCATCGCGCACGTCGCTGCCTTCGAATATTACTCTTCCGCCATCGGGATCGCCCAACCGGTTGACCATTTTGAGCAGGGTGGATTTGCCTGAACCCGATGCGCCGACTAATGCAACAAAACTATCCTGAGTGATGACACAATTGGTCGCGCTTACTGCAACGGTGCCAGCAAAGCTCTTGGAGACATTTTCAAATCGAAGCAGCGGGGCAGGGTCTTGATCCATCGCCCGCCGTTCTATGGTTGTTGCCCATAAGGTCAAAGCCCCGAACGGGCCGCTATAGTGACGAAAGAGGTATTGTCAGCCGCGCCACAAATCCTTCACCGCGCATTTCGCGCAGCACTTCGCCGCGCAATTGGCCGGTGATGGTCATTTCAACCAGCCGCGTGCCAAAACCGGTACCGGATGGTTCTATCGGCTGCCCTGTTTCGAGTTTAGGGCCGCCGCTTTCACGCCATTCAATGATCGCGCATTCTTCATTCCCAGCGCTGTTTTTGCCGCGTTTGACCGAAACATTGACCTTGCCTTCACGCACAGAGAACGCGCCATACTTCGCTGCATTGGTCGCAAATTCATGGCACACCAGCGCCAGAGGAGTGGCGGATTTGACCCCGATCATGACTTCATCACCATGGACCGTCACGCGGTTCTGCCCAGCGTCGGCATAGGGCTTCATCAGCACTTCCAGCAGGCCGTGGAGGCTGCCGCCCTTGTCGTTATCGATGGGCCTGACGAAATCATGTGCTAGGCTCAAGGCGCGAATTTTGCTGCTCATTTCTTCGGCGAACACTTCCGCCTCGGGTCGAGCGCGTGACGTTAGTGAAATCAGTCCGGAGACGACCGCGAAAATGTTCTTGATCCGGGGGACAATTCCTGGGCCAACAGGTGGCGCCCTTCCGACTGGCGGTGGGCTTCGTCGACATCGGTGATCGTGCCGCACCAGAGCTTTTCAGATTCTTCCTCTGGTGAAATCGCTACCGCACGGACCAGCACCCACCGATAATGGCAATAGTATACTTGACAAAGCAGGATGAAATGGACATTGATTCGGAGCGTGACGGGCCGGTTGAAATTACGCCCGCTATGGTCGAGGACTTTCTTGGTCAGGTAGGCGGGGTAATTGATTGGGATTCTCTGCCCTACGAAAGGCAAACTCTAGGAGGGTTGCTTTTGCAGGCCGCCCGTCAGACTTTGCTTTTTCCAGATCGGTGTTTGCGGAGAGAATGAAGATCGCAGCATGACTTGTTAGATCAATGACAGCGTCGATAGAGTCAGGCGTCATCTCGGTCCTGCATTCAAGTGATAAAATGACCCCCTCTCTGGATTGGGGCCTCTTGAGTTTTACGCGCTTGTCTATTTGTGCTGCCGTGGGTTGATTGAAGTCCCATCCATCATGCACAATTCTATTTCGCTTCGGACAAAGGGAGTTTGCCATCCAATTGGTGGCTTCAATCAGGGTGTTTTTCCACGCATCAGGCATTGATGTGGTCATGCCCAAGGTTTTGATAAGTGTAAGGGCACCTCGAACAATGGCGATTTTGGCCTGAGGTGGGCCGCTTGACGGGGTGACGTCCGTCCGGAGGCGTCGCTTTGGGTCCCTTCGGTCGTTTGACACCCTGTTTTGGTGCCATTTGCGGTTGATCCGGCCGATTTGACCGCCGGATCGTAGCTTCTGGACGCTATCCGGCCGCCATCGGACTTCGCTCGAGCACGACCAGGCGGCGCATGTTGTAGGCGAGGTTGGCGAGGCCGATCTTGGCGGTAGCGCGCAGGATGCCGATGGTGCGGATGAACTTGCCGCCCATGCTATTCTGCTGGTTGCCGAACACATGTTCGACCCGCGCGCGCACCTTTGAACGGACCTTGTTGGCGGCTTCCTGACGCTTGGTCAGGGGCTTGTTCCGGTTGCCGCGCCGATGGATGTGGCTGGTCAGGTTGCGCGCGGCGAGCGCCGCCTCGATCTCGGCGCTGCGATAGGCACTGTCGGCCCAAACGCCGCTGGCGGTGTTCGCCGGATCGAGCACATCGCCCAGCTTCTGGCTGTCATGCACCGAGGCAGAGGTCACCGCATAACGGCGCACCAGCTTGTGGCGACGATCAACATTGATGTGGTTTTTGTAGCCATAATGCGCCTTGCCGTGCTTTTTGGTCCAGCGCGCATCCTTGTCTTTCTGGCGGTCCTTGGCGGGTTTTTCCTCCCATTCCGCTGGGGTCTCGCCTGCTTTGATCTTCGCATTGTCATCACGCGAATTGCGCTGGCGCGGCGCCGGCACGATCGTCGCGTCGATGATCTGGCCGCCCATGGCAAGGTAACCCCTCTCCTTGAGATAGGCGTCAAACAGGTGGAACAGCCCTTCAACCGCCCCGGCTGTGGTCAACGCTTCACGGTATAGCCACAGCGTTTTCGCATCGGGAACCGCATCCTCCAGCCCGAGCCCGACAAACCGCATGAACGACAGCCGATCGCGCAGCTGATACTCGGCCTGATCGTCCGACAAATTATAGAGCGCCTGCAATACCAGCACCTTGAAGATCAGCACTTCGTCCCACGGCTTGCGCCCGGCAGCACTCTTGCGCTGGGCATCCGCCGTCCGCAGCCCGCCCGCCACCAGCGCCGCCTTCAACTTGGGCCGGAACAGCTCAAACGGTACCGCCGCCAGGATCGCCACCAACGGATCACTCTTGGCATCAATCCCTTCGTAGCGCCGTGACAAATCGAAAAAACCAAGCTGGCTCATGACATGCTCCCTGTCGATGCCTCACATTATCTGAATCAGAGTTACGTCGCAGAGGAAAGGGGTATTTTTAGAGGTGGCCGTAAGTCTCGATGAAACGCGGTCGACTTGCGTGCTGATGCATTGAGATTGTTCATTTGTGCAGCCGAGAATCGCTCCAATGAGCATATCTAGGCAGTCGTCGAGATTCGCCCAGGCCATGCAAAGATGGCCCACTTTCTGGTAGATTTCGAGTTTATGTTCTACGGGGGTCGTCATGACTGATACCGATCAAAAAGAAGACGAAGTGTTAAAGCGAATGCTTAAGTCGCCACCGACGCAGCATAAGTCGCTTGACGATAAGCGAAAAAGCCGGTCAACGAAAGGCAATGAGCCAAGGCGCAAAACGACTTGAGAAAATGCGGAACAATCCGCAGGATTGGCGGATTGGCGATGTTCAAACAGTCTGTCGGGCTTTTCATATAAGTTGTGCAGAACCTAAGGGAACCTCGCATTTTACCGTTTCCGATCCAACGCAGATTGAGATTTTAACGGTAGTTTCAAAGAGGCCAATTAAGGCATTATACATTAAAAAGCTTGTAGCATTCATAGATGCAGTCCAAATTGCACGGACCAAGCAGGAAAAGACAGAGTCTCGGGGCGATGCCAGAAGGCCATCCCGACCGAAGCCGCAAAGGAGCCGAAAGCCATGGCGACCGAAGATTACGAAGTAGTGATCGGCCACCTCTCAGAGGAGGATGGTGGCGGCTATGTTGCGACTGTTTCTGAACTTCCCGGCTGCATGTCTGATGGCGACACGCAGGAGGAGGCTCTTGCTAACGTCCGTGATGCGATTGCATCTTGGGTAGCTACAGCTGCGGAATTGGGCCGGAATATTCCAGCCCCTAAGCGCGTTTACGCTTAGACCCAATCCTGCGGGCAGGCTTCACCTTCTCAGGCGGAGACTGCGTTAGTCCGCCGATAGGTCAGGCGCTTGCCGACAGCGCCTAGAAGGCTTTCGTCGGAACGCTCGAAGTCGTTCAATTTGCGGGTATTGTAACGGAAGTCGAACTCTACGGAATAGCGGCGAAGATGCGCTTCGCTGACATGGTGATAAACGCCGATAATGCCGCGCTTGAAGATGGAGAAGAAGTTTTCGATGGTGTTGGTGTGAAACACACCGGCGCGGACATATTCGCCGCGTGAATGGGCGACCACACCGTGGCCGACATATTCCTTGCCGACTGTTTTGTAACCAGCGTGTTCGTCAGTCATGAGCCAGCTACCGCGATCTGCGTTGGTAACAAGGATGGTGCGAAGGGTTTTGCCGGTAACTTTGGCAACGTGGAAAGAGCGAACTCGGCCACCACGTTCCACTAGGGCGACAATAGGCTGCTTGCCTTTGCCGCCGTGGGCACGTTCAGCGCGCTTACTGGCGTGCTTGTTCGTTTCTTTACCGCCGACATAAGTTTCGTCGGCTTCTACGGTTACACCAAGGCCGCCCATTGGCCCCGAGTGAGTATTTTTCATGGCTTCGCGGATGCGGTGCATCATGAACCAAGCAGTTTTGTAGGTAACACCAAGCATACGGCCCATTTGATGGCCGCTGATGCCCTTCTTTGAGGCGCACAGCAGATGATTGGCCAAAAGCCACTTGTTAAGAGGAACCTTTGAACGCTCAAACACGGTGCCAACTGTGACGGTATATTGCTTACGGCAATCGTTGCACTGGATAACACCCTTGCGAACGGTGCCGCCGGGATGGGCCTTGGTAGGCTTACGCTTAACCGGTGGAAGCCGTTTCGCATCGAGTGAACCACAGTGAGGGCAATTCGGCCCCTCTGGCCAATGAAGCGTCTCTAGGTGCTCACGTGCTGCATCTTCGCTTTGGAAGCGGGGGGCAAAAATATCGACTGCGTTTTCCATGCATTATGGATACGCAATAATCTGTGCTTTGTCAAGTATACTATTGCCCCGATAATTCCCGTCCCGGTGCCGAAGCCGGTATTCACCTTCGAATGGCTCGCGGGCCGCCACGCATTCTTTGACTTTGCCGACAATTGAGAAGCTGGCCCTGAAAACCCCGCAGTTCTGCGGGATTCGCGAGCCTGTCCGTAGCACAAAAAGTGCATTCGGAGAGAGAATTGGCGGCGTTTGAGGCCGCTTTCTCTCCGGGCAGTGTGCGAGCTACGGGATTGGCGTTAGCGTTAGACTGACAGCACCCTCCTGCGGCGAAATCTATTGCCAAATATTCAATTTTGCGCTGCTTGCGGCATGGTCGGCATGCAGGCATCGTCGAGCCCTAGCACATGCGTTAGACGGCCAAGCGCAATCCACGAACCGATGGAGAATGTCATGTCGACGATTTCTGCGTCGGAAAAATGCGTGTGCATCCGTTCCCAAAAATCCTCGTCCGTCTTCAGCCCCTTGGGCCGTTCTCCCAGCCGTTCGGCATATTCGATTGCGAGCGTCTCGCGGTCGCTGAATCCTGTTGCTTCGCGCCAGTTTTCGACATCGTTATAGAAATCTTCTCCGGGCGGGGTGTTATCGCGGATCGTTGCTGCCTTGACGACATCTCCTCCGCTGCGTTCGATATGCCCCGGCAGGTCGCGATCGGCCCGCATGGTTAGGCACAAAGCGCAGCCATTTATCTGGGCCGTGCGCATCCTGGCTGCTTCCATCTCGCGCATCGACAACTTGGAATTTTCATAGACGGCCAAGGAATACTGGCCTGCCGCTGCGCCAATTTCTGGCGCAAATTGCGTCCAGACATAGGCGGAGGGATCGGCTTCGAATTCGGCTGGAATGGCAACATTTGGCATGGGTGTTCCTCTCTATCGGTCTGGTCAATCGGTCATGTTCGTCAAATTTCTGACAGTGCCATGTTCCAGAATAAAACAAACATAGATGATTGTTTTATTATCGCCAAGCGGTTTGCCTCAGGCCGTGTCAGGCGCGCCCAAGATCACGGTCGCCTGACTGGATAATGTGCCGCCGTTGGTATGCGCCAGCGCGAGATTGCAGTCGGATATCTGGTTGGCGGCCTGCCCGCGCAATTGGCGCGCTGCTTCGGTGATGGCAAACAATCCGTACATCCCCGGATGCGCGTAGCTGAGCCCGCCGCCATTGGTGTTCACCGGCAAATGGCCGCCCGGCGCAATGCCCCCACCGGACACAAACGGGCCGCCTTCCCCCTTGGCGCAGAAGCCCAGGTCTTCGAGGAACAGGATCGTGTTGATGGTGAAGGCATCGTAGAGTTGCACCGCGTCGATATCCGCAGGTGTAACGCCGGCCATCGCCATCGCACGGGGGCCGGATTCTGCCGCTGCCGTGCGTGTAACGTCTGCCGAAGCGCTAATCATGTTATGCCATGTCGCAGCGGCAGCGCCCAGGATGGGGACAGCGGGCTGGGGTCCTGACTTGGCCCGGTCGGTCCGCGTCAATACGATTGCTGCCGCGCCATCTGTCACCAGGCAGCAATCGGCCTTGGAGATAGGATCGCTGATCAGCCTGCTGGACAGGCAATCTTCAATCGTAAGGTCTCCCTTGGCGAAGGCTTCGGGATTAGTGTTAGCCCATTTCCGTGCAGCTACCGCAACCTCTGCCATATGCGTGCGCGTGGTACCGAATTCATACATGTGCCGCGCTGCCGCTAATGCGTAGCTGCTGAGCGGGAATAGCGGTTTGTAAGGCGCTTCCCAGTCCGAGCTTTTGGCCGGGGTCGACAATTTCCCGCCGCTGGTGCGCTGGTTCGATCCATAGGCGATCAGCGCGCAATCGATATAGCCCGCTTCGATCGCCAGCGCTGCGGTTATCATATGGCTGACAAAGGACGATCCGCCGGTGCGGTTGTTATCGGTGAATTTCGGGTGGATGCCGAAATACTCGGCCAGGGTCAGACCAGCGAACAAGTCGCTTGGCAGGCAGATGAAGAGTCCATCAATGTCGCTGATGGTCAGGCCAGCATCCTTAACTGCCAGTAGACCCGCCTTTGCCGCCAGTTCCAACGCGGACCAGCCGGGCGCCTCCCCTACGCCGAATGTGGACAGGCCGGATATCGATACCGCCGCGCGAGGAAAGGAATCACTCATTATGCTTCATCCAAATTGACTGCGTGTGCATGCGCGAATAGGATGCCTGCATGACCCAGACGGCTCCTGAATTTCCGCCCGAAAAGCATTGGCGCGATGCGCTGGCCGAGGGGCGTTTCCTGCTCCAGCGCGATCCGGCGAACGGGGATTATCATTTCCCGCCCCGGCTGGCATCGCCCAGCGGCGGGCTGCTGGAATGGGTCGAGTCGGAAGGGGTCGGAACGGTGTATTCCACTACTGCGGTGCGTGGCCGCCCGCCCGCCGAACCCTATAATGTTGCACTGATCGACTTGGAAGAAGGTGCCCGCTTGATGAGCCGCGTCGAAGGAATTGCGGCCAAAGACGTAACCATCGGCATGCTGGTTCAGGCGCGGATCGATGAACACGACGGAGGCCCGGTGCTGGTCTTTCATCCGGCTTGACTGCCTGCCTCTCCGCCAAGCGCACCGGTTTCCCGCAAGGCCGCCATTTCAATCTCGGAATAGCCCGCTTCGGCCAGCACTTCCGTGCCATGCGCGCCCAGCGGTGGGCCCGGTGCGCCGACGCCTCCTGGCGTTTCGGAGAAATTGACCGGCTGGCCCGGTAGGCGGATCGTGCCGGCTGCGGTTTCCTGTCGCTGCCAGAATCCAACCGCATCCAGATGTGGGTCGTCCAGTAAATCATCGAGAGTGGCGATGGGCATGGCCGGGCATTCGGCTTTCTTGAACAATTCC
>Ga0209390_10010545_pt1 | contig 10799 bp, 16 predicted proteins | sample BON01_FD_187212 | JGI IMG/M metagenome (GOLD analysis project Ga0209390, IMG submission 187212) | Freshwater microbial communities from Lake Bonney liftoff mats and glacier meltwater in Antarctica - BON-01 (SPAdes) (version 2) | ecosystem: Environmental > Aquatic > Freshwater > Ice > Glacier... | reverse complement strand
GCGCCATCGGACGTGACAAAACCGCGCACCTTGCAGGTGATTCTGACGGCCAGCGACTCGAGCAGCAACAAGGTATCGATTACCTCTTACATCGACATATACTTTCAGCCCAAGGACGGGTGCGTGTTCGTTTGATCGACGTCGTCGGGGACGAGATCATTTTGACTCCGCCAAAGGTCGAGGTCGTACACCACTTGTTCACATTATATTCTTCTTACACCAAGATTGACAAAAAAATGCAAACTTGGTGACTCCCCTTTCCATCAGTGTAATAAATTGTCCGCGATACGTCGTCCCGGAACAAGAGGAAGGCTTTGATGTGACAATTTCACGGAGCAACGCAGAACTTTACTTTCTAGGGATCAGAAGATGACAGGGCAACTGACAGCGGGTGGCCTTCATAGAGCTCGGATGCGTTTCATGAGCGGCCAGTACACGTCTTTTTTAAAGTCGCAAGGTAGGACTTCCAAAAGTAACTTTTGAAAAGTTGACATAACACGGTTGCGATCCCCAGAAAAGGGGAAAACGCAATAACAGAAAAGGGGAGATTCGGGGACGACCGTTGCGTGTCCAATGCTTTCGACGGACTGCACGCTCCGGGTGCGTCGCTGCCTGGTTGCAGGGGCGGGGAATGGGGGGTCACAGACCAGAAGGTACTGGGAGAAGTGGGATGGCTGATGGCGAGGTCGCGATGTCTACCCGATGACTATGGTTTCCCACAAACTGCTCGAGGGGTAACAACGGGCGCGGAACGCGCGAAGAAGGTCGTCTTCGTGCGGCTCTGAACATGATGCGGTAATTCAAAATGTGAAGTACGCATCGTGGGACTACGCGACGGCCATGCTTTCCACCAAGGGCGATGTCCAATGCGTTCAAGCAACGTGATCAAGCCCACAGGTCCTCCGCCTCATCGTCAGCGAAGAGGCGCCGGGCGGCAGTGGCGGTGATGGCCACGCATTGCGACCCTCCGCCGACACCGCCGGGAGAGGTCGTGCCCGGAGGACACGCGCTGCACGTGAACGTCTGAACCTCGATATTCTGCTCGAACCCTGGTGCGCAACTGTTGCAAGAGAAGGCGTCCGTGAGCTGGTAGCCGACTTTGCATTGCGCGCACAGGTAGGGGTTGAAGGCGTTGGCCTGTCCGCGGTTGGGCACGAAATTGCGCCTGACGATCGCCGGGTTGGTGCCGCCGCCAGAATTGCGCGAGATGCGCGAGGTGCGCTGGGTCGTCCCTTGGATCAAACTTCCACGACCAGCCAGCCCTCCGCGTCGTGCGAGGCCATCGTCACGATCCTGCCGTGCAAGCCCGAATGCGTGCCGGACGCGAGCGTGACGACCCCAACTCGCACTTGCACCAGCCCGGCGTGGCCCGCCGGCCTTTTGGATCCCGCCACCGTCAGCAGCCTGGTGCCTCCGACGGAGACGACGACCACGGCGAGCCCGGCGCCGCCATTCAGCGTCGGCAGTCGCTCGACCGCACTGACGCTCACCTACCCAGGAGGCGTCTCAGTGACCAGTCCCAATTCCAGCTTCCGTGTTAGGGATTCGGAAAAACCCCAAGTAACGTCCAGACCCGTGTGCATCCAGCCAAAAAATCCGAACAACACGTTCAACGTCACGAGCGTGTGCTGTTTGTCCTCGCGGTTGGCCGTGGGCGTCGACGATTGCGGGACCGTGCGGTACAGCATCGGGTCGAGCCGCAACCTGAGGCCGCTCCTGCCCCTGGGGGCGCCCAATCCGGTATTTTTCGGGGCCCTTTTGGCATGTATGGACATGAAAAAGGCGCCGAGGCCGTCAGACGCCAGCAAGCCCCGCACGATTCAAGTCAATCTCACAGCCAGGACTCGAGCCACAACAGGGTGTCGGTGACCTCGTACATCGATGTGTACTATCAGCCCAAGGACGGGTGTCAGTTGGTTTGACGTCGCTGAGGTGGGTCGTCGCGTTGACACGCGGCCCTCAGGTGTTGGCGGGGCAGCGTCGTGTGACTAGATCGTGCGTGCGTCGCATATGCATTGTTCCCGGGAAAGAGGAGTTATTGTTTGATTGTAACCCTAATTATTGCCCCATCTTGCCATTTTGTCACATCTCTTCACAGGGTCGATTTACAACGATTAGCGACAGATACTCTGGGATTGGCTTGAGCGCATGCGCCCGCGCTCTCAAGATCTCAGGGGCCCGTTGAGCATGAAGACAGGAACATAGACTGTGACGCCTGACAAACAAGGAAGAGGTCCTGAAGACGCCAGTCTTGGAACAACTGATAAGAACCGAAGAAGGATGTGTAGATACGTTGACGCGGCAGCCGGCGTGTAGGACAACGTGTGCTCCATGGAAGAAAAAAGGGTGGGATACAAGCAAGAAGGCAAGAAGAAGCGTGGGAGTTGGTGATTTGCGACGGCACGATTTTCTCGAGACGCCGGCTGTGCATGATGCAATCGCACCTTGCCGATGCCTGCACGCACGCGCGCGTTTCCTTCCTCTGCTTTCTATGGTTCGCTGGCGACTAAGAATATACGACCGCGTCGCCTTGATGGCGCAGGCCAGAGCTTGCTTGTTGCCGCCGTGATGAGATGGGACGTTGCGCCTGCACGTCCCTGCATGTCGGCTCTAGCAATTAAGCCCACAGGTCCTCCTCGGAGTCGGCCCCGAACAGCCGCCTCGCGCTCGTGGCGGTGATCGGCACGCACTGCGACCCTTGGCCAGTGCCGCCGGGAGAAGTAGTACCCGCGGGGCATCCGCTGCAGGTGAACGTCTGGACTTCAAGATTTTGCTCGTTCCCTGGTGCGCAACTATTGCAAGAGAAGCCGCCCGTGAGCTGGTACCCCCCGTTGCATTGCGCGCACAGGTACGGGTTAAAGTTGTTGCACGTGCCGCAGTTGGGCACGAAGCATCGCCGTAAGAGCCCCGGGTTGGATCCCTCGGGGGGACCCCGCGGGCGCGGAGGCCCCGGGGGTCGGGGCGGGGAGTTGCCCGGGTTGCCCGGGGGGCGCTGCGGCCTCCCTTGGGCCTCAGCCCCCGAGCCGCTCAGCAGCAGGGTAGCGAGGACAAGCGCAATGGCTGCCCCATGCACCTTGACGCTCATGCCGGGCGGTGTGTTTTCACGCAAGGGCGACAATTTCGTATCAGCGGTGTAATGATCTACGCATGTCGGGGTTTGACACGTAGGTGACGGGGCGGCGCCGCAGGTCAAATGTAGAATTGCCTGGTGGCTCGAACTGGGGTCGAGGGGCCAGGCAAAAACCGCCACCGGTAACCCCTTCGCGAGCCGGGGGGTATGCGGTTGCTCGACTCAGATCGGACAAAATTACAGCTTTGGCCCAGATCAGGCGGTTACATTCACTTGACTTGAGTCACAAACAACCGCCGATGCCAGGGCTGTCGAGGCAATCGTACCCTGGAGTTGTTGACGCAATCGTGCCCTAGCGTGCGTCGTAAACAACCGTGCAGGGAGGGAGGAAAGACAGTGCTCACCCCCGGGCGGCACCAAGTCTGAATGCTTGAGCGACGGTTAAAAACCGTTTAAGTAATAAGCCGTGAGGAGTGGTTACTTCCGGAACTGGCCGGGCGACCGGCGAGTGACGCGGGCGCACCGCAGGCGGACTCTAGCCGAACCGGATCGACGGACTTATCAACGGTCACTGGCTCGTTCGCATCGGACACCTCATCTGATCTACACGTGGAATTCAAACGCACCGCGAGCATCGTCGCCTCGCCCCATTGCCTGACCCACCCGATTCGTCACAGCACAATGGCGCGTTCCTCGGCGTTTGCCGTGATCTGCTTGGTGGCACTGTTGTGTGCGCCGGCGGTCTCGGCGGCCTCGTCGCGCCGCACTCTCAGCCAGAGCACCGCGCACTCCAGGAGCAACAAGGGCGGAAAGGGCAAGGGCGCCACGGGCGGAAAGGGCAAGGGCCCTCCGGGTGAGTCTTCTCGGCGGTGGAGGGTGGTGACACATGGGGTCACTATTGACACCCGCTGGTTTTGATTTTTCGCACGGGAGACTCTGCTGTTGGAGTTCGGGAGACTCTGCTGTTGGGCTGACTCTTAGCTGACGCACGTATCCTCATTCTCGTTGAATCGATTCCCGCACAAAACACAGGACCCGAGGGTCCCCCGGGCCCTGAAGGCCCTGAAGGCCCCGCAGCCCCCCCGGGCCCGGTCGGGCCCGTCGGCCCCGCCGGCGCTGCGGGCCCCCCCGGCGCCACGGGCCCCGCTGGTGCTGACGGCGCCCTTGGTATGTATGCGCGTCTGTTGAATTCGTCTTGGTGGCTTTGACTCGCACTTGCCGCTGGCCGAAACTCCCTAACTTTTTTGTTCCCGCGCCGCCGTACGGAACGCCCTCTCAACACACCTAATTGTATCGCAAACAGGCCCTGACGGCCCTCCTGGACCCCCCGGCGTGGCGGGTGACCCCAGATCTGGCGCTCCCGGTGAGTCGCGACGCGAGCCTGAACGCGGCCTGGAGCGTCGCATGCTGGTCGTTCCATTACGAAGAAGACGAAAACCTAGGACATTTTCAAAAAACGCGGCCTCGTCTTGAGCTCTCCCCCTTTCTCTTGCGCGTCCGCTCACCAAACACTTGCCAATATTCTCTCTTCTATGCATCCTTGATATTTGAACGAAACAGGTCCCAGTGGCGATCCCGGTGAGTGCAGGACGAGTCGGGCATGCGTGCAATTGCATCATGGCAGTCCACGTCGCTTGCAGGAATCGCAAAAGCCTCGTCTCAAGTCGACGGAAATTCCTACTCAATGCTCACACGCGCATCATCGTTTCCACGACGCTTGTCTCGACATGAACACGAACAGGCACCCCCGGCGCCCCGGGCCCCGAAGGCCCCGTGGGGCCGCCCGGGCCGAACGAGCTGACGGGTGAGGTGTCGGTCGGCACGATCATCGCCGACCTCTCCGGCGATGGATCTTGCCAAGGGATGCTCGCCATGGGCAGCGGCACCGTCGACTGCGTGGTCGACAAGGCCAGCGATCCGCTCAACCCATACATCATTGCGCAGTTCGTGTGTCCCGAGGGCACGACGGCGCTGCAGGCCGGTTGCGTCGGCACAGGCGCGCAGGCCTGGCTCACTGCCACTATCCAAGACGTCAACATCGTGCAGTGCTTCTACCGCTTCCCCCCGGCCGAGCTCAACTACGCCGTCTCGGTCACGGCCACGTGCGTGGATCTCGCGATTATCAGCGCCCAGGGCGTGGCTATCAAGCCGACGGCCATCCTGGTCAAGGACCACACGGCCGCCAAGCTCAAGGCCAAGATCATGGGTTGAAGTCGTCCTGCAGCGTTTTTCAATTGCTTCCAGACCGGGAAATTGACCTCGACGGGGCACTTGCTCCAGACGCTCGGACGTCCGGGCCAGACGCTCGCGCGGGCTCGGTGTGGCGTCGCGACGTTTGGTTTTTTCTTTTTCTTTTTGGGGCCCGGACAGTTATGCTGTTTACATCTCGCAGCTTGTCCATAATACATTTACTTGTGTAAATACTATATATTTATTGAAGATACATTTACTTGTGTTTACCTGTTTGATCATTCGACGACTCGTTGTGCGCCATGGACGGGGATCGATGAGACTGAACGGGAAGCACACACCTGTCGCCTCTTAGACCGAAAGAGCGTTCAGCTCCTGCGCCGTCGTTCGCGGAATAGTCAAAAGTGCCCCTTCGCAGGAAACTTCCCGTGTTGTCCCCAGGAAAACTTAGCGCACCTCAAATCCGCGCTGCGCCGCTCTCAACTCTCTCGATTTTCATTCCCCTGCCCACCTGCCGCCTGATTACAACAAGATAATTGGTCGAGCTTGCCGGGCATCGCCGCCACCTCTTGCGCGCAAGTCTATCACTGTGGTCATGAGTCCTCGTGGGACGAGGAGCGAGGCTGGGAAGGACTCCTCTGGGGACGAATGCATTCAAGCATCGGACGAGGAGACTCGGCAACATCAACCAGCACAACCGCGGTACCGGGGAGTGAGCTTTGAGACGCGCAACGGCGCGTGGCGGGCCAGGCTGTACTGCAGAAGCCAGCACACGACGCTCGGGCGCTTCCCGACCGCAGAGCTTGCTGCCAAGTCGCATGATCTAGCCGCGGTGTTTGTCATGGGTGACAAGGCGATCACAAACTTTGGCGTCGCTCCCGCTCGGGAAAATCTCGCGCGGTTCGTCAATGACCAGTCGAGAACCAAGCGCTGCTCGTTTCGCCGCCTGGTCGAGTTGCGCGAGGCAGTCTTGCGGGATCATGGATCGCAGGCGGTCCCGGACGAGCGACACGCTCGGGCCTTGCGCCAATTGGCCGCAGCTATCGCGTTCGGTCTACCGCCTGGCGCCCGCGAGCTCTCGGGGGAACTGTTGCGGGCGGCGGCTCTCGCGGACGGGGGTGGAGTTAGGGGCGACAACAGCGGCGGCGGCGACAGCGGTAAAGAGGGTGGTGGTGACTGCCAGGCGCACAACGTGTGCGCCTCGGGAAGCTGGACGGCGCTCTTGTTGGCAGCTGCCCGAACCACCGCCACGTCGCCGACTTGGGCGCTGGCACGAAAATGAAGATGGGCAGTTTAGACGCTTGAGCCAAGCTTCAAAGTTCCCATCCCGCCCATTAAAGAACGCACCGCCGAAAGCGTGAGTAGCAATGTTTCGTGTTATCCGGCTATCTGACTAGGGCCCGCGGCGCGTGTTTTCGGTCACCAGCTCTAAGCGCTCGCGGTTTGTCCGTCCTGCAGGCGTTTTTATCACTCAGACGTCCTGCACCGCCTTTGCGAGGGCCTGTCGCACGATGCAGTCATCGTGCCGGGTGATGACCTGACGCACAGACTCTGAGATGTAGAAGCAGATCTCCAAAAGCCCACTCGCGTCATCGATGCCGCCGCCGCCGTCGCCGCCGCCGCTGCCGCTGTCGCCATCGCCATCCGACGTGACCGAGTAGAACTGGCGCGAGACAACCACCGCGCAGTGCTTGATGGCGACTGGCGTTGGCTGATCCGGAAAGCGCAGCGTAAAGTCGCGCCCCAAGAGGCCCGGCTCGCTCGCAGGCAGCAGAAACACGGTCAGCATCGCCGTGCTTGGGGCGACGTCGTCAAAGAGCTGGCGCCGCCAGCCTGCCGTCGTCGCCGCCGCGGCCCCGTGTTCGAGCCACGCGACCGTCGTAAACATGTCGCCGATGTGCAGGCCCAGCATCCTCGGCTCGTTGATGAAGGCGTCTCGGTTGTTGCCCATCGCTTCGACGCCGCCCACCGCGCCGAGCAGGCAGCCAGCGTGCAGGCAGGCGCGCGCGAGCTCTGGCAGAAATCCCGGCGACGGCAGGGCGACGTCGAGCAGGGAACCCTGCACGCGCGCGCCAAACGAGCCGCCGCCCACGGTTGCAACCGATGAGAGCGGCCCCATGGCGTGCTGGACGTAGGCCAGCTCGGCCCCGGAGATGTGCTGGACGCAGTGCGCGGGAGTGGGGCGCGGCCCTCTCGGAGGCCACCGAGGTGCGACCGACCAAGAGCCGAGCGCGGCCGAAGCGGGGCGGGCGCCGGCCGCCGCTGTGGCCGGCGGGGCGGGGGCCCAAACGGCGAGGGAGCAGCCGCTGCGCATGGCGCCGCCGCCGGCGCTGCAGGTGGCGATAGTTGAGCCGCCGGGAATGAGAGCCGAAGCCACGGCAGCCGGAGCACACGGGCCGGCAGCGGCCTCGGCAGCGCCAGCAACAGCAGCGGCCGCTGCGGCGGCTGCGGCATAGTCGCCGGCGGCGACGCGCTGCGCTGTCACGGCGCGTTGTCGCCAACGTTGTTGCTGAGGCTGCTTGGGCTGCACGGGCGTGCCGTCACCGGATCCGCGCGCAGAGCCAGCACGCGGCTGCTCCAGATCGTCCTTTGCGCGGCTGCCGCCATCGTCTTCCTCCTCCGCCTCGTCCTCGTCCTCGCTCGTCGCCTCCTCCGCCACCTCGACCACCTCGCGCTCTCGCTGCTGTAGCTGCAGCTGGTGCCGGCTCTGGCGCTGCTGTTGCACATGCCGCCCGTGCGCAACGCCCTGGGACGCGGGGGGCGGCTGCGCGGTGAGCGCCATGGCCATCGACGCCGCCTGGCCCGCAGCCGCCTGCTCGCGATCGACCTCGAGCGCGTCGTACAGCTCCAGCGCCGCGGCCGGGTCGTCCTGCGCGCTGCGCACGTGCGCGGCGAGCTGAAAGCGGCGGCGCGCGCTCAGCTCCAGCCGGCGAGCGGCCCCGCGCGCCGCCGCGCGCTCGACTGCCACAGAGAAGTCGAACCCGGGCTTGATGAAGATGCGGGCCTCGACGGGCGTGCAGCCGACCTTTTGGTGGCGGCGGCGCGTGACGCTCAGCTGCACGCAGATGCCGGCGCGAGCGACGGCCCCGAACGACGTGAGCGTGAACAGTCCTGCGGCCAGCTCGGCGGCGATCTGCGGCCGGACCCCCTGCACGCAGCACTGCCAGCCGATACAACACGCGATCATCTGGCCGGCCATGGAGGCAGCTCCGCCCAGCGTGCGCGAGCCGAGCAGCCGTTGGACCTCGAGCCACGCGCAGTGCTTGCGGGAGAGCTTGCCGCCGCGCCGGCGCTTTTTGCTGCTGGTCGCCTCGCCGCCGCCGACGCCGCAGCCGCCGCCGCAGCCGCCGCCGCCGCCGCCGCCGCCGCCGCCGCCGCCGCCGCCGCCGCCAGCTCTCGACGGCGTTCCTTCTTCCCTCACGCCGTCGTCCACGTCGCCGTCGTCCTCGCTGTGCTCGTCGCCGTCGTCTGCCTCGCCCTCGCCCTCGCCCTCGTCGTCGTCGCCGTCTCGGTCGCACGTGTCGGTGCCCTCGGCCGTCAGGATCACCTCGGCCAGGATCTTGGCCTGGCCCAACACCAGGTTGACGCGGTCGGACGAAAAGGTCACGCGGTTTTGCACGCGCCGCAGCTCGTCGAGCCGCACGATGTGGTCGAGCGTGCCCATTTTCGCGGCGAGCTCGAGCATCGCGAGCTCGCGCGCTTCCGGACTGCGGCGCTCGACGGCCGGTCGGATGAACGCCATGGCCGACGCGCGGACGGGCTCGGGCAGGGTCGTAGCGGCGGCGCCCAAGCCGAACGAGGGGACGCGGGCGCGGCCGCCGCCGAACGAGGGGCGCGCGGGCGACCGGGCCAGGGCCGAGGCCGAGGCCGACGCTTGCTGGTGCAGCAGCAGCTGCTGCAGCGGAGCGTCCACGGTCGAGCCCCCGGGCCGGTCCGGGGCCATGCTTGACGTTGCCGGCGCTTGAAGTGCGCGCAGTCGACCGTTGGGTTCGTTGACACGCAGAGAGGGAAGGAAACGAAGGAGGAGGAGGTCCCGCCTTTCTTTTTTCGTTCCCGGAAGGTCAGACCCCTGTTGCTGTTGCAACGCGCGCGCGCGAGCGTCGGTTGTTCGTAGGCTGCGTCGGCGTGTGATAAGGCGGGCAACCGCCGCGGCCCGGGAAGCGGGGGCGGGGGGGCGGGAGGGCGGCGAGGGAAAGTGGGGAGGCGTCGAGAGAGAACCCTCCTCCCTTCTCGCTCCCCTTGGCGCACAGTGTAAAAGGTTTTTCGCATCTTGAAGAAACCCCCACGACGACGACGACGCGCCGTCTCTCCAATCTCCGAGCCGCCGACGCCGACGGAGACGCCGACGCCGACGGCGGCCGGGAAACCAACAGCTGCACGTCCAGTGGGCACCCCGTACTGGGACTGGAAGCGGCGGGTCGACGCGGAGGCATCCCGCATCGCGCCCCGGGTGTCAGGTGGGGGGCGGGAGGGAGGGGGGGGGGGGGGGGGGGGGGGGGGGGGGGGGGGGGGGGGGGGGGCGGAAGGAGGAATCTCCTTTTTCCCGAGGAGCGAAGCCAGCAGTGAGTCGTCAAAACCGACGCCCGATCGCGCAACCACCCCTCTTCCTCTTTTCCTCCCCAGAGCGAGCAACCCCCCCCCGACCCCCTTTCTTTCCCCGTCTCTCCCAAAAACCCCGTCCGCGGGCCCAAAAACCGTCCTCGGACGGCCCAAAAAAAACACAAAACCCAAAAAAAAAAAAAACTGCAGTTGCGCGCGCCCCCGCACACTCGCTCTCACTCGTCTGCTCGTGCGCCACGGTCGCCCGCGTGTGCGCGTGCCACAGGAGTCGTCCTCGCCCCCGTTTCCCGCCAGCGCCGACGCTCTCCGCCCCGTCAGCGCACCCCCTCCCCCCGTTCGAAGCCAAGATGTCGGCCGCCGCCCCTGCTCTTGCTCCTGCTGCAGGCGGGGGCCCTCCTCCTGCTGCTGCTGTTGCGGGCGGCGCTGCCGCGGGCACGCAGCCGGCGCCCGTGCAGAACTCGTCGCTGTATGTGGGCGACCTGGATCGCGAGGCCACCGAGGCGTCGCTGTACGAGCTGTTCTCGCAGGTGAGGAGGCGTTTGCGGGACTGAGAGAACCGAGCCCCCCTCGTGTTTCATTCAATCGGGGGGGAGAGCCGCCTTTTCCTCACGCGCCCAGTCCCCTCCCCTTCCCTCGCCCAAACGCGACAACAGGTCGGCCCCGTCGCCTCCATCCGCGTGTGCCGCGACGCCGTGACGCGCCGCTCCCTGGGCTACGCCTACGTCAACTACAACAGCGCGCTCGACCCGCAGGCCGGTGCGTCGTCGTTTTTTTGCTTCCGCCCGCGCGCGCGCGCCGCCGCCGTCTCGCGCGCGCCGAACGCCAACCGCTCCTCCTCTGGCTCCACGTCTCGAGCGCGCGCCCCTCTCGTCGCACCTGCAACGCTCACCCCCTCCCCTCCTTCTACCCCTTTCCCTCCTTCTCACCTGCCTCCCTCACTTCCGCAACAACCCACGAAACGCCTCGTATCTCCGGAAAA
>Ga0209390_10010541_pt1 | contig 10800 bp, 11 predicted proteins | sample BON01_FD_187212 | JGI IMG/M metagenome (GOLD analysis project Ga0209390, IMG submission 187212) | Freshwater microbial communities from Lake Bonney liftoff mats and glacier meltwater in Antarctica - BON-01 (SPAdes) (version 2) | ecosystem: Environmental > Aquatic > Freshwater > Ice > Glacier... | reverse complement strand
TTCTCTCTCAAATTCTCTTGTTCCCTTTCTCTTCCTCTCCCTTTCTTCTCTCTCTTTCGCTTTGTCTCTCTCTCGCTTTCTCTCTCTTTCTCTTGCTCTCTCTCTTTCTTCATTTTGTCTCTCTTTTTTCTCTCTCTCTCTCTCCCCCTCCCTCCCTCTCTGCCTCTCTTTCTCTCTCTTTCTGTCTCTCTCTCTCTTTCTCTCTCTCTCTATGTGCAGAGGCTGCCAAGGCTGTGGGCATAGGGATTATTTTTGACGCTGGAGAGACTGGAGCTGGGCCTGATGGTGATGGCCTGGTAGTGAACGGGCTCGCTCCTAACGGTCCTGCAGACCGCTGTGCCAAAATCGTGTTGGGCGATCTTCTTTGCACAGTTGATGGCATGGATGTTAAAGGCATCGCTGCAGGTCTCGCGCCTTGCATTGTTTCTGTCATGCAAAGCACTGGTCGTCATGTGACCTGTGGTGCGGCACCACATGCCTCTCCGCTCCCACGCATTGTCACCAAGGCCTGCACTTTCTGATGCTAGTTGTTGCAACAGCGGATATGTCTGGGCTCATCTTAGGTCCTCCTGGCAGCAAAGTTGTCCTTGGGTTTCAGGCTGATACAGTACCTCCTCGCCACTACGAGGTATTTTTCCAAAATGCTCCCAGTACACATCCTTGCATTGATGAGATAAAAACTTTGTCTATAGACAAAGCTATAGACAAAGTTTTTTTCTCGATATCGGCAGGGTGGGCATAGTCACGGTCTTTTTCTGATGCCTTCTCAGTGTCGGGGCTGGATTTCCAAATGTTGGAGGGAAAAATATAGGGGTTTGTACACGGGAGAGACAGGAACTACCTAGACCCTGATGTTCATCAAAAATGTGAAGAATTAAGGTCAAATCGACCACTATTTCTCGTTTCGAGTGCTGATGGTGCGCAGCAGCTTCGGTGCAGTGCGCCTCGCCGCTGCGTGCCCGCTTGCTCCGCGATTCTCAATAGTCATTACGTCCATACTGGGGGTTATGTAGCATGCAATTCAGAAATTCAAGGTCGTGTCCAGTTTGGGGGCAAGGACTATACGTGGGAGATCATCCACTTGGTGAATCGCTGATGCAACAACCTCGCAAGCGCACCACTGCGTGTTTTGCAAACTTTTGCTTAGTGCATGCAAGGGAGGAAGATTTGGATACTGCGGGTGTTTGTTGCAAATCTTTCTCCAATCCCTCCACCGTCGCACGCCACTGGCATCTGACTGACAGAACGGGTGCTTGTTGGCTCTTTCTCCCTACCGAGTGTTTTGTTGGGGCCTGACACATGGAATTGATATGTGAAAGTGTGCGTGAGCGAGAAATTTGGCTCAAGACTCTTCACCGCCGTGTGGATGACACTCCCCTATTCAAACGATCCTCATGACTCTGGTCCGATCCAGTGGGCGCGCGGCGGCTGCGGGGCTAAAGCCCCTCCGCTTGCCGCGTGCCCCTGGGGGTCGCACATACTGGCCCTACGGACCCACAAGCCCGCAAAAGACGGTTTTGGGTGGAAAAAGTACTTTCTGGCCACACCGGTCTTCAAAGACCGTCCTCGACAGACCGACCTCAGATCGGATGTGTGCGATCTCGCAAAAATCTTGGGAGATGGCGTGCGCATCCGATCCGCGAAATAGTGAAATTTGGGGACGGGACGTCCCATCTCAGATCGGAGGTGTCACACGTTTCACACTGACATTTTTAGTCAACGTAAATTCGGACACGTCCGACTGAGATTGAGCATTTTTGGTTTGTTGCGGTTTTCTGACGCCCCTAAACCATACACAGGTGATACTTTACCGTGAAGCTCCTCGGTTGTGAGCTGGCTCTCCATGTGCCCACAAGGGTGTCTGGGCACATGGACATGTCACCTGCGCTCCGCATCTCTCAGACAAAACCTTCAACGGATCATTCGACCCTACTCAACACTACCACAATATATGCATACATCCACCGGATACATACCCCTATATGCAGCAAGACCGAATCTCCATGTCGATCCAGCGATGAAGGCCCCCTTGCAGAGTTTGCCGACGTCTATGAAAAATTGAATCAGTGACAGTAGAATCCCAATGTCAAGATTGGGGCGCGCGGCGGCGAGGAAGCTCCCGCACGCCATCAGGGTAGGTCCAAATTTCAAAAGGGAAAATACGGGGGGTTTTACACGGGAGTCCCTGCCCTGATGGCGCGCGGGACTCCCGTATATATTCCCGTGTATGACCCCCCAATTTTTCCATTGCGTATTTGGACCTACCCTGGCAGCAGCTTCGGCGCGGTGCGCCTCACCGCCGCGCGCCTCATCAGTCTCTGTGTCGTCCTTCTTCAAAACAGACTCAAAGCCAATTATTCTTTGTATTTTTCCGGCCCTACAACCACTCGAATCAGATTGCTAATCCCTCAGCCGTGCTGTCGAGCGCCATTCGAATTGGACTGGCATTCGAGGCGAAGTGCTTTCGCACAGATGTGAACCCCTCGGGAAAAGGTGATTTCATAAAAAATGCCACTGTAATTGTAAATGCTTCGGGACAGGAATTGTGTCCCGCCTCGTCAGCCTCAAAAGACCTGATCGACTTGAGCAAGGATAGAGAAGGGGTTGGTTGGCTGTGTTGGCAGGCAAAAAAATTCAATCCCAAATCAGGGGACAATGGAGAAAAGATTGCGCAGAATTGAAGGCTGATTCGATGAAGCCCTTTCGGGCGTCGCGCGGCGGCGAGGGCGTCGCTTTGAATCAACACTCCGTGACTGCCAGTGGCTCCCGCTCCATTAGCTTTTGCGAATTTCAGTTTCCACTTTCATGTTGTCGTCACTAGTCGACTTGTCTATATATATGTGTATAAATTCATACATAAATGTATTTTCATATCTATATATATATACATATAATTGTCCACTAGCACTTTGCAACTTGCGTGTGCAAGAGCTCGATCACATCAGCATTTCGCGCACACACGTGCACTTCATTCAAAAACTTGCTTACACTGGGGTGTGCAGCAGCAAGGGGCTTTTTTGCCACGAAGCTGTCGCGCGCCCATCCCGAAGGAGTTTGTTTGTTTGTTGGAGACCATTAATGTGAGGACAATATAGAAAGCTCGTGCACTGAAATATAGGGCGAAAATAGGCTTGTGCGTTGGAAATTGGCCAAATTAGGGTCATGTATTGACAGTAACGAGTATATTCCCCTGTATAAGGTAGTGTGTTGTTTCATAAGGAAAATAGGCTCGAGCGTCGAAAATAGGGCAAAAATAGGGTCGTGTATTGAACGTGACGAATATATTCCCTATATAGGGTAGTGTTTTAATTCATACACGTAAGTTGTATAATACACGATCCTATACCTCGGTTTTGCCTGAAATGGCCGTGGGCATGGATTTTGAATTTAAAGTAAAGGAAATACCTTGATTAACATCAGGGTAGGGGGGGGGTGGGCCTTATTCATTTAGCGTTGATGCAGTAAAGCACTTGCAGTCGCCTCTTTTTTTTTGCCAAGGCTCTGCCTCCCGATCGTCCTTGAATTTTCCACACGACCATGTCACGTTGAAACGCTTTTTTTTTTTGTTGAAACGGACCACTCTGGCTGTGCACGTCCCGGCGGCGTCTCGGATCTGGGCGAGGCACTTTTCAGTGGTAATTGTCGCACATGCACATGTAATGAAGACACACATTCATTCTTTAGGTATACATGTAATCAATACGTATATTCGTTTTCTAGAGATGATGCAATGAATACACACATCCATTCTTTGGATACACACGTAATCAATACGTACATCCGTTTTCTTGAGATCATGTAATCAAGACAAACATTCGTTCTCTAGATGCACATGTAATGAATCATAGTTAGTGCACACATTCCTTGTCTAGAGACAAATGAAATAGACACACCTGGAGTACTGTAGTTGCGGTGATTTTCCGGAACGGAAATTATTTATTTCTTAAATGTTGTCCAGGTATGACTGTTTGTTGTCTAGATAGTTGCCACGGGTCTAAACCTCCTCGCTTAAAATCGACGAAATTGTTGAAATCAATTTCCTTGATTCAGGCCTCAAGGTCGCAAAAAACGAGATTTCAGAAATTTCTCCGAGTCAAAAGTGTGTGGTTCAAATAGAAATGTGAAATTCAAGAATTTCATGCAGAGTGAATGGAGAGAGGAGAAGTCTTTAAAAGGTATTGTGGGTGACAAAATGATGCTGCGCTTTGAAAGCAAGCACCAAAAGATAGACCTTGTATTCATGCAGCTGGCGCACTACAATTGAACGCATGAAAGAGTTCTAAAATGTCAAAATTGACTGCCAGAAATTTTGACTACTCAATAAATTTCTTGTAGTCTCAAAGATGATATTTCGATTCTCTTGCTAGCACGTGTGTATAGCTTGCCAGCTGCATGAGCAAACGATCTGTCATTTGACACTTGTTTCAGAAGCGTAGCCTGATTTTGTGACCCACGCTACCTTTCAAGAACTTCTCCCTACTTTATTCACTGTGCCAGAAACTCTCGGATTTGACCTTTTCAGTTTAGAAAAACACTGTTGTCATGAAGAAAACTCTGAAATTTTCATTCGTGCACAGGTTTAGACCCGTGGAAAGTTGCCGGCTGAAAACCTCGACGCCACCGTGACAAACACCAAAACGGCCTGCCGAACGTCCTAGTGCGCGCAGGAATAGATACAAAAAAGAGACAAACCAACTCGTGAGGGAAAAATGTCGCCGGAAAAACCAATCAATTTGTGGACAAAATGTCATTTTTGAACTTCCGAAAAAATAAAAGTATCAGTCACACAAGAAAAGAGGGAAAGGACGCTGTTGAATAATTACCGTGATGATCATCGGATCGTGAGTAATCAATTGTTGCATGATAAGTTCATACTGTGCCACGGTGATTGTCGTCTTGCCCCCCTTCGCCCGCTCCTCCTCGACAGGAACCCCACGTACACCTATCCTCCTACGCATTTTTGAACCCCGGGCCTCCTCTTCGTTTTGGAATCCCAATTTCTCCTCCCACAACCAACCCTATAACATACCTACCACACATACGCTATGACCATGCTATTGTGCGGAGCAGTCGCGTCACAGTTTTGCCAGTGAAAGAATATTATGAGCTGCAACACTTATTGGCGAAGTTGTTGTATTTGAATATGTTTGATCGTTTCGAGAGCCTCCTGAGGAAAGGGGGGGTGTGCGATCCCCCCGAAAATGGCAGTTCTGGCAGATTGCACAACCATAACTCCTCCCCACAAACCCCACCCGCTTCACTCCTCTTGTGACTCTTTCGAACCCGCATCCTCTCATGACCTGATGATTCCTCCGAATCTTCCTCCTCCTCCTCTCCCCCTTGCTCTCCACTGTCTCCGCCGCCTCCTCCTCCTCCTCAGACTCCTCCCAATCAGCAACTCCCTTTGAGGCCGATTAGGCAAAGGGCATACTGAGCTCCCCCAAGACAAAATCCTTCTCCACCGTGACCACCCGTTTTCTATATATTTTTGGTTTTGAGACCTGAATCTTGAAAATACCTTGTCCCTCTATAAAAGAAACCAAGAAACCCAAGCCAACTCGAGCATAACACACAAAACACAAATTGTGAGCTCGGAAATATTTTCATTTTTTTTTTTTTTGGCGATGTCTGATGTTTCTCCCCACCAACCGATCCCCCCTGCGGTAGCGAGCAAACATATGCCATATGGCGGCCACGCACATGGGCGGAAGCCGCGAGTCTCAAAATCAGGAACGAACCAGAGCAGAGCGTCCAGAGCGTCCGTTCCTGTTTTTGAGACTCCAAAACTTGAATGTGAAATTGAATTTGGAGCGTCCGTTCCCGGACCGTTTCTGAGAATCAAAATTGTGTTTGTGGGGGTCCGACCAATTTGCGAGAGTCAAAAAGGTGTTTTGAGATGAATCCGTATAATGTTGACTGGGTGAAACTGGAAAAAAATTCATCTCTGGTGATACATACTAAAAGTATGTATCACCATGGGGCATTGTTGAGGGCGGAGGGAATTCCCGGGGTTTGCCATCGTGAATGAAAAAAAATGCCCACATCCCTGGGATACCCACTGTTTTCAATAAAAACTCTGCTCTCAAACAACTTTCAAGGTCACTGTCACGCTGACGGATCAGACCAGCTGCTATTCGGAATTAGATATTAATTATTTATTAAATGGTGTTAAGACATAATCAATTCCAAATTAAATGTTGTCCGGTTATAATCATTTTCAAATTTCATTCCGATACTACAGGGTCATCCCGGAACATAGAAACCACCGAAATGACCCAGCCAGCGTGTTTCTAAGCACACACTGATGAAGCCAGCACCCAGCCTGCCAGCGTTGTTTCTATAAACCATTAAGAAACTGCCACCCCAGCCAGCGAGTTTCGGGTGCGCGGCAAGCGGAGGGGCTTTAGCCCCGGAGCCGCCGCGGGCCACTCGCAATCAGCCATAGTCCATACGGACAGCCCCCACAAACCACTTTTTCCCACATTTTTTTTTCCCACATTTTTTTTGAGTTGAGCCGCTCCTGTCCAGGCTGAAAATAAACAAAGTCTTCTTTTTCTTCTTCTTCTTGATTTTCCAGGCTTAGTCCAGGCTCAACCCGAACTATGCGCGACTGGCTTAACCCAGGTATGTGGGGAGGAAGCAGTTAGGGCCCATTTCGTGTTTCATGACAACTTTGGAGCAATTTTCACAATCCAAACAAATTTAGGTTGAGCCGGCTCAACCCCATTTTTACCAGAGTAATTTGGGTTGAGCCGGCTCAACCCGATTTTAAACAACATAATTTAGGTTGAGCCGGTTCAGTCCCATTTTACTCGAAATAATTTGAGTTGAGCCGGCTCAACCCCATTTTTCGAAACAAATAGGGGGTTGAGCCGGCTCAACTCGATTTTGTGGAAAAAAATGGATTGAGACGGATCAACTCAATTGCTTGTTTGTTTGTTTGTTTATTTATTGGAATAAACCCTGGACTCGGAAAACTATACTCCGCCTCCTGTTTTGGGACTCCGGGGAAGTAAACCCTATGGGAGTGATCACAAAGGGAAGAGGCACAAACCAGTGCACGTGCGTATCAAAGACAGCGGCACAGACCACGTACGTGTCAACCTATGGTTCACACTCCTAGCAATCGAAAAAATTGGAGACTGGAAAAAATTGGAGATTCTGGTACAAAACCATTCATTTTGAAATATTGTCGGTGCACGACCTACTGCAAGCACCTCGCAACCGCGGGAGAGATAACGCAGCAGGAATCGTAATTGTATCATGAACTAGCCCTCCTCTGACACTCTTATGTACTTCTTCTGTGTCTGACCTCTCTGTGAGTCCGGGAGTGTATAGACTCAACTGGGAAAATTGAAAAAGAAAAGGTGTTTTTATGGAAAAATTCCGTCACGGTATACACTCTGGTGTAATGCGGATGGCGCGCGGCGGCACCGTGAAGGCCGCTTGCCGCGCGCCCCGTGGTGTATACCTCTGTCTTTGGCAATCATGTGACTCGTACCTCTATTCGTGTGTGACCACTCCCAGGGGGTTTCCTTCCCTCCCAACACAGGAGCTGATTTGTTTGTTCAGACTACAGGTTTAGTTTAGACTAGCGCGCTCGTCCGCCAAAAGGAGGGTCCATGTTAGGACATCAGGTCTAGTATGATATGCCATAGTCTGCTTTTGGGCTCTTCTGGTGTGGCGTACACAAGCACCTGTCCAGGCTAAACCCAAGCTTGTGTACACCACACCAGAAGAGCCCAAAAAAAATGTGGGTTCAGCTGAACCCACATTTGGCTCAACTCGACGTTTTCAAAAAAAGTTTCTACAAAAACCCACACTCTGGTTTCCCTGACCCATTTTTGCTGAGGAAGACCGATTTTCGAAGACCTATTTCAGATAATTAAGACCGATTATTGAGACAGATTTTTCAAGTTGATGAGGAAGACCGATTTTTGGGGCCGATTTTTCATAAGGAAGACCGAAACCCAGTTTCTATACATCATCAAGAAACTGCCCAAATCGCTGCCAGCGGGTTTCTAAAGCACTGTGAAGAAACTGGCCCAATTCAAGACTGCAGTTTCTATCTGGCTGTTTCTATGTCCCAGGATGCGACTGTAGTAATTCAAATTCCGCGAAACCACATCAACTACAGTCATGTCCGCCTTTGTCACCAAGTCAGCCTGAGAGAACCCCTTCTTCCCGGGCCAAACACATCGTTTCCCTATGAAGCTGTCAAATGGAGGGATTTCGTTTTTACATCAATTTGAGATTGTAATTGCCTTGATACAAAGTTTCTCCTGTTTGAAGTTATATTTGTTCGCTGTTCACCTGTTTGTGGGCAGCACGAGGTTTGGCATATACACACATGTTTTGTGGCATTTTTTCCTCGCTTGCAATGTTTTTTTCCACGTTCCCCCTGGCCTGCAACTCTCATTTATGCAATTCCCCAGATTTCCCTCCAGTCGCCTGTACCTGATCTTCGCTTGTACAGGGGGAAGTCTGGGGAATGGGCGTTCGGAGAGAAACAACAATTCCGTGGAGGTTCGAATGTCACCGAATTGCGCAAACGGAGGAGGCCTTTACCTTCGGTTTTGAAAAACTTGCTCCTTTATGGATTTGCTTGGTCTGTTTTAGGAACAAGCTAGATAGATCGGACTTCCTTAGTCAGTTTAAGAAACCATACTTAAAAACCGTACAAGTCCAGCTAGGTTGAAGAACCACAAGTTATTTTGTAAGAAAGAGGACTAGCTGCCAGCGGGCGAAAAAACGTGGGTTGTACCATTGTAGAGGATAATGCCCTCCAAGTCTCAGTTCTGAAACCGTGTTCTGTGCACCTCGCGTTTTTCTGGCACTCCTGCTGCTACTCTTATTCTACAGGCAAGACTCAAATGACGACCGTGACATAGAAATTCTGTGACTCAACTGGCGACCGTGACACAGACGTTCTGTTTTTTCCACTGAAGAAGAACCCAGGATCAACCGTGATTTCGAATCTCAAAATCGATAAGTAAGTGAGACAGAGAAAATATGTCAGGATAGAATGTCAAATTCTAAGATTCTGGTGTCACAGTCGGCATTTGTTTGAGTTTCCCTGCTACCTCGCTGATGGGTCCTCTCCCATGTGTCTTGCGGTGTATCACTCAACTTCCAATGGGACGAAGGACATGAGATTGAGGGCCGGGTTCGCCAGGTCTAGCACCCCCAGTTTGCCTTTGTAATGCACCTGTGAAACATCCATGCATGTCAGACCTGCTCATGCATATCAAGGCTGCGTGCATGCGTATTTGATAAACAAAGCTACTCGTGCCATTCCTTAGTTGGTTTCCGTGCCATCGTGCGGGCCTGTGCCGTAAAGAGTGCCGTAAAGAGTGCCGTAAAGAGTAGCAAATCCAAAATAGGGGCAAATTGGCACCTTGATTTCGATGGCGAGAATGGCAAGCATTTGGAACAGATTGTCTGGGCCCGGACGAGGCACGACCTCGCACGCCTTGTGTGCGTCCGTCTGCCCAAAGGTATTTGTGACGGTGTGCTTCGCACGGTCGAGCACAACAATGTACTGGGGAAAGAGGCCGTGGTCCTTCTCCGACGCAAACCGCTCCATGACCAGTGGACGCTGCTTCAGATCCGAAATTTCGGGGCGTCTGCTGTGTGCGCTGCCTCGGGCCCTTCCCTTCTCCGGCACTTTGTCTTCGGGAGGGGGGGCAGCAATAAAGTGCTCCGACGAAAAAAACTTTACCGTCTTCACCTCCCGCGCTGCAGCCTTGGCGGGATCGACAGCAGGCGCCGCAGCTGCGGCTGCAGGCTGCGCCGCCCCAAACATGCCGCCAGCTGGTTTTGCACCAAAGGCACCACCACCAAATGCAGGCGCTGCTCCAAAAGCACCAGGCGCTGCTGCTCCAAATGCACCAGCAACGGCGGGCTTGGCCCCTCCTGCAGCGGGCACAAAGCGCACCGGACCCCTGTTTCAAAGCACACTTTAGTTCTCCACCATCCTTGGCACATTGAATCGAGGCATGGATGCAGGATGTTACATGATGCACAACCTTCAATGATGCACAACGTTAAATGATGCACAACGTTAAATGATACACAACCTGAGTCTAACGTCCAAGAAAGTCGCCACAAGGTGCATGAGGAGCTCGGCATCAGTCGGCCGCGCACCATTGCCGGCCCATGATCCTGGCCACACCCTGCGCCCTCTGTGTGTGCCATAAATTAGATCGGACAAACCGCCTGCATGTCTCTAATGATTACCAAAGTCACAGAGATCAGATTTGGTGGCGCGGCTATTTACCTGGCACCGGGAGAATCTAGTGTGCATGTACTCAGTCTGCTGTGCGACAAGCTCGTCAAGGCTAAATTCGAGTCAGGTTGTGTCCGGCCGTTGTCGGCATCCGCAGAAGGAGACACGTATTCGTGACTCGAGCCGCCATCCCACACGTAGCACAGCAAGTCAGCATCCACACCCAGCTCTTTTATTCTCTGTCAAGAGGTCACACCATTCAAAAAGAGCATAAGCAAGCAGACGCTGCAACTAGTGCAGGACAGGCACCTCATAACAAGGTGGAATGCGGATGGTGTTCAAGACGTGGCAAACATGCAGCACAGCATTAACAAACCTGTTTAGCATATTGATGTTGTTCTTTGTGGGGATACCGGTCGAGCTTGATGTACATAAGCACCTGCACACACCGACATAATACAGGCATTGTCAAGTGATAGAGGCAAGTGATAGAGGCAAGTGATAGAGGCAAGTGATAGAGGCAAGTGATAGAGGCAAGTGATAGAGGCAAGTGATAGAGGCAAGTGATAGAG
>Ga0209390_10010540_pt1:5000-10801 | contig 10801 bp, 9 predicted proteins | sample BON01_FD_187212 | JGI IMG/M metagenome (GOLD analysis project Ga0209390, IMG submission 187212) | Freshwater microbial communities from Lake Bonney liftoff mats and glacier meltwater in Antarctica - BON-01 (SPAdes) (version 2) | ecosystem: Environmental > Aquatic > Freshwater > Ice >... | reverse complement strand
CCCGATGCACCCCCCCACACACACCTGATGATGCTAGCCGCATCCAGAACATCATCCACAAGACACCAACACAGCTACCAACATACAGTAACGCTAGCCGCACCCGCCGCACGCCGCCAACACCCGATGACGCTAGCCGCATGCAATACCGCCACAAGACATGTGCCACCAGCCCTGGCCCTGGCCCCATAGTAGAAGAACAACGACTACTATTGATTTTACTAATCTATGGAATTTACTCTTACTTTATAGTAAGACCCTTTAGGACGATGTTGCACCTAGTTAGGTACGTGCTATATCATTTTAGATTATTATATATAATAAATTATATATATTTTAATTGTAGAACCGTTATGGTGATGATATTCAGAGCCTTAAGGCTAAGAGTAATAATAATGTATATCTTTGTTTAAGCTGACAAGATAATAGTATAGGTATAGGGATATAGATGGATGTTGCGCATGCTAAGTTAGACTCCACAGCTCCACAGCCTGTAAGGCAGGGTCTACTACACACAGGGACCAATCGTTTCAAAGCCTGTAGGCAAGAAACACAAAGGAACAGAAAACAGAAAACAGAACAACAAGGAGACATTACCTATATGACTCTAGCACTCGCTAGACAATAGGAGAATGCAATCCAAAAGATCGGCAGGATAATGTATGTATGTAAAGATTTGGCGGCACCAGCACACGCGCGTACACTACAAGAGTTATCAGGAAACACATCTGGGTGCAACCTTCGGTTGACAAAATGAGTTTATATATATATGTATGTAGACACATATACATATACGGAATGGGATATATATTTATATTTATATATGTATACACATGTATACGGAATGGGATATATTTTTACATGTAGACATATATATTCGGATTCGGGAACCACATCGCTGAAGCGAAAGAGTTTTAGTTGCTATAAATTATAGATGACGACGTGAGATAGAACCAGGATATGCAGAGATATGATTCACAGTACATAGTACCGTTATCTGGAGCTCCAGTAACAGCCAGCCTATAACTGTAGGTACAAGGAGCATAGGACGACCTATTCGCATTAGTACTATTTATATATATATAATTATTTTTAGCTTATTTCCTTTTCACTATACTAGCATCGGACGACGGGTATACTTATACGAAGTATAGTTGCTCGACATAGTTTCGATCTTAGTCGGGGGGTGTCGCATCCGCGAGTTATATATGGCCTTAAGGTATAAATAACATTAAGATCTGTACTTGGGGTAAGACCAGACGACCATAGTAGATAAGTAGATAGTAGTAGTACACCGCGAACCGCAACGCCGCCGAGGCGACAATACGACAAGGAGTCCGACTACAGGCACGGGCACGACGAGGCGTCCATATCAAGGTCTATGAGACGTACAGGAACAGGAACAGGAACAGGGACCAGGGGAATGGGAGGCTAGACGCGGTTTGCCGTCTTAGCCATATACAGGAACAGGAACCAAGGGAATGGGAGGCTAGACGCGGTTTGCCGTCTTAGCCACATATATATATCTCTCTAGTATATAGCGGCTGTGTACCGCGCGAGCCGGTGTTCTTATGCACTGACCGTGGTAATAACCAACCTATACCTATACTAGCGAGGCACTACCGATCACTCCAACTCGGACACCGGTATTGCCAGGTGGTGGCATTAGGCGCTGTACTCCAATGTACCCCGCGATTGCATTCAGATTCAGCCTTAACCTTAACTTTAACTAAGTTGGGCAGTTAAAGGGAGCGCATTAAGCGCGAGACTCTCTCAGGGGTACAGACTTCGGACTTCTTCCAGAGGGACATCGGTTTATCCTAAACCCTAAGTTTGGTACGGACGGAAATAGTTTAATTAGTCAAGGACACACACAACACACAATTACGGAACGGGGGGTTATGGGTTAACCCTAACTAACCCTAACCCCTTAACCGCGGGGTTTCTCTCTCTGCTGGCTGGAATAGAATAGAAAGTATGCTGTTCAAAAATAGACGTGCAGAAGCCTAAGATCATCAATTGAGTTCCGAACTATGTATGTGCCGCCACTTCTCTTTTTTATATTATTATATAAATGGTTAATAATAGAAGAGAAATCGTCTCTCCTCGATGTTTTATTTATGATGACGAAACCCCAAAAATGAGCTCGAAAAGAGTTAAAAAAAAAAGAAAAGAAAAACTCGAAATAGCCCTCCCGCGCCTCCTTTTGTTTACTACATATGATTCTGATTCTGATGATAAGTTTACCAAAGTTTACCCCTACGAAACACCTAACACCCCACCACAGCTACGTCATTACCACTCAATTCAAAATATAATAGCCGTCCCGCGATATCGCTCAATTAATTAACTCGCCGTTGGCAACGTTCGTTCGTTCACCACTCACCACGACAGCGTTCGCTGCTCGCCTCGGCGCGCACCCAGCATGTCGGCCCGAGAGGTGTTGGGCAGGGTCTGTCCAGGCGGGGAGAGCGGTTGCTGCGCGGCGCCAGCCTGGGCGTGAAGGAGGTCGGCTTGAGTTCCTAAAATAGACCGAGTCATCAAAAGGGGATGTAAGTTTGTTGCCAACTTGTGCTGCTGATTATTATTCCAATTGGTTCCGAACTATGTGCTGCCACTTATTTTAACCAGTTTATATATAAAAGCAAGGGGCACGGCGTCATATTAGATATAGGTATATATTTTGACCGAAGGAATCCCTTTTTTTTTTTTTTTTTTTTTTAAGAAGCGACATAGGCAACACGCAAAGCGCGCCGCGCGGTGGAGAGAGAGCGACTGTGTGCTAGACCGTCACGGCCGTAGGGGTTGGAGTCCGGGAGGCAGGATGCCCGGGCGCGATGCGCATGGGCAGGGCAGGAGGACTCCTGGTGGACGGCACGGCTGAGGAGCATCTGCGCATTGGAGCGCTGGAGGATGCAGGAGATGCGGGTGCGCCACTGGAGCTTCTTCTGGATGACCGGCCAGACGGGCTCATGATAATTTTGACTCGTGAATTGCATTTGTTGTTCGGACTAATTTTCGGACTATCAACTGAAAAAATGGATTCCGCATTCGACCAGCTCGAGCCGGCCATCGCGGCGCTCCCGCACTCCGAACTGCTGAGGGACTTCAGCTGGCCTTCAAAGCCGCGAGGAGACGCGATCAGGCGGCGCGCCGAACCAGCACAGCATGGCAGGAGGGCAACCACGGACCTTGCGGTCAAGCAATACCACACCCGACAGCGGCGAGGCGCGATCGAGGCGCCACATGGACGGCACCAAGAGCACGGCCACCGGGACCGCGCGGACGCTCGCATGCTCGATGAGCCTTCGGCACACGCGCAGCGAGGCGCGAGCGATGCGCCTGAGCATGGACGATACCGAGAGCAGGGCCACGGCCACCGGGACCGCGCGGACGCTCGCATGCTCGAAGCGCCTCCGGCGCACGCGGGACAGCGAGGCGCCAGCGACCAGGGCCACGACCATTGGGACCGCGCGGACGCCGCTCGCATGCTCGAAGCGCCTCCAGCGCACGCGCGGCGCGGGCACGGCCGGCGCGCCGCACCGAGTGCCGAGCCGCACGGCGCGGGGCTGACATCGGCTCTAGGTGGTGGACAATATGGTCGCGGCTCTCAATCGGCGTCGCGACTCCCGCCTTCTGTGATCGCACCGACCGTCGTCAAAGCGACGAGCGCGACGCTCGCTGCGCTTGAGCTGGGTGCGGGGCTCATCGATGACAACAACTGCCTACGGACGTCCGCCTCGGCGGTACAGCTGTCACCTGCCTGGAAGAAAGCCCAGCGGCCCCCCGTCCCGGTCTGGCTGCAGGAGGTGAGCGCGGAGCCGTGGTCGCCTGGCAAGATGATGGGCGACCCGATTGCCGAGTACCGAGCACCGCAGCCGAGCGAGAAGCCGCCGGCCTGGCGAGGCGAACCGCCCGCGGCGCGCCGGCCGGGAGCGCGCGACGAGACGGCGCGAGCTCGCGGCGGCCCAGCATCCGCGCCGCCGGCTCCGGTGGCGCAGGCTGCGAGAGCCGGAGATGCGCGTCTCGGGTTAACCAACCCGCACGACGAGCTGCCGGTCAAGGCGGGGTCGGCGACGACAACGGCGAGCGAGGAGGTTGCCCAGCTCGAGTGCGAAGCCTGCCCGCACTGCAAGCGCGCGTTTGCAAAGGATCGTCTGAGCCGGCACATGGAGGTCTGCCGGCGCAGTCGGGCGCCACCCTCGCTCCCCGCGCGCACGGGTGAGCGGAGGTACGGCGCCGCCCCCACCGGCGGAGGGGCTGCGGTGGGGGCTGCGGCGGAGGCGGTCGGCCAGGTCGGCCACGCTGCGGCGAGCGAGGTGCCTTGCAGGATGTCCGAGTCCAGGCGTCCCGGCTGGCGCGCGCAGCACGGCCAGCTGCAGCCGGCCGTCGGCAGCCCCACCCCAACGACGGAGCCGCCGGACGGCGCGCCGGCGCAGACGCCCGCGCCGCACGACGGCCGCGTCGAGTGCGTACATTGCAAGCGCCGCTTCAACGAGGACGTCGCGGAGAGACATATCCCGCACTGCGGCGACGTTCGCGCGCGACTGCGCGGCCCGCTCAAGCCAACGGCAGAGAAGAGCGCGGCGGCGGCGGCGGTGGCGGGGGAGAAGGAGGCGCAGGAGGCTGCGGCGCTGCAGCGCGCTCGGACGTTGGCCGTGGGAGCGGCCGCTGAGCCACCGCCACCCGCAGCGTATGCGTTTGTGCCAGCGGCCGGGCCGGCTCAGGCCCAGGCGGGGCCTGCCTATATCGCTGCAGGAGCCTAAGCGAGCGTGGTGAGGGGCTGTCGGCGGCTGAGTGGGATGCGTGCTCGCTGCTGGCTACACGCACACACACGCGCACACCAGATCCATGCACCCGATTCTCGAGAGATTATACATCATCTCATATCTATATATATTCGTCTCTATTCTCAGATGATCAGATGATATAGAAACTATTGTTATTGTCGTATAATTTCGGCATACCCTTATTGTGCATTGTGCGTGTGCCTTATCTTTATTATTGCTTTCTTTCAACACACCGTTGATGCGTGTGCCCTGCCCTGCAGCAGATGTATCAATATAAATTATGATATTATTATTATTATTATTATATATAATATTATATAAATGTATTATATTTATATTGATCGATCGACCGATCGATCGATCGAGGAGATGCGAGGAGATGAGAGTGAGAGATGATCTGGAGATGCCATTCACACATATAAATATATACATCATATCATAACCCCTACTTACACGCCACACGCCACACACCACACACGTACAAAAAGTACCAGTACGTACATCACGCCACGGCCACGGCCACGACAACTGTCGTCAGTTTCAGTTGTTGGGGCTGGTTGTGGTTGTTGGTTTTCGTTTGGTGTCGGTGTTGCCGCGTCGGCGCGCGCGGCCTCTCCCCTCCTTGTCCTCTCTTCGTATGTATCGTACTTCAATTTATTTTTGTTACTTATACTCTACTGATTCTGATTCTACTTACATTGCTTACAGATATCTCTACTCTTCTTCCTTCGTCAGTCTACTTCAGCAACTCAACTTCCCACATCAACTTACAGTCGCTATACCTGTATATATGTACACGCCCAATGCCAATGCCTCAATATCTGTGCCAGCAGCATATAAGCATAAGCATATATGATCCCGCCATATCCAGATATCGACTGCGGACTGACTCCTTGCTTTTGCTTGACACGCTAGCTATATATAAAGATAAAGCGCTAGCACTAGCCTAGTAGTCACTAGCAGCATATACATGATAGTATACTACAGTATATGATACCGACCCATAAACTG
>Ga0209390_10010536_pt1 | contig 10804 bp, 7 predicted proteins | sample BON01_FD_187212 | JGI IMG/M metagenome (GOLD analysis project Ga0209390, IMG submission 187212) | Freshwater microbial communities from Lake Bonney liftoff mats and glacier meltwater in Antarctica - BON-01 (SPAdes) (version 2) | ecosystem: Environmental > Aquatic > Freshwater > Ice > Glacier... | reverse complement strand
TGTCAGGATCAATGCCACCTGGCAACCCGTCTTCCGGTGCGATTTCAATGTCCACTACTCTGAGTTGGAACACACTCCCAATGTCTGTCAATATGAATGTGAACATCTCCCCACACTCCACCTGCATGCCCCTTTCGCCATCAAGTTCATCTCTACATGTGTGCAACGGCGGTGAAAGAACAAATGGCCTAATTGCCATGGTTGTACGATTGGCTTGACCAAATGTCCAAACGCTGCCGTCCTGCATCAGACAAGCTGCTCGGCTGTTCTGTGATGTTACAGAGCTTACCATGTTTCCAAATTGGCAGATTTTTGTTGGATTTGTTGCCATACCAGCACCGGGACTCCACACTTGCGGATGTGGTTGTCCCAATTGGTGAACATCATTCTCACCCCACGAGTACAATTCGCCTAAATCTGTCACAATGTATGTTGCGCAAATACCAACAGCTAGAGACATGACAACACGACTTTTCGTGGACCGTACAAGTCTTCTGTTATATACATATAGAGTGCTTTGCCATCCTGGAAATTGGAGTTTTTAATTGTAAACCGAAATATAAATATGTTTATTATAAAGAAACTTTTCATGCTCTTTGTCTGCGAGCGCTGCAGGCACACGACACTCACTCCTTCATGATAGCATACTGTTCAGGAGTCAGTCGTTTCTGCACATGATATAGCTGTTCAATCAAAGCGTTTCGCGACCCTGTGTCCATCTTCGTAGTACTGCACAGAAGGCTATATTGTCGTGCATTGATTCGATTTGCTGCCAGAATATCGAGAAACATGCTACGCATGGCATGGATTTTTGCAGCGTTATGGGCTGACACCACTACGTTCTGAGGAGTGGATTTGGAACCCCGTGCATCTGAATCGTCAAAGTTTAAAGCGAGAAGTGCCGCGCTGGGATCATCATGATATTCCGATGTGGACGCAGGCGCAATAGAGCGACCAGGGTGCGAAAATCGCGTTGCACTGCCAGATGAAAAATCATGCCCATGTCTGATACCACCCGCCGGAGACAATGCCAGTGGAGGCACGGAAAGAGGATTCTCGTGGCGACCGGAACGAGAAATCTCGTGGCGACGAAATTCACGAGGAGTATTTAGCATCTCTTCATCGTCTAGTGTGAACATTGAAATATTCGTCAGGTCGGCCCTTGAAATTGGGTTTATGTCCCACATAGAGGGACCATAATGAGACATATGTGGTGGCATTGACATAGAAATCTCGTGGTGATGAGGTTCATACGGAGTATTCAAAATCGTTGCATGGTTCTGTGAAAACACGGGAATGCGTGGTGTAGTGTCCAATCGCGGTTGATAAGTATGGTAAGGTGTCAATGGTGGCATTGACAGAGAAATGTCGTGCCGACGAATTTCATGTGGAGTATCGAGCACGGTGGCGTCATCTTGCATAAATGGGGAAATCGGTGCTGTCATGTCGATCCTTCCCATTGGACGACTGAACTCCGTACGCGGCGGATAAGTATAATTGTGTGCATCTCCAATCATTTTGGAAAAACAAGCCCGTGTTGATCGCAGAGTTTTACTATATATATATGATTTGCTTTCGCTCGTGTATACAAAACGATACGGGAGAATTGTTTATTTGCAAAAGAAACAACGAAGAATTTATCTTGAGGAAAACAATTGAAACAATTGACACTAGTTTCAAAATAAACATTTTCATACAAATTCCCCTGCATTGTATCCGCTAGAGAAGTTTTTGGCCCGTGTATGGACGATTGTTGAAAACAGCATTTTGCTCACTCTCAATGTCACACAGACAGCCTAACTTGCGTTTCTCCGAGCGGGAATGTTTGGGGGCAAAGGTAAATCCCCAAAACTCTTGCTTGCAAAATATAAAATTCGTCGTGCCAGTTTCTAGCGGAGCAGTCGACACGTATCTGGGGCTAGTCGGCACGTAGGTGGGGCTAGTCGGCACGTAGGTTGGGCTAGTCGGCACGTAGGTGGGGCTGGTCGGCACGTAGGTGGGGCTGGTCGGCACGTAGGTGGGGCTGGTCGGCACGTAGGTGGGGCTGGTCGGCACGTAAGTGGGGCTGGTCGGCACGTAGGTGGGAATTACCAATGGATGCAAAGGACTGACAATTGGCACCAAAACAGACAAGCCTGCTTTACGTGGCATGATAGCGAGTTTCATCTTTTTCTCAAACAAATTGATTAAATAGGGCACATTCACCGAAATAGACAATTATACTGTCGAAATTGAACACTCGTGTAAAGTGGCAAATGGCAAAAGTGGCAGATGGCAAAAGTGGCAAATGGCAAAAATGGCAAATGGCAAAATACCCAAAATACATTTGGGAATTAGAGGCTATAAAACAGCCCAATGGACTCTGTAGCACATGCGCAGCAACACGTTCCCCGTATGGAAAGCATGCAGACGCACGACCACTACATGAAGGAGTTTCTGCCACTACCTGAGCTCTACGCCAAGTACATGACACTTGCTCGTGGATATCGCAAGAAACTTGACGATCCTATCCCGAAAGACGAAAGACAGCATCAGACACGTTTTCGCATCAAGTGCCAAGTCGACGAGGCAATGTTGCAAACAAAGATGAATGAGCGCAAAATTCCATATGTCGAACGCTTTATCGCAGAAATGCCCACGATGCTTGCCGAAGCTGTCGCGCAAGAATTTGGTCCTGACGAGACATGGACGCTCAAGTGCTCCATGGGTTGCAATTGCATCGAGAAGTCTGGATGGTGTGGCGGCCATCTTTTCGAATTGGATCAATATTTTCTGTCCTCGAGCGTCTATCACCTGCCTCAGGGGATGTCTCCGTGTACTCCCCCCATGTCCCCCAGTGCATATGAGAACGAGATGTAAAACCATGAGCATTTAATGTTAATTGCAAGGTAAATTCAATAAAGCAAATGTTGTGCATTGGTGCACAGAGATCCACAATTTGTGTCTTGCATGAATTTGTTGCAATTCTTGTGCTATTCCGAAACGCTGTGAGCATAATTTTGGGAAATAATAGGAATTATTCAGGTGAAATGTATATGCAACCCAATGTGAAAAGTTGATTTTGCCATGCTGTTGATAGTGCTGCCGCTGAATACGTGATGGGACAATCTTGACATTCGTCCGATGCAGTGAGATATTTTCCCGTCGGACACTCATGACATTGCTTAGATGTATTGAGGTACTTGCCAGTAGCACATTCTTGGCATTCATATGATGCGTTGAGGTATTTACCAACTCTACACTCTTCGCATTGGACCGATCCCACTTTACTAAATTTCCCATTTTCACATTCCACACACGTATTATTGATGGTGATGCCCTGTTTATGTCTCCCGATTTCACACAACACACATGGTGCTTGACCGTTTGGTCCCGACGAACCCGAATCGCAGTCGCATCGAGTGACGACGGTCGACAACGCAATGTTTTTCGAGGAATGCGAATGAAGAGGACAGACACTACACGATACATTATACCGTATCTGCACACGCGCTGTTTTCCATTCACTCCCACACCATTCCTCCCATACCGTACGAGGAACGTCCACATCTGTACTAATTGCTTGGAGTCTTTCAGTACTGGCGGAATGTTGTTTGAAATCTGAACTAATTGACCATCTTTTGGAGCCTAGAAACCCCGGAACATGATACATATATCGTGGTCCTAGGATCGTATTTGCTGTGTATGTGGGCATCTTGAGGAATTCCAAAGGGGTCTGAAAGAAGTCCTCCTCGATACTACGGCCGCAAAAAACACCAATCAATCTCACAAAACTATTGTTGTTTTGAAATGTTCCGGAGTTACACGTGCACGCCGTGCTGCCTGCGAGAGAATTTGAGTTCGGAGGACAGTCTGTACATGCCATATCACCGGACGAGACCTTGTATTTGCCAGCCACGCATCTTGTACAAACAAACTGGCTTGATAGTGTGAATCCAGCACTGCAACTGCCACGGCACACTAAACTAGTGTGAATAACACTATCGTGTAGACCGAGGGATTGGTTTAAGCTACATGTACGACACGCTCCCAATTCTACCTCAACTTTAATATTAGATCTGTCGCCACACGTAAAGAACCACCCTTTCGTTGGTGGCATCATGGGATCATTTGAATACGACCCAGAGCTTGCTGCCATGTATTTCACAGAGCCCCAATTGTCTTCTTGAATGTGCCGGACTTCATTGTTCATATACCAAATGGTATCCCTGTCCATGAACAAAAAAGCGTCGTAGTTTTGTGAGACGAATATTGGCCTGCCATTCCAGATACCTTGAGTTTTGTAGAAATTCCTAGGGACTTGATTTTCTCTGCAGCCGTTCCCAATGAATAAGAAATCAATATAACCTTGGTCGGATTTGCAGGCACATACTCTTGTGCCATCACGGCGTAATATAGTGCCATGTATACATTTCTGGCAGACAGGTAACAGATTGCTGTAGTTTGAATGAAGTTTCAGTTCCATGTCAGCACTACACGAGCGACACCTTTCTGTTTCAACCTTGAATGATTCTGTGTAAGCAGTTGGTGTGTCAGACTCACATTTTTGTTCCCACTCCGTAGTGGGTGGGAAACCCGTCACAAGAACACCGAATGATGTCGCAACACGTCTTATGTTTCCCATCGAATCGATGTATTCCTTGCTTAAGCCCAGTTCAGAACTCATTTGCCATGGTCCGTTACTATAATACATGAAAACAGCCAAATCTGACGTTGCATACACGGGTTTCCCATTATACATTTGAAACGTCGCGTACAATTCATATGAAATAACCCGACCACACATGTTCCCGGTAACTACAACGTCAACATATCCTTTGTCTGTTGGGCATATACATTGTCGAGTTGAGGACTTGTATGTACTACCTTCTTGACAGGCAATGCACGGTTGATTCCTGTCGCTATTATAATCATACGTATTCGGAGGGCATGGTGAACATACAACTGATACAACAGAAGTGTTTTGTGCGGTCCAACTTCCATTGCACCATTCATTCCAACCGCGGAGAGGTGCCTGCATGTCTGCTTGCCAATTGTACGCAAATCCCCATGCCTCCCCGAGTTTGATGCCCATTTGCCAATACCGGTCACTCATAAAATAGATTAGAATGGGACGAGCGTCATTCCTCCATGGACGATCCTCCGTATAATGAACACGGTCATTGAAGAGATCCACGTTGGCGGTAAATTTTGGTGCAAAAGAAAAGTCACAAAAATTATAATTATATTGCAGTCCGCTCGCATATTCCATATATCCACAGTTTTCGATGGCACGACAATTGACTTCATTTCCCGCAACTTTTTTCGAAAATCCATGACGGCATGCTGACGGACAATTCTCAACGTTGACCAAACGAACTGTAAAAGGAGATTGAATTTCCACGGCGATCAACGTGGATGCATCGGATGTTATAATCATCGGACCCATTGCTTTGAAACGTGCAGCTGTACCCACACCGTCGTGACTTTTATTAAATTCAAGCACATCGTGTGTAGTCTTCAATCTGTCTTCGTCGGCTCCCGCAACTGTACTAACACGGTAGTCCGTCGTCGACAAGTCAACCAACCGAATGGCATAATTGTTCGTATCGGATATGAACAGTCGATCACCAACGAGATCCGTGCTCAGCCCGGCTATATTCTCAGCGAAGCGAGCGTTGACTCCAAATCCATTCGCATACCCTGGCAATTGATTCTGTCCCGCAATTGTCGTCACCGCGCCGGTTGCAATAACAATCATGCGGATTTCGGCAGAGTCTGCTATAAAAAGTCTGCTATCATCCGGTGATATACACATACTTGTGGGATTCCTGAATTCTGCTCTGGACCCTACCTCGTCAACGAAGCCACGATTCCCTCCCCCCGCAAGTGTGCGGACCGTATTGCTAGACAAATCAATCCAACGTATCTTTTTGTTGCCAGCATCATTCACGTACACGTCAGTCAAAGGAAGATTTCGATTTCCCAACATATTCTCGGGAAAATTAAAACTCGCAGTACTCGCATCACCGTCTTGCGCACCTATTTGCCCCGAACCTGCAACCGTGGACATTATTCCAGTGACGACGTCCAGTGCAATGATTTTCGCCAGATGAAAATCCAACAACAAAATTTTGAAGGTTTCTGTTCCAGGGGCCACGTATGATCGTATCACCGGAGGAGAATGGAAATGGTGCCAATTGATCACACCAGGAATGGGAATAATTGTAGCGCTTCCCGTGTTAACATCGATGGTACTGAGACCTCCATTTTCGCCCTTTCTATTCAGTAAGACGCGGTTGTTTGAAAGACCTGGCACACGCACAAACCCTCCAATGTTCCCGACATCAAACACAGGATGCGAGGTGGTGTATGCATATGGACGAAAACCGTGCAAATTTTCACATGTTTCCGTATGGATAGTGTTCAAGGTGCCAATAATCATCAAAAGATGTAAGAGTAAGTCTGCATAGGCGTGCATCGAACACTACCGTGTTTGTTTTACGCATACGAGCGTATATATATGAAATTGCGAATTCTTTTTAAAAGTGTGTGTGTTGTCCTATTGTATACAATGTATACGCTTTGACTGATGCATCTGCGTCGGGTGAAGTGTTTAAAGATTACATCGATTTAGTTGGGACATGATCCCCGCTAATTGATTTTGAATATTTTTATTTTTCCGACTCCCCCCATGTCTCCCAGTGCATACGAGCACGAGATGTAAAACCAGGAGCAGTTAATGTTAATTGCAAGATAAATTCAATAAAGACGAACTGATGGGATATAATCTGCATTTTTACATTTGTCAGTAAAGAGTCCCGATGCGGTCGTGCAATGAGACGCTCTGATGAGTCGGCTGCAAGATCATCTCGGCAATCTCTGATTGCAACTGCTTGGTCACATGTGAGTCGACACCGAGTCTGGAATGTAAACTCATCAAAAACGCCGTGCACGCACTTTCGGAATGCTGATGGGTGACCATCACGAGCATTGGTGTCGAGATGCCATCAAATCTGTTGCGCCCTCGTCTTTTGATCAAATCTCCATTCTTCTTGAGCTTTGTGTCGCAATAAAAATTGTTTCCCCAAATGTACACGTCACCTTGACACGATACTGCTCCACAGTTCTTTTCTCCACTTGAAATCGAAATGAGAGGGTGTTGGTTGGTAAAGGCGGTGACCTGTACCGGGCGCCGTGCAACCCTTTGGCGTCCCAATCCCAGTTCTCCATTGTTTCCGATTCCAAACGACCACACACGCCCAACGTCATCTAGGGCCAGCGTAAAGGTAGAACCACAACTTACGCTTTGAATTGGTGACGTGAAATTCATTTCACTTGACGACACTGGAGACGGATCAATGTTCATGGAAATGGTACAGTGACCAGTGCGAGGATTCTTACGTGTCAAAGCATGTATCTGCCCCCATTCCCATAAAATTCCGTCCGTGTCAAGTGCCACACTGTGGTGACTCCCCGCCGAAACTGCCGAAAAACATTTATGTTCCCACAGCATTGTACACACCTTCTCCGGGTGTTGTTGGTGCTCGATTTCCTCTTGCGCGCCCGTGGCACAATACAAATTGGACCCCCATCCCCATACAAACCCTTTTTTGCACACTGCCAACATGTGTTCGAACCCGATAGCGATACTCGCGACGGTATTGCCACCGAAGAGTTGAGACGGTATTTTGGCGAAAATGTGACTGGCCTCGTCGGACATTACCAAACTTTTCATACGTGTGTCGTCTCCTACACACCACACATTCCCCTCATCGGTCAGTACAAAGTATGCAGTTTCGGAACATACTGCTGTCGCTGGAGTTTCGCCACCAAAATGCTCCCGTCCCCGACACACCGGATTGCAACTAAATACGTCTCCGTGCTGAAGATCAGGAGGACATACCGTCCTGCCATCGTATCGGCGATTGTCGTCGTCGTCGGATTCCTGTTGTTCGTCACTCTCCTCTTGACTTCCAGAACCATCGTCGTCTTCTGTAACACTTTCTTCATCTTCTGCAGAACCATCCTCGTGTGCCCCCTGGCCATCTTCCGTCCCTTCCTCTCCAAAGTCTGACATCACCACACTGCCCTGCTGACCACCTGTGTTGTTACCCCAGCTGTAGAAATTACCCTTGTTGCTTATTACACAATTGCATTCGACGCCGCTGCTGGTGTTGGCGGAAATATGTTTGAAACGCGTCTCTTGTAAGACTCTACCGGTGACCAACATCGGCACGCTTCGCACATGATAGGCTCCATCTTCATACATTCGAAGGAGACCAGTGGAATACATTTTATTATCCGCCAGGAAAACAACATTGTCAAAGTTAATAGCAAACAAATTCATTTGAGAAAACGTCAACTTAATGCCTGCAGTGCTCACACACGGATTGCACTTTACATATATACTCAACTTCTACATATATACTCAACTTCTACATCATTGATCGTGCCACGAGCTGTAGGGAGAACGGTAGCCTTACATATCTTAATTAATCGAGTCAATCCAACGTAATTTGCTGGCGTTGGCAAATAGCCACATCGCGCACACGGGGGCATAATGATTATCACACGCCCATGGTTTCGTCATTGTGTAGTGGATGATGCGGATGGTGGCAATATTACTGTCCCAAAACACACGATCTTGCACATAGACTGCCAGGTTGGCATTATACGCGAATGGCAGTTGCACCCACGTGTCTCTATATACAACGTTGAGAAAGCCCTGCTCGGCCATCGCCGTCTCAAAGGCAACAACGCCGAACTTTTGCAGTCTCTTTAGTCGGGCGCACTCGAGGCGGTCTGGGCGCACCACAAACACGCCCATGTTGAACCCGTGTCGCCACTGGCCATCAGCATAATCACGCCCAGCCGCCATGAAGCTGTTCCCCAGCGGTGTACCTAATACCACATCAATGGGCTGCACCACTAGGGTGTCGGCGTCAAGATACAGCACGGTTTTGTACATGACCATGCCCCATAGGTGCAGCTTTGTGAACTGGTCGCGGAACCGTGGGAACGTGGCGATTTCGTTGGTGGGTGCGATGCGATGCACAGTGCACCTTTTCCAGCCCACAGCATGTAGACGCGCCCAGTTGCTCGTCGATAGTGGCTTGGATTCCAGTTCCATCACAACCAGATCGAGCGGCGAATGCGTGTTGGACAAAACCGACAAACCTAGTTTCTCAGCGCCCCGCACGTACGCATCCCCCTCCGTCAGCAGCGTCCACACAGACCTCTCTGACTCTGCACGAAAGTCTGCATTCAGACAGCGTGTGTCGCCTCCGTGCAGCGCAGAGGAGTCATTGTGCCTCAGCAGTGCGCGCGAGACGTGTTGCGTATGCCCAGAAGATGCCACCGGATAAGGACGCCACATCGACACGGCATTGTTCGTATGCAGGGCATATTGCAGGCCAAACCATTTGTTTCCGCGTGTGTGGTATGGCGTGACAAACTCGCACAGGTTGTTGCGCACACACGTAAACTGCAAAAGGGGCTGGTCGTCGCCGATGAAAAGGTCCCTGTCCCGGTAAATCTGGATTGTGTGTAAAAACTTCTTCTCCATGTCCACCACTGTGTCCTTGTAGCCGGCCAGTAGAGCCCCTGCCGTGAAAAAGTCGCTGTTGTCAAAAACACCATCGTATTTGGCAACAATGCCGCCGCTCGTGTCGATATTATGCGGGGGTTTCATGGCCATCAGCAGCATCTTATCCACCGAAATGATGCCAGTGTTGCGCACTAACAGCAGACCATTGTAGGTCTCGTCTCGGAAGCATCCAATGTCCGCCCACACAAAAATCTCGCTCGCGAAGGGGTTGTCGCGCACCGTCTGCACCATGAAGCTGAGCTTATTCAGCCACACCCAAAACAACTGGTATGATTTGTGCAATTTCGCCTCCGGGTCCATCGCGAGCTGCTGTGACCACGCGGCGGGCAAGAACAGTGCGGCAATTTTCAGATCTCGCAGGCGGGTGGTGACGATTTTGGTGCGGTTTCCAGCATGTTTCCGGAGCTGCCGAAATCGGTCGACGAATTTCTCTTCCGTAAATATCACCATGGGGTCCTGCAGTGACAGCATGTTTCGCATCCAGGTGTCATACTCGGCCGACGTGTGCTTGCTCGCGATCTCGAAATATGCCGTGACCACCGTGGCCATACGCCCTGGCGTTTGCTTGCTGTGTTGTCGGAAATATATCCCAGGTTGTGTGGCGTGAAGAAAGCTTCTCACCACCAAAGATCGCACGCCCATCAACGACAACACGCACCATATGCAAAACACACACACGACAACAGTAAACACAACCCACTTCTTCAGCGTGTGCAGCGACATATCGGCCGTGCTCTCCGTACGACAAGCAATTTGAAACAGTGCTAATGTACACTCGCCACCACACCCAAGGCGTTTTTCTCAAACCTGACACACTCTTTCGTGCGGGGTTTTCACCAGCCGAGTGCGACACTGCCACACATTTCCCCTTTTGTTGCAATGCACCCTGGATTCTCACATTCAATTCTCTCCAAAAATAACATATATATACACATACGTACGGGCTATTATTAGGAAGCAGCGTATAAAGCCCACATTGTGTGCGTGAGACTACAATCCTAGACACAAACACCGACGCCATGTTGTCGGATGTCACCACTGCAGCCCTGTCACCACCAAAAAAGGCACGCTTTTGCGTCAAATGCAAAGCATACTTCCCAGTGGCATGCTTCGTGTCCAATGACGGCACAGACAACGCCACCCTCTGCAACAGACACGAGCCTGAAAAAAACGGCCTGCGGTATTGCCGGGGATGCGACGATTTCGTTGCGTTGG
>Ga0209390_10010529_pt1 | contig 10808 bp, 14 predicted proteins | sample BON01_FD_187212 | JGI IMG/M metagenome (GOLD analysis project Ga0209390, IMG submission 187212) | Freshwater microbial communities from Lake Bonney liftoff mats and glacier meltwater in Antarctica - BON-01 (SPAdes) (version 2) | ecosystem: Environmental > Aquatic > Freshwater > Ice > Glacier... | reverse complement strand
TCCTGTCATCAGATGTGTGTGCAGCTAGCATGTACACATCTCACGAGCGCAGAGTTAGGGGAAATGGCAGCAAGGCTGGCCGACGAATTTGTAGCAATGGCAGCAAAACGACCAGGTAGTGTTGCTGGAGGTAGTGTTGCACAAGTGGGAGGAATCGTCCCTGATGGCGGTGGCAGGTACGAGGACATGAAAGATGATGGAGGACTAGTTGATACGCGCATCGCCCACTGTCTCAATCGCCTTCAGCACCTTTGCAGGTTCCTTCCTTTTCCTCACCTCTACAACACTGCCAAAGACGCGCGCCCCTTGCCTCATGCCGTGCCCTTGACACTGCCCAACTGAGAACAGCTGGATGCTGCGTCGCCAGATTTGCATCCGCCAACATCGATGAGAGGTGATGAAGGCGACGATGACCACGCATACAAACTCTGTCGGTCGCCTTGTTAGTTCTGAGGAGGCGCACCATGGACAGGAGTCGCAGTTGAAAGCGTCGCCTCTTGTTTTTTTGAGGGCTAGGCAACAGAAGCTCTCTGTTGCGTGTTTGTGGGGTTGCAAGTGCAGTGCACACGCACATGTGAAATGTGCACACGCACCAGTTTCTCCTACATGCCACCTGTGCGTTTCAGTGCAATCGTGTGTATGTGAGGGTGTGCAATATTTGTTTGATTAGTGTTGATGTTTGTTTGTTTCGTGTCATCTTTGTGCGGTTGGCACCGCAGGCAAGTGTTGGAGGACGAGGAACCTGAATATGGCGGTATGATTGCTGATACCATCTACATCTTCCAGGGTGCCTTGTCGCTTGAGGTCTCGCAATCTCCCGAGTGTGCTCATTCGATTCTTTGTGCCTGCTTTTTGGTGGTCTTGATTCCCTTTGAGTGTGCATGTTTTAGTGTGCATGCTAATTGGATTGGTGGGCGTGTGGTGGGCAGGCTGGTCTTGAGCATGAGGCATGGGCGCAAGACATGTGCAAGAAGCCGCTTCCATCTGGCTCTGAGCACCAGGGACTTAGCAAGGCTCTCGTGGCCAATCTGCTGCGTCTGACAAGGCTCTCGTGGCCAATCTGCTGCGTCTGACGCAATGCGAGCAGGGCCTTGATAGTCTAATAGCCATCGGCAACGACATGCAGATTCTCTTCCGGTCAGTGTCGCTTATCATATCGTGCAGTCTGTCAAATCCTTTATTCGGAAACAGGACACATCATGTCGGAGTTTGAGAGTCTGCTTCTTTTTCGATTTTTGGCCTGACCGCTTCTTTATTGTTTTGTGGCCTGTCCAGTTTTTGATCAAATGTAACGTGTCTAGTTTTTAATCGAATTTGACCTGTCCGGATTTCCATCAAATTTTCGTACTCATCTGTATTGGTCATCTACTCATCTTTATGGGTCATCGAGGTTTCATCAAATTTACGTACTCATCTGTATAGTTCATTTAAGATTCGGATCCAGCAAGACGCATGTGCAATCCCAAAAAGTCGCAGTCAGGGGTAGTGTAATTCTTAAAATATCAAAGGAGGGCTGTGTAAAGCCTGCAACAATCTCAGGTCAATGTTGCGATTCCGGTGTGCGCCCGGCACCTCGGGGTCTTTAGATCTCATGAGAGATGGCTGTGTGGCAGGTTGGAGGATGACGAGGAGGAGCGCAGGTCGCAGGCTCCGCGATCACCAGAATATGACATAGTGCGCGAAGATACTCGCGACATTCTCTTTTCGCTGACGACAGAAGCTGTCAAGGCGTGCTGCGAGGATGTCGAGTGGGTGTGCGATTCACTTGAGCTACACGCTCGCCCAGACCTGACAGAGAATGACGACACAAAGGACTCCCCCGAAGTGGAAGCCATGGTGAGCGACTTGAATTTCGTTGAGGATGAGGCGTTGCGAAGGCTGCACCGCGGCGTCGACGCACTCCTGCCCCTCGCTCGGTGTCTGGAGAATGAGTATGGCAACAAGGAATTGGTCATCAAGGCCCTAACACGAGTGTATCGTGCTGCTGAGCACGTGGCTAAGAAGGTGGAGCAGAGAAAGGCTGTGGGAGTGCGCAAGCCTTTCATTCAGCTGATGGTGTGCATTGGCACGCATCTCAACGATGCCCTCTACGAGTTGCTGCTCCGCTTTGACGTAGCAGCTGAAGACAAAGCGCGAGGCAAGAGGCAGAAGATCACAAATGAGTCGCGCCTTGTGCCAGCGCTCGTCTACCAAGTCGAAATGCTCGAGGCCCACTTGATCAAAATCCAGAAGGCCCAGGGCAACGGCAAGTCGCTGGATCTGATGAAGCACTTTAAGCGCAGCACTGCCCGTGACTTCAAGATCGATTATGGAGTCGCCTTCAAGGTACAACACCTTGCCTCCCGCCTTTCTCTCTTACGTGTCTGCGCATCACCGCACGTGCGAATCTGATATTGGAACATGAGCGCAGATGACAAAAGATGAAGAAGAAGATCAAGATGCCAAAAAGGACGGCAAGAAAAAGGTTCTTCTTCCCCTGCCTTCCCTTGTTCTCACTGTGCGCGCGACGGCGATAGACTTTGCCCCCAACCTGCCGCGCGCCCACGCCAAACGGACCATTCCCTTAGAACATGTTTGAGGGTATTCTAACCAACAAAAATCAAAACACCCCCACGTCCCAAAACCTCCTACATACAGGGCAGTGTAATAGTATATTTCTTCTTTCCAGTGTGCGAGAGCCTTCGATTTTGTCACCACTCGGGAGCTCTGTGTGCTTGATGTTTCTTGGAAAAGGAACTTTATTCGATGCATTCTTGCTGAATAGGGCCCAAAATAACAGACAAATGGCATCAATGACGCTGCATGATCGTGTGCAGGGTAAAGGCAAAAAAAGGAAGGAGGGTGACTCAGAGAACGGCAGTGCCAACACTCAGGCCTCGAAGCGCTCGCGTCGATAAGGAAGTGCTCGCGTCGTTAAGAAAGTGCTTGCTTTCAACTCTATTGCCGCCTACCCGCCCTTGCAAGTAGAGTTGTGTGTAATAAACTGCATGTATCATCGAACACGCAAGTGCAGCCCACACACATGATTTTACATGTCGCATTCGGGCGACGGGTGTCAGCGCTGTGTCCTCTCCCTCTGTGCATTGCCTTTCTCGTCAACGTATGTCTACACGTGACGAGAATTGTTCAAAGATTTCCACCAAGATGTGTCTGGAAGCAGGTTTGTCGAATGTCTTGATCGGCTGCTTCCTGGACGAACCTCCTCTCAATGTCCAGCCACGCCCAAGTGTGTGTGCCTCCAACAGTCAAGTGCCTTTGCGATGTGAATTTGATTCGATTTGGTCTTGAGGACTGACGTGGCTATCAATCACATTGACGTGGCTATCAAACATTCACACTGGTACTACTCAGCTCATCGCGTAAACTGACCGTAATCTGCGACAATCTCTGCGTAAATTTCACCCAGAATGAGTGGGACCCCTGAATAAGCATGCAATGGGCATTGCAGAGCCTCAAGAGACTCGTTTTGAGATTGCACGGGGATGTTACCAGGTTGAGGTCTCGATTGGAGGAGCGCAGGCGCTTCACGGCATGCCTCAGTGTGTGGCTGCCGAGATCAAGTCAGATTCTTGAGCGTGATACTCGTTGTCTCAGATACTCACTCTGTGCCGGGTTTTTTGAAAAAAAAGACAGGTGCCGTATTTTGTCGAATTTGTGTTTGTTCTGTAATTGCACCGAACGTAAAGGTAACCCGAGTGGCGCGCGGCGACTTCGCGTAGGCAGCCGCGCGCCCCTTGATTCGGGAGGGTGCGGCGGCCAGACGCGTCTGGTTACATAATTGCATGATAATGTAATAGCATTACTACGGCGAGCTCCCGGATTTTTTTACGCCCAGATTTCGCGGATCCGGATTTCCGGATAGAGTTTTCTCGTGGTTTGTGTCCATATGGACTCTAGCTGGCTGCGAGTGGCGCGCGTCGGCTTCGGGGTAAAGCCCTCCGCTTGCCGCGCACCCCGCGTAGTCACCCGGAATAGTCAACCCTCCCTCACGCGCCCTGATTGCGCAGAACCGGATTTCCGGATACAGTCGTGGTCGTGGTGTGTGTCCGTATGGGCTCTGGCTGACTGCGAGTGGTGCGCGGCGGCTTCGGGGCTAAAGCCCCTCCGCTTGCCGCGCGCCCGTCAATTCTCCCCAATTTTTTCGCTTTTGCAAATTTTCAAAGCTCACCTATTGGAAAGCAAACAATTGACTTGCGCCATGCTAGTATTCACGTTCTGCTCGATCCGCCTCTCCGTCTGATGCATCTGTGTCACGGAAACCGCAAGTTAGCCGGAGTATCTTGCGCTGTGGGCCCTTCTTGGACCACCTTTGCTCTTGCACACAGGCAGGCACAGCGCAAGCTGGAATACGCGGAACCTGATGTTGGGCTTCACGCAGTACTTTCTGCAATATTCTCTCTTCAGTAGCCTGCATCTCCCTTCTGACCATATACGTGTGAAAATGCTCTGATCGTCTGACCGTGTCTAGGACATTGGTCGTCGTGGGAGGTGCACCAATGCGTTCGCCGCTCTCTGGATGCTGCAACACCCCAGCATCGTTCGCACTGTGCGGACCCGCCCCACACAATCAAGCACGCAAGAAAAGTGTCAGCCAGCAGCACACACCTATGGCTGGGCACTGCGCACAGAGCACATGCGATACCTGAGATCCGCCAGGACTTGTTCAAAGCTTGCATCGCGACTGCTTGTTGGTTCACGCCAAACTGCCTGCCAATCCTCCTGATTCCTTGCAGCCCCCCCCTCACTTCTGTCCAGCCGCCCTGCTTTCCGCACCAAGGAAGACACACTATTCATGTTTGTATACGTGTGTGCTGCGGGTCTGCACGCGCTGCGTGTGTATCACACATGTGTGCAAAGGGGAGGATGGGGGCTTGGGCACCCGAGCCGCGGCCGGAGGGAATGTTTGTACCACGCCCATGCGGCAAGCCCAGCACGCGCACTTTTCCGCCCTTGATCTCCTCGTGCTCTGCGAGCCTGGCTCAGCAGCGCAGCGCGACATGCCGTCGATCGTCAGGCAGAGACGTGGTGACATGGCGATGACAGTGAGTTTTTAAAGTGCTGGTGACTCAGAGTGCGCGCAGGTGGGACGCTAGATCTCACCAGTCGTACCAATCGGTACCAGGAGAGCTGTCGGCCATCGCGTTCCTTTCGAGAAGGGCGGAGAGGAGGGAAGAAATCTAAAATCTAGAAATCGATGCCGCGGCCGGTCTTCAACCGTTGGCTGCAGTTTGTTGCTCCCCCAATGTGGATGGGGCTGCAGCTCGGACAGGACAGCCTGGCGGAGAGCAGTGAGAGCATCGAACATATCAGGTGAGCTTCAAAAAGGTGTGCCACGGACGGTAGATGGTCTCTCAAGCAACATCGAAGCGGTGTAGTCGGACACTGACTTGAATTCGGTTTGATGCAGAGCGGTCCACCTGAGTGGAGCTTTGAAGTGGAGAGAGAAACGATCCGAGCAAGATAAAGCGACCGAAAGGGAGATCGAGCAAGAGCACGAACGGCTGAGCCAGGTGATGGATTATATTCACTCACACAATGCATGCTGCATGTGTTGATACACATTTTTGGTTGCTTGTATTTCCTTTTCTCAAACTGAGGCTTCTTTCTTTGCCATCACCTGGGCGGCCGAACTCGGTCTGCAGGAGGGCCGCGAGCACCTGGGCTGTCCGGTCGAAATTCGGGTATGAACCCGCTGGGCACTGTGCTGCATTGCTTTCATTGAATTGGTGTGCTTGCGAGACCAATTGCTTGCCGCCCATTTGCTCACGAATCCCATTTGCTCACGGCCGTGTGCGTGCTGCAGAGTGCACGCTGCGTGCGGGACCTGCGCGAGGAAGCGCAAGAGAAAAGAATTGCAGAATCTTGCAATGAACAGTTCAAGTCAAATCTTCACAGCAGCGTCTCTGGGTGTGCGCACCTCAAAGACGTGCTCTTGGATCAGTCCACGGGAGGAGACGTGTTCTCTCGACGTTTGTGGCAGGCCGAGGCCAAAGATTTGCTGCCGCCACATGTCCCGCTACTTAGCGCGCAGAATAGGCCAGATGCACAGCGACGGCAGTCGCCAAGTGAGTTGGAGGGCACCAAACATGCAGAGGAGCACCAACGACAAATTGACCAGGCCTCAACCATCATCCGCAAAAATCGTCACAACAAGACACTCAACGCATCACTGAAAGAGAAAAGAAATGGGGAAGCAGGAGCTCTACAAGGAAAAGTCCTTGTCGATGCCGTCATTGCACGACCATTTCGTCGTTGGAATGATGTGGTGATGCAGAAATGTGTTTCAACTTTGCTATGTCTGGTACTGTTGCGATTGGCCAGCCACGGCGAGAAAGTGAAAGCGAGTGGGGTAAGTCTCTGGCGGCTGACGCGTGACATCTGCGTGCGCATCAACAGGAAAGTGGGATAGTAAAGGCACGAGGAGCAGCAGAACAAGTCCTTAACGCTGCTATCGCTGCCTGCGACGAGCAAGTACTCAGAGTCCACACTTTGTTATCCTTACAACAAGACAAAGCCCAGTGGGCCTCAATAGTGCACGCACAAACGGTCCTCGAGCTCAGAAGAAGCGAGCAAGAGTGCGGTGCGTTGCGACAGGAGAGCCACGCCGCTGCTTGCCGACACCAACGACAGTTGGCTATGATGGATCGCGACCGCAGACTCTTGGGCGCCACTCTTGAGGTTGTTTACTCTGGAGTGTTACTGTCACCCTGCCGCCCCACCTCCCAAGTTTTCTCTATCACCTTGACTCTGCGTGGCGGAGAAGGTCATGTGTGTGCGTAGTGTGTTTGTGTGTGTGTTTGTGTGCGTAGTGTGTTTGTGTGTGTGTTTGTGTGCGTGTGTTTGTTTGTATGTATGTATACAATGAGTGGAATCAGCAACATCAGCACTTTGAATACTCTCACACGCTGCGTGCAATGGATTCAGGAGTTGCACAAGCACCTGCAGACGATACCGCGTTTTGGGCCTTTGCTCAAGAGACTTGACGTTGCAGCCAAAGTCGCGGCGCTGCAACGCCAACCATCAAGTGCGCTGCCTACGCAAGTCCAACAAACACCTTTAGCCGCGTCCAGCCTGCCAGCGCCCGCCAAGTCTCAGTCGCCCTCGGTGGCAAAAGCACCCGCGGCAGCACGCGCGCAGATCGCAGAGGCACCCGCATCAGCACGCCTTGAGGCTACAGGAGTAAGTGTTGCCTCGGAAACAGGCGTAAGTGTTGCCTCTGAAACAGGCAAGACAGCCCACCTGGCCGGCAGCGGGTGCGAGGACCGGGACATGACGTTGGATGGCATGACCTTGTGTCATATCACGTTGCATCTAGCATCAGGTGCAAGCTCGACCTACTTGCCGCCTTCTCTCCCCTATTCCAAGCACCTTGTGGTTGGTGCGGTGCCTCTTCGGCGCATTGGCTGGACGACTGGAATGGAAACGGGATTGAAGCAAAGTGGTGGTGCGGGCAGGTTGGGCACGTCACACGAGAGCGGAAGCTGGATGAAGTATCGGGTGTCTCCTTGCTGCCTTTCCCAATCCCTAAGCAACACAGTGGCCCTGAGTGCGCAAGAGCAAGGCACGGACAAGAGTAGGACACTTGCACTAGGTACGACACTTGCACCTAGTGCCCACATAGAATCACATGCACAAGATGCAACTGCTTGTTTGCAAGCACATGCCTCTGGCACCCACCCACATGTGCACCCGCACAGGGTGCGCACCCACACCACCTCTCCACAACAAAAGGGTGGTGCAGGCGAGGGGCGCACCTTCCTCCAGAGCTTTAGCGTTGGTAATTACGAGGACAAGACAGTACTACTGGATGAAGCCGTGACGGCGCACAAGCAAGAGCTCTTGGTAGTGCATAGCGAGTTGGCTGACGAGAAGCTGGCGATGCATCGTCTTTTCGAGGCCTATCACCAAAAGCGCCAGGAGAATGAAGAGCTGGTGGCGCACGTCTCAAAGCTGCAGCACCATCTTGCTCTAGCCCAGGGCCTTGAAATGACCCTCTCTCCCTACCATTCGACAAAGCCAGGGGATGGAGGCAGCAGCCCAACCAAAGTGCCACTCAGCACCTGTGCACAACGCAAGGGCACGCGGGTGGGACGAGAAAAGGCAGGTCGAGCTACCTGGAGCAGGGCCGAGGGCAAGCAGCTGAGTGCCTTTGGGCTGCGACTCGTCTTTGCGGCCTTGGACAAGCAGCGATCGATGGTCTTGAGGTACCTGCCCTTGCAGCTACAGCGTTCTCTCCTCACAGACAATTGCACACTCATCAAGAAAAGGAAGAACGATGTCTTGTGCAAGCAGGGCGATGTGGCAACCTCTGTCTATCTCGTCCTGGACGGAGAATTGGAGATGTGGGTGTCTCACGTGCGTGGCGCTCATGGTGGCCAAGAGACAGGGCATGTGTCCAAGATGCTCACACGTCGCATTCAAACGCTAGAGGCTGGAGATTCGATTGGCGATGTTGATGCCGTGCTGCAGGCTACGTACATGGCCTCCATTATTGTTTCAAGCACTAGCTGCTCACTTGCGCAAGTCCCGCAAACTGCCCTCCGCGCCGTGCTGCACCAAAGACCAGATGTCATCCAGAAGATGACGAGGCACGCGCTCCTTGAGGCCCCCATCTTCAACCCAGTCCTTTTCACAGCCACCGACCGAGAGCCACGCTTGCCAGCCGAGGGGGCGAGAGAAGGGGAGCTAGGGACGGGCGTCTTTCCGTTTTAGCCACTCGGATTACCTTCACGTTTGGTGCAATCTTTGGCCAAAATACACCGATATCAATTTGAAAAAAATGCAGCGACAAGAATAAACCCTCATTTCGTCGGTGCATTTTTCCCAAAAATTTATCTTGGCGCAATTTTCAACAAAATTGTATCGGTACGTATTTTTGGAAAAAAGGCCTTGAAACAAGTTCCATTTGTGGTTATGTACAAGCACGCAAAGTTGATAGTCAACTTCAGTCACGAATCAGACGTCACGTCCCTAGACCCCTTTCTATTTTATTATTGTGTTCCGCATAAAATACGAAGAGGCATTCTCTTACAAACCAAATGCCGATACTTCGCATCTCCTCGACTCTCTAGTCTCTGCTCTCGCAGTTTACGCCACCGCGTTTAGGTCCAGGTCTAACCTTTCCCTGGGATGAGCCCGCGTTCGCCTGCCGTGGTTCCAGTTTAGGTCCAGACTTTCCCTCAAGCCTTCCTGATCTTTGTTTACCACCTGACAAAGGGGGGCTTCTTTGGAAAACCATCCACAAAAGAGCAGGAAAGGCTTGTACATAACCACAAAAACAATCCCGTTCTTCCGTGCCAGTGTGGGTTGAGATTTGAGGATGAAGGAATGACACATGTACGTAGGCTGTACCTTTTTCCTTCGTTTTTCCCTTTATTTTTGTGACTCGCACTTTGCATGTTGCTGATTTAATTAAACTTTCTGAGATGAACCTCTCTCCTTCTTCTTTCCCTTCCCTCCACGCTCTCCCTCTTAAATCAATCACGAACTTGATGGCACAGCCGTTTGCAGCAGCGTATGCATATAAAGATACATATATATTTATATGCATATCTGCCTATAGGCAATCTGCTCGATTGAGAGCTCCGCTGCTGGGTGGGGTGCACGAAAACAAACATCAGGGCAGGATGACAGAAGCTTGCAGCGCAGAAGCTTCCGTCGCAGAAGTTTTCATCGCACCTTCCTGGGCGTGAAGATGCTCGCAAAATTTCTGCGATTGTGAGCAAGCGATATAGGTGCACACAGCCGCCTTGCACTGTGTGGCTGTTTGGTGACAATTGCGACACATATGCTTGCTGCAACCGTATATCGTTTTTTGGGCGACCTGGCACCCGTGGCGGAAGCACAGGGTGTCCTTCGTCCCCGCCCTCACGATGATTGTAGGAGTGCAGAACATTCCGCACTCGGGCAAGATGCACGCATGCGAATGACGGTCCAACAGCTGCACCGCATTGGAAGGACAGGTCCACCTGAGTGGACCTACGAGTGCCCTTGTTTTCCCGGGAATAGAGAACAAAAACACACATAACACACAACTACATCTGAATAAACAAAAGCTCGGAAAACCCTGAGTCTGTCCCGTGTTAGAGTCCACTGAAATCCATCTGCTCAAGATGTCTTTGCGAGCTTTCGTGCGCATGTAGCGTCCGACGGGTCCCTCTCGTTGACTGTTCCGCCCTTTTTGTATGGTATTATCACGCTCAGCGTCCATCTGGAAGAGGATTTTCCATCGGCGGTCTCGGCCGTGGACAAAGTGCACATCACAATCTGGCGAATCCCGCCTGCTCTGAGTTTTGAGTTGATTTCTTTTTACGCGGCTGTCGAGTCCACCACGGGCATCCACCGCATGGAACAGAAAACGCAACCTTTAGTGTCGTCATCTCTAACCCGAGCATTTTCGAAAATCCGCCTAGCGCCGGCTACACTGACGCGCAATGCCACCTGGTATTTGAACTCGCAGTGCTGCGGCATGGCACCAGCACTCTCTCGGTCACGCTCTCGGGAGCCTCAAAAGGCTCCGAAAGCACAGCATCTCCGCTTACCAAGGTTTTGGTGCTGAAAGACTTTCAAAGCCCAATTATAACAAAAGTATCGCCTGAGGACACTCAATATGTTCGCGCTCTGGGTAAGATATTTGAGACTGGTGGACAACCAGTCAAAAACAAGGAAATGAGAAGCCTGGCACAGAGGGGCAATCAGGCCAAGTTTTCCCACCGTATGCCGGGCATACAGCAATCACCAGTCGCATATAATCTCCAACATCTGAGGGAATACAACTCGTGCCGAATTTGGGCCAGTCAGTCACGCAG
>Ga0209390_10010519_pt1 | contig 10812 bp, 25 predicted proteins | sample BON01_FD_187212 | JGI IMG/M metagenome (GOLD analysis project Ga0209390, IMG submission 187212) | Freshwater microbial communities from Lake Bonney liftoff mats and glacier meltwater in Antarctica - BON-01 (SPAdes) (version 2) | ecosystem: Environmental > Aquatic > Freshwater > Ice > Glacier... | reverse complement strand
AATACAAGCTCAAGAAAGATCAGATGATGCAGCTCGCAGTATTAGAACCTGCGGGATATACGTTGTATTGTGGACTAGATGCTGAAGCCAGTTACCAAGCCAGTGTATATTTTCATGACATTGTAAAGGAATTAGGATTCGACCATCTCCGAAGATACCACGACAACATACTTGTGCCTAAGATCAAAAGACAGATCAACGCATCTTGTTACGGGGTGCCAGTAAACAAAGAATTGGTCGAACGAAATCTTGAATGGGCAAACCAAAGAATATGGGAGCTGGAATATGCAGCCATGTCTCACCCAGAGATCGCACCTCACATAGACGAGTTCACACAACTGAGATGTGACAAGCAATACACTCTACGGGCCAACCTCAAGAAGCAATGGGCAAAGAAATCAGACGAGCCTTGGTTATATCCCGATGTGTATCGTCTGAGTCCGACTGAGCCAGATAAGTTACCTAAGTGGCTCAAGCCGTATGGAGGTAAGTTCTATAGACCAGAAACCCAGTTCCGTATCACAGGTGAATCAGTCGAGTGGCCTAAGTTTAACTTTGGATCTCCCATGGACATGCATTGGCTGATCTACACCAAGTGGATCAAAGGCAAGTACAAAGTGTGGCACCGTAATCCCGAGAGAAAGGATTGGGGTGGAATACTGACTCTGTACATAGGGGGAAAACCATATGAGCTGGAGCTGACTAAAGCAGGCGGTCTGCCTACAGGTGGAGATATCTTGACTTTGTTTGGGGAAGCTGGTAAACTTGTGTCAGAACTTAAGACTACGCAAAAGATGCGGTCTGATTTCATGGAAAAGTATTATGACGCATCTCGCAGAACCGGATACATACATGCAACAAGTAAGATACTGGGGTCAGTAAACGGACGAATGTCAGGAGGATGAACAATGATAACAATTAGACATAGATTCACACAAGAAGTAATATTGGAGAGAGATACTCTCAAAAGTGCAGATCTCATAAGCGTAGATCTCAGACATGCAGATCTCAGAGGCGCAGATCTAAGAAGAGCAAATCTCACAGATGCAGATCTCATAAGCGTAGATCTCAGACATGCAGATCTCAGAGGCGCAGATCTCAGACATGCAAATCTCAGAGGAGCAGATCTCACAGATGCAGATCTCAGTGGAGCAGATCTCTATGCTGCAAATCTCAGAGGAGCAGATCTCACAGATGCAGATCTCAAGGATGCAGATCTCTCACGAGTAGATCTAAGAGAAGCAAATCTACGAGGAGCAAATCTACGAGGAGCAGATCTCAGGCGTGCAAATCTAAGTGGAGCAGATCTCACAGATGCAAATCTCATAAGAACAAATCTACAAAGAGCAGATCTCAGAGGAGCAAATCTAAGTGGAGCAGATCTCAGACATGCAAATCTAAGGGTGGCAAATCTCACAGATGCAAATCTAAAGGGATCAAATCTCGTAGGAGCTGATATACAAGGTGCAGACCTCAGGCATGCATCCGAAATTTATACAATCCAACTAGAACGTGACGTAATTATTGCTCATGCATCTCAAGTGCACATAGGGTGTGAAAGGCATGATATAGATTACTGGCTAGAACATTATAAAGAAATTGGTAAGAATGGCGAATATACAGATAAACAAATAGAAATATGTGGCGAAGCACTGGCTATGGTTTCTAAGCTGATTAAACCCGAGTAATAAACAACACATCACCGAGGAGAGAACATGTCACAAACAGAAAAGATTACAACTAAAATCAGGTACGCATCACAAGAAGAAGCACAACTAGTTTCAAAGGTAGCAGAGATATCAGGATTCGATGTCCCGTCTTATGTGTTGGCCTGTGTGCGACTCAACAGTAGGAAGATTATGTCTGAACTTGTGGCGCAACAAGAGGAGAGTGCAAATGAAGCTGGATCTAGATAAGAAGTACTTAACAAGAAATGGGGGCACATATGAGCTGTTATTTGAAAAAGAGGGAATGTTCGTTGGAGTACTGGCAGCATCTGGAGCGAGGGATGGGATTCTTATGAAGTTCACGCAGTCAGGTACGGCAATTGAAGCAGGAGCAGAGTTTGATCTAGTCAGCGAATCTCCAAGGAGCATGTACTTAAACGTATATGATGTGCCCAGCTCTACTATCCCTGATACCTCGGTATACTTTTCAAGAGGAGATGCCGACCGATATAGTTCATTTGGCCGAGTAAGCTGTATAAGAGTACCTCTGATTAAGGGACAATTCGATGAGTAGCCCGAGACTGTATAAGCATGTAAATAACACAGACGTGGCTCTCGAGGTAATCAAGAGCTTCTACGTAAAAGAGAAATCACTCTGGAAGCTCAAGGTAAGATGGTACAATATAGTACACAGGCCAACCTCACTGGGCATCGTAGAGAAGATTCAAATACCAAGAGATAAGTGGAGAGATGAATGGAAATTATTGGATACCTAGGTAATATATTATTAGCTCTTTGCGGCATACCTTTGGTACTCGAGGCAATCCGTAACCCACAGTACAAAATAAACAAGATGTTTCTTGGCATGTGGTTTCTAGGAGAAATTCTAGTGCTCGTGTACGTTATTGGAGACCCTGCATTAATGCTTAACTATATTACTAATGTCCTGTGCTTGACAGTAATAAGCATTTTACTCGTGATAAGATGGAGACGAACTCATGCAAAACTTTGTAAAGAAACCCGCACGTAAATCATTCGAGGCGCAATACCAAATACAGTTTACAATTGAAGTTGGAGACTCTGAGGCAGCCACTAGGCAATTCATTGAACGTAAATATTCTGACAGTGGGTTGGCTCATAGAGAGCTGGCTTACTTGTGGGGGTGCGCTCAAGCCCTAGGGTTAAATGTTATAGAAGATTCAATAGTTAAACTATAGTACTGGAGAAATATAATGAACAATTTAGATGAAGAAACAGAACTTTGGATCGCCACTAGGCGTCGCTTTCTGGACGTTGCAGACCTGTATTTAAGGCTTGGGTATCCTTCCGATTTTTGTGGTAGAGACTTTATAGCAAAGGCTAGGAAGGTGAGAGTATATGTAGAGGAATTGGATGATAAGTATGATATATGAACAATGTTCCGAATGTGGCAACGATATAGAAGATCCTAAGGCAGAACAAATACTAGAGATATACAAAAACCGAGTATACGCTTATTTTTGTAGCAAACAATGCAAGGAATTTTGGACACAACAAGCAGAAGATTACTGAGGAGAAACAATGACACCACGAGAGAAGTTAAACTCGCCTGAATGGGCACAGTATATATTGGACAACCCAGTATACAAGATTAACCTGCAACAGATTGTAAAGACTCCAGAAGTTACCGATATTCTTGTAGCTCCCAAGGGTTACTCTTTTGTTACTCTAGACTTCGATAGTGCGGAACCTCATGTTATTGCTGAATTCTCTAAAGATCCTAAATACTCCGAGTTGTATGCGAGCGGTAAACCGCACGATGCTTATCTATATGTGATGTGCATGTTAGTACCAACACCCGAGTTACTGGAGTCATACCAGATTGAGAACGTAACCTCGGAGACAGTTGCAAGAACCAAGAAGAAGTTCAAGAATATCCGCAGCATAGGCAAGGTGTTACAGCTTATGTCTATATATAAAGCAAGCGCAAATACTATATATAGAAAGTTGCGACTGTTTGGAGTAGACATTACCAAAGAAGAAGTTGTTACGCTGCATAAAGATTTCTGGTCTGACAAACTGTTCTCCAAAGTTCTCGAGTTCGAGGAGTCACTAAAGGCAGAGGTTGATCAGCGCGAAGGATATCTTGTCAATGCGTTTAATCGACCACAAGTAATCACAGATAAGAAGCGCAAGGATTGTTTGAATGTATATGGCCAAGGTTCCGCACACGATGCCCTAGATATTCTAATAAGGATTATCGAGAAGAATCTAGGTAAATACAACATCGAGGCCAACCCCATCATACCTGACTATCACGATGAAACCATTTGGATATGTGAAACAGCGGCAGCTCATCGAGTTGCAGACGTTATGATCTTGTCACTCAAGGAACTAAATGATATACTGGGTTGGTCTATCAAGATGAAAGGCGACCCAGAGATAACAGATAACTTCACAAAGTTCAAGGGACCAGATCCTGTGGAATATTATACCAAGAGATTGGCGGAAATTAATGAGTAATATAACAGAATGTATCCGATTATGGATACCAGTAAAACCAGAACCACAAGAACGTGTACGTATCAAGTTCACAGGTTGGGGGAAACGTAGACGAGCAAGTGCGTACTACCCTGATAAGACACGAGATTATCAACAGTACTTGCGACTGTACGTGCGAGCTGTTATGGCAGAATATTTTATTGGACAGCTACCCAAAAACGAGCCACTGTATCTCAAGGCAGTATTTGTTATTCCAAGACCTAAGTCAGTGACGGTTAAGAAACGACCCTTTCCAATAACACGTCCTGACCTGAGTAATTATCTTAAGTCGTTAGAAGATGGAGTACAATCAGTCAAGGAGGAGATATCAATCTTACCCGATGATTCTGCAATAATAGATATACATATACAAAAACAATATGTAGACGAGTTCTATCCCGAAATAGGAGTCGACATAGAAATGGGAGTAAAGTATGTCTGATGAATGCTATACGTGTTCGAGAGCGGCAACAGTAGGAGTTGGATCAGGATCTTATTCATATTCAGCATGTGATAAATGTTGGACAGATATTAAACGAGGAGCAATTTCGATAGACTATGACAAGCTCGAGATGGAATGTTTCTCAGACAAAGTCTGTACTCGGATAACCAATGCCCTAAAGTTTCTGGAGGATATAGATGACTGATATAATGGATTACTTTCCATACGATACGCCTCGGCCAAGCCAAATTAAGCTATTGAAATGGGTAGAAGCCAATTGGAATTTCTATGACCTAATGGTATTCCAAGCTCCTGTTGCTTTCGGTAAGTCGGTTTGTGCTATAACAATAGGACGCTGGTCAAACGAGGTTCACAGTACGTCTACTGGGATTTCTACCCCAACTAATATCCTAGTGAAGCAATACACCTCTGAGTTCAAAGACCTTGTGCAATTGAAATCGAAATCCCAATTCGCAAGCGGAGACCTGTATAAACAAGCCAAAGACGATTTTAAGAATGCTCCGATGAAGATAATGAATAATTATACCTTGCTTGCTGCCCGAGCCTATAGTTCGGTGCAGACGTTCGATGAAGCAAACGAACTAGTTCCGATGCTACAAGACTTCGAGGGAGTAAAGTTCTGGGAACACGTTGATGGGTTTCCGCCAGTGACTACAGTGTTTGACTTGATGTTGTGGCTCGCGGGACAAAAAGGTACAAAATATGCAAAGGCATTGAAGTTACTGGAGAAAAAGCCAGAAGACTATACAGTGTCAATCGAGGAAGCATTCTACCGAGGAAAGATACAAGGATGTTTACGGATATACCCCTTGACACCGCGTAACAACAAACCGATATTGTGGCCTCCTTCTAAGGTAAAGAAATTACTACTGATGTCAGCTACAATAAACAAACCAGATGTTGTCGATCTTGGATTAAACAACAGACGCGTCGGCATAATAGAGGTACCTTCGGATATTCCTCCAGAGCGTAGACCATTCATCTACAAACCACAGGGGTCAATGTCTCACACCAACTGGCCAACCACGATAGATTCTGTCATTGGCTTCATGAAACAAGCCCATAATTTCTACAAAGGACGTGGGTTTATTCATACGACCTACGCTCTCAAGGACCAATTGTTGGAACGTGTGCCAGAACATGTGGTGGTTGGCCATGGATATCACAACAAGATGGAGCTATTGAATAAATGGATGTATTCGGATGATCGTAGAACATTCATTGGATGCGGATTAACAACAGGACTCAACCTCAAGGGAGATTCTTTTAAGTGGCAAGCAATAACAAAGTGTCCATTTCCAGATCTCGGAGATATTGCGGTAGCAGCAAAGGCAAAGAATAACCCAGAGTGGTATGCTTGGGAAACAATTAAACAAATAGTACAGGCTTATGGCCGTATATGTAGATCTCCAGATGACCACGGAGTTACATATATGCTTGACTCTGACTTTGAAAGATTGTATACTGGGTACAACGAATTGTTCCCTCAATGGTTTAAAGACGCAGTAGTTGGAATATAACGAGGAGTCCAAGATATGAATATAATAGAAGCGTATAAAGAAGCGTATAAAAAGGAAATGCAGTATGTGACGTTAGTAAGAAGTGCAGATGAGGAAATATTAGTGATCTTAGTTAGATCAACGATGTTCCCTGAGGGCAGCATTACATTAAACTGGGAAGAACTTACCAGCGATTGTTGGAAACCAATAGAGAGGTTGACCGAATTATGAGTATCATACAAAGAATATTACTTACTGCATTTTTATTCCTAGTGTGTATAGTGGCACTGGACTATGCCAACACTAGCGAGTTAACCAGCTCAAAAGTAGAAGGCGACCGCAGTTGTTTCACCGAAGAAGACTTCGAGGGATACTCGAGACATGAAATAAATACAGCTAAGATATTATGTTCGTTTCAAAAGAAGTGTGTAGTAGATATAAGAATGTTAGATAACGACATGTTTGACGTTGAATGTGGCGACAGACAATAACGAGGAGAGTTACGTGAGTAAATTTAAAGACTTGAAGATGCCAGAATTAAAGTTGGACATGGAAGATCCACATATTCGCAAACTGAGCAAAAAGGTTCATTACATTGACATAGAAACTTCCCTTGTTGAAGCAGGAGTATTCCGCACAGGCACTCAATATATTCAGGCCAACCAACTCAGCAATACTACAAAGATACTTACTGTAGCTGGGGGGTCTTTGTTCGATCTTATCACAAAAGGAGAAGAAGGAGTATGGTCCCTGAGCAATCACAGATCATCCACTTTTAAGAAAGATCCTTTGGATGACTCGGAAGTTCTAGCAACTGTGTGGGACATCCTAGATTCAGCAGAAGTAGTAATAGCGCATAATGCAGCATTTGACAAGGGCTGGCTCATGGGTAGATTTTTAGAACTAGGATGGAAACTGCCATCCAGATTCTTTTTGTTCTGTACATATCAGAACTTGAGACCCTTTAATATGACTAGTAAGAAACTGGATGAGATTAGCCGTAACCTTATTGGCACTAAGAAGATTAGTACAGACATGGAGTTGTGGAGAAGATGTTCTCGTGGAGAAAAGAAAGCCTTTGAAGAGATGGCAGCATATAATGTAGGAGATATCTACAACACTATGCACAAAGTGTATATGCGTACTGCTCAATATAACCCCATGAAAGCAATTGATTTTACCAACTACGGCACAGAAGTAATCACTTGCCGAGTAGATGGACAATATCTTGAAGAAGACGGAACCTATTTTAATCGAGCAAACGGACTCGAGTATATTAGATATAAGAACCCGAGAAACGGTATTGTGTACAGAGATAGGTATAACATCACCAGCAAAAAAGCTGGCACAGGATTTGTAATTCCATACGTATAGGAGATAACATGAAAGACAGAATAATAACTGCAATAGTTTTGCTGTTTATTATGCCAATAAACATGGTGACAATTATATTGTCCCCTGCATTGGCTTTATTTGGCCTATTTGCTAGAATATTTATATCCAAAAGGAGTAAAAGATATGACGATTAATATAATATTATTTGTAACTGGTTTGATTGTTGGCCTAGTGGTACAGTTTCTGAGAATGCGCATCAATAACACTCGGGTGTTAATAGCACAATCTATGATGGTTTATACTGTACTACTCTTGAGTGAAGTGAGACGTGCTGAACTCAAAAGATTTGCTCGGAGTCCCGAGGGACACGAGTTTGTCAAGCGCGTGTCTAGGATAAGAAACGAAGTATTTATAATGCCCTTGAACAACAAAGAAGAACTAGAGAAATATCTCAAGTACGTGGGGATCTAATATGCCAATTTATACATACCGAGATAAGAACACAGGCACAATCGTAGAGATAATCCGTAAGATCAAAGACATGGACAAGTCACCAACCCAAGAAGAATGTCCCTCAGGGTTTGATCTCTCAAGTGCTGAATGGGAGAAGCTGGTTATGCCAACCTCTAAGTTCACGAGGGCACCGGGTTGGGGTCATGGATCTAAAGGAAATTGGTAATGAACGTAGAGATTTACACAGACGGTTCCGGTACAGTGTCTGGCCCTATGGGCTGGGCATTTGTTGTCGTAGTAGATGGAGAAATAAAACGTGAGTTCTCTGATAACTCCTGCGATGGAACAAACAATCTTGCCGAACTCAAGGCAGTTATTTCCGCATTTGAGTATGCAACCGACAAGGGATTGCCTGCGGTGACGATACGTTCCGATTCAATGTATGTTGTAGATGCGATAAACCAAAGATGGATCTTAAAGTGGGCACGTAACAAATGGAAAAACGCAAGACATAGACCCACGGCCAACCGAGAACAATGGGAAACATTATTGAGATTGTTATTGACATCACAGACGGAACTTGTGATTAAGCATGTCAAAGGACATTCAGGCAATCCTTATAATGATAGAGCTGACGAGTTAGCTGGAATCAAGAGAAGAGACCTAGTGACCCGTACGGTAATATCCTCTACAATCCTCTGAAATCAAACCGAATAACCCCGAACAGGAGTAAAAGATATGATTAATAAAATACTATCGAATTTGAGAAAAAAGCTCGAGTACTATAAAGACAGACTGAGGATGAATAATATAAAGAAAGAGCTATTGTCCCGAGGATTTTCAAAGGAATTCATTAAGTATATATTTACCTCAGCAAAGAGCGATACATTAGTTGCAGTTAATCTAGGGTTGTGGTATATTAATAAGGGCCATCGAGTCAAGAGTTATTTATTAATGTCAAAATTGGTTGATAAGTACTATGACGCACTATACACTCAGATCAAGTTTGAACTGAGCAACAACGAGGAGAAGAGATGAAACTAGATAAATTTAAAAAAGACCTTTTGGATTTCTTAGACAACCCTTCCCTAGAACCCCATGAAATATTATATACTCAACGCGTTTTAGGCCTAATAGAAGTTGCTGAATCAGCTACCGACATCTATCAGTCTTTAGGTAATCCCGACGGTTGGCCTCGGCTTTACGAGGCGCTTAAAAAAGTGGAGGAAACAATATGAGCTGGATAACCCTAGACTTTAAATGCAAAGAATGTGAACACATTGTTATTGGACACCTGATGCGAAGATCCGAACGCAAGGACGAGATCACCTGTACTGAATGTTCTGCAACAATGACAGTAAAGTTTAATCTCAACATAACAGCAGTATCTTTTATAGACGGGACAAAAAGATTTGAACACGTAAAAGAGAAGCGCAAGTTGGATAAATTGAAACGAGCTGCCCGACTGGGTAGAAATACAGATGAGGTTGGCCGGTTAGATAGAGAGATCAAGGAACGTGTTAGGGCACACAAGATTGATTCAAAACAAGAGACCCGAGTAAAGATATCAGAAAAAGAATAGAGCATTAACTGAGTCACAAGTGAAACTTGTGGCCGAACACAGAGAGGCAGAACATGTATACAAGATTATCAAGTACACTAGCAGCATCTATGGCATTTGACATTAAACCAGAGTTCACAATATCCGAGGACAAATCACATATTAAGGTGGTTGGCCAAGTCATAGGTAAATCGTTGGTATTCCCCAGTTTCTCACTAGCGAGACATGCCATACACGTAGCATATCCTGCTGAACTGGGAGGTAATGTACAGATTGTTACCAAGGATTCTGGCATAGTCACTGTTGTTATTACATTAACCCAAGCCAAGCTGGATCTGGCCGAGAACAAACCTATGTTCTTAAGATTGTTCATTCAACGTGTTGACGTAGTGGGGAATAACTAATGGGAAATAATAAGAAAGTGAAGCTGAGAAAGGAATTTGAGGCAGGTAAATATTACTATACTCGAGGGGGAGACATTGTACAATTAGTCAAAGTCGACAACAACTATGCGTTTTCTGTCTCTTCAGACGAAGGCTCATACCTGAGTTCAGGACACATGTTTGGAACAAAATACCCTAGCAGGCATGACTTGTTGCTGCCAGAAGTAACAGAAGATGGAGCGTCGATTTGGGAGGACAGTTGGGAGAACTCCACAGACATAGAGAGAGAACCACGATTCGACGAGTTCGTTACTAGTCCGCCCGAAGAGGCTAATCAAGTAACTGACGCAAACCGAGGTCTTGAGGACGAGTTAACCGCCTTGAGATACAACTCAGGAAAGACAGACTTTACCTTGTTGCCAGTAGATGCACTTGAGGCAGAATCTAAGGTGTGGATGATGGGTATGGAAAAGTATGGTAGAAATAATTGGGAAAATTTGTGGGGAGATGAAACCAAGAATGTTGTAATGCAATCAGCAATGAGACACATGATGGCAATTATGTCTGGAGAAGACATAGATAACGAATCAGGCCAACCCCATGCAGCTCATGTGCGATGCAATATGGCAATGTTGATCAGGTACTATAATGAAACGGAGAAATCAAATGAAGACAAGAAATAGGACACCCAGTGAAGCAAGAGCACGTAGAGATGATATCGACACACGTAGAGATGTAATATCTCGCAGGATCAAGAACATGCAATCTGACATAGTGGTGCTACACACGTTCTACAACGAGGCAGATATTGAAGAGTTCTTTGACTATTGTCCCAGATGTGGACAAGGACACATGAGTGCTCTTCTAGTTAATTATTGTTGCAGGCTCTAGTGCGCTAGTGCGCTAGTGCGAGAGTGTGCAACAGAGTGTG
>Ga0209390_10010516_pt1 | contig 10814 bp, 10 predicted proteins | sample BON01_FD_187212 | JGI IMG/M metagenome (GOLD analysis project Ga0209390, IMG submission 187212) | Freshwater microbial communities from Lake Bonney liftoff mats and glacier meltwater in Antarctica - BON-01 (SPAdes) (version 2) | ecosystem: Environmental > Aquatic > Freshwater > Ice > Glacier... | reverse complement strand
GTGACGAGGACGCCAAATTCCGCCAAGTGGTCGCCGACATAGTGCGGCGCTATAAAAGAGGACAACCCGTGTTGGTGGGAACCACCAGTGTGGAAAAGAGCGAGAAGCTTTCGGGCATGCTCGCAAAAAATGGCGTTCGGCACGAAGTGTTGAACGCCAAAAACCACGCCAGGGAAGCCAGCATCATTGCCGAGGCGGGTCGCGAAGGCTCCGTCACGGTTGCCACGAACATGGCCGGCCGCGGAACGGACATCATGCTCGGCGGTAACGCCGAATTTATGGCGGTCACGGAGATGACTCGCAGGGGTTTTGATTCCCAGGAGAGACCCGATGAATATGAGGGGGCGTGGGATGAAGTCTTTGCCTCCATGGTGGCCTCGGTTGAAGGTGAGGCCTCGAGTGTTCGCGCACTGGGGGGGCTCTATGTTCTGGGCACTGAGCGCCACGAATCACGGCGCATAGACAACCAGTTGAGGGGTCGCTCGGGGCGCCAGGGAGATCCCGGCGAGAGTCGGTTTTATCTCTCGCTTCGTGATGACTTGATGAGAATGTTTAACGCGGGCGCCGCAGAGGCGCTGATGGGGCGAACCTCTGACGAGGACGAAGATCTTGCTATTGAATCGCGGGTGGTGAGTCGGGCTATCCAGTCGGCGCAAAGCCAGGTTGAAGCAAGAAACGGGGAAATCCGCAAAAACGTTTTGAAGTATGACGATGTGTTGAACCGTCAGCGCCAAGCAATCTATGGGGACCGCCGCCACATTCTTGAAGGTGATGACATCGCTGATCGTGTTCGCGCGTTCATTGAGGACACGGTCACCACCGTGGTGAAAGAGCATACGGCCACTGGGAATCCCCATGATTGGGATTGGGACGCTCTGTGGCTTGAACTCAAAACGCTCTACCCCATGGGTATCACTATTGACGAGGTGACGTCGGAGCTGGGAATGAACGTCACCGGTGACGAGCTGCGTCGCGAAGTGTTGTCCGATGCGCACGTGAGCTATGACAAGCGTGAAAAAGAGCTCGGGACCGCAGCGCTTCGCGAACTTGAACGCAGAGTGGTGTTGAGCGTTATTGATAGAAGGTGGCGCGATCACCTGTATGAAATGGACTACCTGAAAGATGGCATCGGGCTTCGGGCGATGGCGCAGCGCGACCCCCTGGTCGAGTACCAAAGGGAGGGGTATGCGCTCTTTGGCACCATGATGGGTCAGATCAAAGAGGACACCACCGGCTTTGTCTATAATCTCGAAGTCCAGGTACAAAAAGCTGCCGCTGGAGTGGGTGCCCAAGTTTCTGCCAAGGGGCTAAATCAGGCAGGGGTCCCTCAGCAGGCTTTGAGCTACTCAGCACCCAGTGCTGATGGCGATGTGGAGGTGCGTAATCAATCCGGCCAAGTCGTGACAGCGCCCGCCAGGGAAGGCTCAGCTTTCGGGGTCGGTGGAGGGCAGTCCGAGCGGGGAGCGAGGACGGGGAACGCTCAGGCGCCGCCTCAAGCTCCCGGCCAACGCTCTGCGAACCCGGAGGCTAACAGGGCACAACGCAGGGCGCAGAAGAAAAGACGCTAGTTTTTACAGAAGAGCAAAAGCGGTTGCTCTCCATCGGCTATCGATTCCTTCGATACGAAGGGCGGCGGTGCGGCAGCGATTAGCCTGTTTGACCAACACGCACACCTCCACAACCCCATCGCGGGGTGAATAAAGATGCATGTGGCTTAGGGTGAATTTCGGAGCTTTCCGGATGCGCGCAGCCGCCGGAAGATGGCTTCTCCTCCTGACCTCACCGTTCACGTACTTTTGAATGGAAAGGAACACATCCTCCGTGACCCACCGGGAGATCTGTGCTGGCTCACGCAATCCGTGGAGGACCTCAACGGCCCGATGGGTGAGATTGAGTGCAAACATTTTCGCGCTGGGTAAGTCTTCGGTGGCGGACCATTGGCGCCCAAATTGTTCGTTGGCGGTGACCCCCAGGAATGATCGTGGAATCTCTGGTTCTTCTTCACCGGGAGAGTGCGTCTTCGTTGACATGTTTGCTCCTTCGTTGTCGTTGAATGTTTCAACCCTCGGGATGGGATTTCGCGCCCGGGGCTTACCCACCTAACCACGATACGAGGTGAGAAAACCACACCTTGGGAAAAGTGTGGATAACTCCGTCGAGACGGTGATGGTGTCCGTAGGCTGTGAAACTCAACGAATCAGGGCTGAATATGGGGCGTAAGTGAACCAGACATATCTGATGTACCGTTTGTCTCTCGCAAAAAAAGTGGAAAGAACTCTCACTTTCACTCTGGTGACCGGGCACTACATGACCGTGAACCTGTCCACGGTTGGCCGAGATTGGGTGGCGGGTATCACGACGGCACCGCTTCAGCAAGCAGTTGTTCTTCGTGTGGCGGCACTGGAATCTGTCGAGGGGCTTCCTGAGGATGATTCGGACGTCGAGGCTGTGGTGCATAGAAATCCCACACTGTCTCTGATGCTGGAGAACCTCTCTCGCCAAAGCAAGCATGTCGTTGTTTATTTAGCCACACGCCAGTGGAGAGGAACTCTCTGCGAGGTAGGAGCGGACTGGTGCGATGTCGAGACGGTGACAGGGGCGCTGATCACTATTCCCTTGTCCAGAGTGCTGTGGCTGAGCGTGGGTTCCGACCTGGGTGATGGGGATAACTAACGCACTATGGGCGGAGGCTTCGTCACACTGGGCCCATGACCATACGAAAACCACCGCGAAGCCCCTCCCGCCGCCAACTAGTGAGACTCGGAATAGGTGCGTTCCTCATCGTTTCTTCCGTGGCAGGAGCCTACGTCGTTCTGGAGGGCCGGTCGGAGATACAGAGCGTCGTAATCGCAGAAAAGGACCTGATGGCGGGGGATACTGTGTCCGCCGAGGACATATCGATTGCCCCGGTCCCCCGTGCCGAGGTGCTGGGGATTTATCTCACCGATCAAGAGTGGGCTGAGACAGTAGGGCTTGTGCTGAGACGTCCCATTAGCGAGGGCGAGCTTTTCGTTCGAAACGACTTTGGGGAACCCACCAGGAGTGATGACAGCATTGTGACAATCACACTCGCCGTTGGGACACCGGCGTGGTTGAGAGCAGGAAGCATCGTCCAATTATGGGTCGCGCCGCCAGCGTCAGAAAATTCGTTTTCCGCCCCGTTCGTTCTCTCTCCCGAGGTGATTATCGATCAGGTCGCTCTCGAAGAAGGGTTTGCCGCCGATGGCGCGTCCAGCCGGGTAGATCTGAGAATCCCCGCAAGAGATGTCCCCGGAGTCGTTCACGCTCTGGCAAACGCGTACTTTCTCCACCTCACCCCCACAACCATCCTCTGATGGGCCCCACTATTGGTGCGGTTATGTCTCCTGAGCTCTGGGAGTCTTTCGTGAATACCACTGGTGGCTTCGAATGCGAGCCTCTGTGGCTGGGCAGAGATATGGAAAACCTCGCCCCGGTAGCACAAGGCCGAGAACTCGACGGAGTTGTTGTGGAGCTCTCTCTGGAAGTCTGCAACGGCACTTCCCCGGACTGGGAGACACTCGCTGCGGTGCCAAAAGCGGGCCTACCGGTTTTTAGCGGTTCAGACAAGCTTGCAGAACATTACGGCTGCACAACAACGCTGACTGGCCCCCACGATTTGATCCAGTGGATGGGCAAGCTGGCGAAAATACCGGGAACTAAGCCCTACAGCGAAGGAGTTGGCAAAATTGTGGTGATTGTCAGTCCTCCTGGCTCCCCGGGGCGAACAACGCTTGCCATCAACCTTGCAGCGCAGTGTGCGCAGTTATCGCACAAGGTGATTCTTGTTGATGCAGACGTCTATTCCCCGTCTGTATCGCAGCTCTTGGGGTTGAGTCCGGAGGGGGGTGGTCTCTTCGCTGCACTTCGCTCTGCACGGGTTGAGAACGTTGACGTTGCCGCCGTGCTCGCCCATGCCCAGCATTACACCGGGGCAACTGTTGGCTTCACCGTGCTGACAGGTCTTTTGCCGGTGCAGCAAAGAAAGACTGTTGATCAGGTCGCTTTCGAAAGAGCGCTTGCGTGTCTAAAAGCGGCAGGGTTCATTGTGGTCGTGGACACATCAGCGGTGTGGGGAGGCGGTGACAGTGGGGGCTCTGCGGATAAGGCATGGGAAGTGCCACAGCTCGTCAAGATTGCCACCCGTGCGGCAGATGTTGTGGTCGCAATAACCCACCCCACAGACCTCGGAATATCGCGCTTTCTCAGGAGTTGGGAAGTACTGTCCTCCACCATCTCCCACGACAGCGTTCACGTGGTCATGCGAGACTCACCCCACGCCCCTGCGCGAGAGCGAAACGACGGCGCACAGGCTGTCTGGGAGTACACCGGGCTCGAGAAGATCACCGTTCTCGCCGGCGAGGGAGCCGCATTCTGGAAGGCCCAAAAATCACAGGCAACCCTGGCAGATATATCGAAGGAGAACTCAGCCCGGCGCGTTGTGGGTGCGCTTGCTGAAAGTATTGCGGGGCGCAATTCTACAACCGTGAAAAAGCCTGGTGAAAACGGGTCATGGGGCTCGGTGGCGCAGTGGCTGGCCGGCCGCTTCAACCGCTCTCCATAAGCGATTACTCTGAAGAGGTGACTTCACAGCCCTCTGTCTACACCAGGACAACCCTTTTCGATCGCCAAGTGGCATGGCTCTATCAACTCGTCAGCGAAGGACAGTTGCTTGCAGATCTCGCTTTTGCTGACATCGTGGTTTGGGCTCCCACCCAAACCGGAAGTTTTGTTGCTGTTTCCCACCTTCGGCCTTCGTCTGCTGCCACGTTGTTCTATCGAGATGTTGTGGAAAGTAACATCCGGCCCGAATGGTTGCCGTCGGTGTCACAGGCATATAGCGAAGGAGTCATTGTTGACTTGCCGGTGTCAGAGGCTTATGAAGCGGGACGAACACGGGTGAGAGCTGTTCCCGTGAGAAGAAAGGATCGCTCCGCAGGCTCGCCATCAGAGGAAATTATCGCCGTGCTTACCAGGCATTCGAACCTCAGTGATTCCCGCGTGCCCAGTAGACAAGAGTTAACCTTTGACGCGTGCGCCAATGACCTCTTTGCGATGATTGCGGAGGGCTCATTTCCCGACCCCGATGCTCCCAGCGCACCCGCGCGAGGAGCACCCCGAGCGTCTGATGGGCTCATCAAGCTGGATACCGCTGGCACCGTGACTTTTGCCAGCCCTAACTCCCTGTCAGCTTTTCGCCGAATGGGTTTCCAAAACGAATTGGAGGGAACTCAACTCGCCGAGGTCACAGCGAGCATGATTGCTGGCACGTTGATTGTTGACGAGACTCTTCCCCTCGTGGTGACGGGGAGGGCTCCCTGGCGCAGTGATATCGAAAATCAGGGCGTCACCGTGACCCTGCGAGCTATTCCCTTGAGAAAGCAAGGGGAGCGGTTTGGGGCGATTGTTCTTTCCCGCGACGTCACCCAGGTGAGACTGCGCGAGCGTGAAATGATCACCAAGGACGCTACTATTCGGGAAATCCATCACCGGGTCAAAAACAACTTGCAAACTGTCGCGTCCCTTCTGCGCATTCAATCCCGCAGGACCCATAGTGACGTGGTGAAGGACGCGCTCAGTCAGGCAATGCGCAGGGTCGCAGCCATTGCTGTGGTGCACGACACACTGTCCGAAGGCCTTTCGCAGAACGTGGACTTTGACGTGGTCCTTGAAAGGGTCCTCATGCTTGTCGCAGAAGTTGCTTCGGGAGGCCCCCAGGTTATCAAGCCCCAGAAAAAGGGAGCCTTTGGAATTCTTCCCAGCGAATACGCAACCCCCCTTGCGTTGGTCTTGACAGAACTAGTAACGAATGCTGTTGAACACGGGCTGAAAGGGATCGAGCACGGTGAGGTTGGGGTCACCGCGACTCGTCAAGAGGGCGAGCTCGTCGTTGTTGTCCACGACAGCGGTGGTGGTCTCCCCGGGGGGAAGATCGGAGATGGTCTTGGTACTCAGATTGTGAAGACACTCGTTGAGGGGGAACTAGGCGGCACCATTTCGTGGACGAGCGATAGCGATGGAACACGCGTTGAGATTCAGATACCGCTGCGATTTCTTCATGAGAAGGAAACCCTCCAGGGAGTTCCTGTCGTTTAGGAAGCGCGACGTGCCCTGGCGGCGCGGCGCTTGAGTGCGCGCCTCTCATCTTCACTCAGCCCACCCCACACCCCAGAATCCTGGTTCGTATCCAAGGCGTATTGCAGGCAATACTCGGTGACGGGACAGTGGGAGCAGACGGCTTTTGCACGATCAATTTGGTCGACCGCCGGCCCGGTGTTTCCTACGGGGAAAAAGAGCTCAGGGTCCACTGTCAGGCACGCCGCTTTGTCTCGCCAATCCATATTCTCTCCCTTTAGACACTGAGGCAACCCACGAACACAATTTACATTCAGACGGAGCCACAAAGAATCTTCCAATACAACGCAGTGGTCTGCCACTACGGTATGGAAACCAATAAGGCTACGATTCCACAAAATCTTCTAATGCACAAGAGTTTTTACCTTCCGTCTGGCCCTGGGGCGATATTTGTCCGAGGACCTTGGCTAAATCGGGAAATTGGAAAGTATTTTGGGACCGCCCGACCCACAGGTGATCACTGCATGCTTGTCGAAGGAGAGCGACACCGCCTACCTTCCCAACACCTGGAGATGTTGACATTGGAGCACGGCCCCTCGTGACTGGATGCTGTCCTTGGTTATGGGGCGTAGGGGGAAAATGGGGAGGACAGGAACTTTGCTTTCCACTTCGAGGAAGATGCTTTGAAGCCGTATTCCTTAAAGAAGTGTGAGCACAAAATCCGCACAGGCAGTGCACTCTTGCGAATCGGGGAGCCCACGCGGGTCTCGACGCCAGTTCGATGGCGCGCCTTCGCACCTTCGTCGAGGCTTATCGAGTAGGCGACGAACTTCTTGTCATTAGTGTCGGGGCAACGCAATGTGTCGCCTTGCGCTCCACGCCAGAAACGTCGAGAGAGATTTACATTGACGTCGTTTTACTCTTGGAATGTCAGAGAATCCGAGACGTCGTTAATCGGCACCCGGAGAGGGCTCCGCTCAGCTATTTCGATTGTCTACAATGGTCTTTATGGTCAGCAAGTGTTCCGTGAACTTGAACCAAGCCTTGGACAGTCGACGTCAAGCTACCGAGACCACCAGCATCGTTCTAGACAGAGGGTCCCCTAGCCTCTCGTCGAGAGACTTGGCGAGGTCCGTGGTTTTTGTGGTGCGGACCGTGGTGACGGGAAAAATTTCGCGATCCACGACATTGCCTAATCAGGGGTTTCTGGGGTGGAATCGCGGATGAAAATGAGCTTTCTGGGAGGCGCCACTTTCTCACGTTTGCGGGAGAGTGCAATTCTTGGCCCATTTCGTCTGTGGGCATCACTTCGAGATGCTCACAGGGAGAGGCTTTTTGTACTCCACAAGGCAGCCTCACTCGGCCTGGGGACACTTGACTTGCGGGCGTTGAAAAATTCCCTGGGAAAACCCGATGCAGTCACGTTTTTTATCCTCGGTTCAGGCGCCTCCGTAGAAGATCTGAACCATAGCAACTTCCACACAATTCGCGGACAAGTTTCGGTAGGCATCAACGCCTGGGTGTTACACAATTTCGTTCCTGACTTTTATGCATATGAACCCGGCACGGAAAGCGAGGGATCGAACAATCAGACGATGCTGCTGCTTAACTGGCGAGTAGCCGTAGTCGGTACCTTTAGTCCACGTAGTTGGTACCTCTTTTCTGGGTAGGTGGTACTGGCGGCGAGATGTTGTGGCCCGCCGCCAGCACCTGTGGTTGTGTCTATTCCCAGTGGGTCTTGTCGGCGCGGGCTTGGCCGTCGCGGAGCTTGCGCATGTCGACGGTGCCGAGGTTGATGGTGCGGGAATGGTTCGCCAGCCGGTTCACGATCGAATCCGCTGCGACACGATCGGGGAGCGCTTCGACCCAATAGCCGGGCCCGGACTGGGACGCGATCAGCGTGGGCAGGCGGTGTTCCCGGTTCGCCAGCACCGCGAACAGATCGTTCGCGGCGTCGCTGTCGATGCCGACGGTGAGGAAGTCATCGATGATGAGCAGATCCACGTCGGAGAGCTCGTTAAGGAGCTTCTGGTGGGCGATGCCATCGCTGCGGGTGATGACGAGTCGGCGGGCGAGGTCGTCCATCCGCGCAAACGTGACGGTGTGCTCGTTGAGGCAGGCGCTGATACCGATCGCGCAGGCGAGATAGGTTTTCCCGCCCCCGGTGGGCGAGATGATCAGCAGGTTCGTCGGATCGGCCCGCCAGGCATGGGCAGCGTAGCGACGCATTCGCACCCCCGTGATACCGCGGCCTTCCTGGTAGTCGATCTCCGCGACCGACGCGTGCGGGATGGGGAACTTCGCTTGCCGGATCAGTTTCTCAACCCGGCTGTGGCGGCGCTGCTCCAGCGCGTCATCGACCGCGGTCAAAAACAGTTGTTCCGGGGTGAGGGTGTCATTGATTTCGTCCTGGATGAGTTCCTCGAAACGGGTCGCGACGTGGGTGACGCGCAGGGCCCGGAACTTGTCGTAATCGATGCTGGTGAACATCACTTGCCCTCCTCGTCGCGTGCGTAGTGGGAGGCGTCGCGCACGAAGACGTCCGGGACTGTGTCTTGAAAGGTGACGGTACTGACACGTTTGCGCGTCGAGGCTGCCGGGGTGAGGGGTCGGGGCCGTTTGCTGTCACTATCGATCGCGGCCATCACACGTTTAAGCGTCGTATAGGTCGCATAACCGCGCTGGTTGATCAGCTCCTGGCAGGTGGCCTCCAGGCGTGCCCGGTTTCTCTTCCCGAGGCCTTCGAGGACGTTCTGGCAGTCCAGATACCCCTGTGCTTCAATTGCCTGCCGGTCGAGGATCTGCTCGATCACCGTCACCGTCGCCGGGCCGAAGGAGCGCGCCCGGTCCACGAACCACCGCCTGGACCACAGCCCGTCAACACCCCGATGCTGGGCGGGAACGTGCTCGGGGAGGGTGGAGTACTGGCCCTTGCGTCCGCGCTTTCGCGCATGTTCACAGAGGATCTCTTGCCCGTCGAAGACCGTCACCCGAGACGACGTCAGTCGCACCCGCAGCAGCCTGCCTGCATAGGCATAAGGGGCGGAGTAGTGCTGGAAATCACAGCTGAGGTGGTAGTTGCGGCCAACCTTCAGCTCTTTCCAATCGACTTCCTCGAACCGGTCGGCCGGCAGCGGAGCGAGCTGGGCGGCCTCTTCGGCTTCGAACAGTTCCCACCGGGTCGTATCGTTGGCTCGGCGGATGTCGTGGTTGATCTCTCGCACCCGCACCGCGATCTCAGCATTCAGCTCGCTGATGCTCGTCCAGCTTTCTTCGGCGAGGTAGCCGATCACGCGCTTGTTCACGACGTTCACAGCCGATTCCACCGCCGCTTTGTCTCGGGGTTTGCGAACCCGGGCGGGAACGACCGCGGTCCCGTAGTGGTCGGCGAGCTGCTGGTAGCGGGCATTGACGATCCGTTCCGCATCGCCTTGGGTGCGCCGGTGGGTTGAAGTAGTGGGATTGTCAGGCACAATAATCTGGGTGACGCCGCCGAAGAACGAGAACGCCCGCACGTGCGCGTCGAGCCAGGCCTCGGACTTCATGTTCGTCGTGGCGTGACAGAACAGGGCTCCCGAGAACGGCAGGACCGCGACGAACAGATACGCGCGCGTGATCTCGCCCGTGATCGCGTCGGCAAGGTTGATCGTGTCGCCGGCCCAGTCGACGAGCATCGCCCGTCCGGGCTCATGCTGAAGGGTTGCGACAAGATCATTCACCCGCAAGTGCTCGCCGAAGAGGTGGCAGTACTGCGCGTACCCATATTTCCTTGACTGCCCGCCCGCACTGACATACTTCCGCCACCCCTGCTGCAAAGTGAAGTGCCGGTTGGCTTTCATCGACCTCAGCACTGCCGCAAAGTCCGGCGATTCATACTCATCGGACACCCGTTTGCGCCCGTCCGGGAACAGAGCCTGAACATCAGTGTCGGACATCGACTCGGCCAGCCCCGCCGTGATACCTCGCGCGGTGAGCGTTTTCTTCACCACCGACACGTCGCGTCGGGAACACCCCACAGCCTGAACGATCTCGTTATAGCTGCGCCCCTGAAGCACCAGCTCCATAATCTTCCGGTAGTTGGACATACTGTCTCCTTCTCATTCGAAGCAGTGACACCAACGTGCCACCGCTGCTACTAGAAAATCGGAGAATCCACGGCAGTACCAACTACCCAGAACAAGGGGTACCAACTACGTGGACTAGAGGTACCAACAAGGGCTACTCGCCACTTAACAGGTCCGACGTACTTGACGCACTGCCTCGCATCCTTTTCCTGAAGCCTAGAACTCAGTTTGAGGCAGAGCAGCTTAATCCCGCCTGCGTTACGTCAGCGCACGTATCTTTATGGGAGGTTTCACCCGTTCACCAGAAGCGCAAACAATCTGGCTCGTGATTTGGGCCATGTCCTCGATCACCTAGGGAAGAGAAATGACCCGGTATTGCCAGATTCTGGGGCATCTGTTGTCAGAATGGCGTGCCTGGGAATCCGGGATATCGCCACATTGTCTTCGTGGGAGTGGCATGACCCCATTTTTTAGGTCCATAAATTATGAGAGTTGTCTTGCAGCCAACAACAGTTGGCGGGAAGACTATGACCATGACGAACAAAAGAAGGCAACGGCACTCTCCGGAGCAAATAGTTCGCAAAATCCAGGAAGCTGACCGGATTCTCGCCGAGGGCGGTGATGTTGTTGCCGTGTTGCGGCAGCTCAACGTCACCG
>Ga0209390_10010515_pt1 | contig 10815 bp, 8 predicted proteins | sample BON01_FD_187212 | JGI IMG/M metagenome (GOLD analysis project Ga0209390, IMG submission 187212) | Freshwater microbial communities from Lake Bonney liftoff mats and glacier meltwater in Antarctica - BON-01 (SPAdes) (version 2) | ecosystem: Environmental > Aquatic > Freshwater > Ice > Glacier... | reverse complement strand
CAGGTTCGGCATGTCCATGGCCATGGACGCTGATGATGAAGAGGTGGACGCAGCAGCGAGCAGTGTTGGTGCATTGCACATGAACCCCTTTCGCAGCAATGGCGGCGCAGGATTGGCTCGTGCGCCGTGGAGCCGGCAGCAGGTGACGGCTGCCTTTGCCAAGCATGTACGCATCGACCTGTCGCTGGCCTTGGGCGCCAAGGCCGGCGATCAGGACCACCACATGGTGGTGGTGCTGGTGATGAAGAAAGATGGGCTTGTGCTGCCAGGCAGCCACCAGGAGGGGCGGCCGGCGCACGCGCCTGTCAGGAGCTCAGCCGTCGCGACGGACCAGTGCTGTGTCGCTCTGGCGGTCACGCAAGCGCCTCGGGCTGATCGCGCATGCCTGTCAGTGTGGCCGGCACAGCTCATTTCTGAACTGGTCGGGGACTTTGCCAGTGCTGCCATTGAAGAGATCGTCATTGACAGCCGTCGGGACTCTGGGCGTACCTCGGTATGGGCCCTGCTAGCTGGTGTGCCATTGGTGGCGAGGGCGCTCAATAGAATGGTAGCGCCTGCAAAGGCCTTTGATGGCAACGAAGCACGCTTCGGGACCTCCTTCGTGCTGTATTCCGGGCTCATCTCTCTCGCCACGGGCAATCTGTGCCACCGCAAGTTGCTAGTTCATGACGCATTCTATAGCAATGCACTTACTGAGCGGAGCGGTAAATTCGATCCTCGGCGATGATTGCGCATCTCTAAACTCACGAAGGAGTGCCCACAGTAGTGGAACCTCACCCTCCCTCCACCAAAGGGTTACATGGTCTTTGTCGTCACCGTTCTACAATGATGCAATCCACTTGACTGGCGTGTACATGTTTCCGAACGAAGGTAACCTCGAGGAATTTTATGACACCCTCACTGCTCACTCGAATCACCTTTGCCACGAACCCCACATCTACGCCGGAGACTTTAATGCTTATACCGCTGAAGAAATAGAAAGCCACATCACACCACTAGACTCCCACGCCCTCTTCCACCGGGTGGGCGATACCAACCCTGCGCACTCTCCTGCTTCCCCCCTCACAACTGCCACCGCCCCAGCCGCAGACTTTAGAGGACGTCTCCTATTGAATATGCTCAACTCTATTGAATTTATCATCACAAACGGGCGCTTCCCATGTCCTTCCCCCAATCACAGCCCATACACTATCTTCCGAAATCCGAACACATAAGCTATTCTCGACTACAATCTCATAGCCAAACACCACGCACCTCTCATTCGCACGTGTCAAGTTCTTCAACACATCCTTCCTTCATCAGTTACCGATCACATGCCCATTCACCTTCACCTAGATCTGTCCACCTAATCCAATCCAGTTCCCCCAATTCCACCTCACACCTCTCCTGCCCGTACTCTTTACCACTCCAAGCGCTTGAAAGATCCGCAAACTAAAGACGCTTTCACATCGTCACTTGCCAAGAAAGTAGCCAAAATCTCACACACCTTTAGTCGACTCACTACACACCTTCATAGTAGTAAAATAACTCCGCAATCCTTCGCTGACACTGCAAATGCTGCACTCTCTGAAATTCTTCGACACGCGGCACATGTGGTCCTGGGAAAAGTAGATCCACATACCCCTAAAAATGTACCCGACAAATCCACTGCCCACCATACTGCTAACGACCATTCCTCCCAAAACCCTCAGGAAGCTCACCTCCAAAGTACAATCCAACATTACCAGGTCGCAATCCACACCCTCAACAAAGACCTATCTCCAGATAATCCCGACACACTTACCTTCCACCGTGATAAACTCAAAGAGGCGCAAGATGCCCTCGACAAGTTACGGAAAAATGAAAAACAAGATGAATTACTTTCCACCGTCACGCAGGACGTTGCCCACGATGTGGGACCCGCTGACCACCTACACAACTCCATGTGGGACTACCTTAAGAAATACAAAAATAACCACACCACCTCCTCACTGCCCCAGACGACACGTTCTAATGCATCTCCAGACAAACGAATCTGGATGAAAGGACCCCCTACCCTCAACCCCCTCAACTGGCACTGCTTTAGATTTGCCATGGGCCACCACCTTTTCCAACACACTCTCACCCTACGATGAGAAAAGTGCACAGGACGTGACCAAACTCCTTCCTAAAATGAAAGAACAAGCTTCTACCGCCACAACCACTACACACCCCCTGTTTTTTATGACCCCATTCACACCCGAGGAACTTAAACATGAGATCAAAAAATTGCACCCAGACAAATCCCCGGGCCCCTCTGGCATCACTAACCGAATGCTACAAGCTGGTGACACTGATTTCTAAGGACTCATCCTCATTTTCTTCAACAGCCTATGGGAATTTCACACACAACCTTCAGACTGGCAACTTTCTCTGCTACAACCCATATACAAAGGACACAACAAAAACAAAACAGACCCCGCATCCTACAGAGGTATATATCTCAATGACACCCTCGCTAAACTCTTCGAAGGCCTTCTCATTTCTAGGCTGACCGCCCACACGGAACTCCTCAACGCGCTTACACATAACCAACTAGGGACAAACCCCGACACGCAAACACACGATGCTATATATTCTCTGTTCGCTATTATTCAGCACAGCAAATATACCCTAGAAAACCCCACCTACGTAGCTTTCATCGACTAATCAACCGCTTACCCCTCTGTTCATCGTGATGGCCTCTCCTCTACCTTACTCAAGAATGATATTCGAGGCAACATGTGGCACCATCTCCGAGCTAGGTTTGATAAAATTAAGCTCCGAGTTCTCCACCCTGGCATCTCTGCACGCCACACAGTCGACATCCTTAGAGGACTACCCGAAGGGAGTCGTCTCAGCCCAACCCTATTCGGAATATTTGTCGCTGATCTTGTTCACGAACTCAGAGCCAAATTCCCCCATGCGGTTATTCGCCTCGGACACCCACCGCCAAACCCACACACCCTTCGACCCGGATCTGCAATGCACATCTGGATTGGAGGTCTCCTCTATGTTGATGACCTAGCCCTCATGTCAATATGTCCACGCGAACTTCAATCCATGCTCCATGCCTGTCAACACTGGAGCATTCGAAATCGCATGCAAATCAACACAGAAAAAACAAAAATCATGGCCTTCTTCGAAACCCTTCCCCTCCTCCGCGCCCGGGGGGGTCAACGCCAGCCCAGCCCAACCATGACCCCATTCCACATGTACTCACCCTTTTCAACCTCCGACCCCCGCTCGTATCCTATCCTCGAAGTCTCCCAATTTGAGTACCTTGGACTTATTCTGGATCCTAAACTCACTATGCACCTCGCAACTGTGGAAGCCATACGCCGTGCTTCACAGGGTCAGGCCCTTGCTCTAGCTGTCTCTTACTGGCTCCGTTACGACAGGAACTCCTCACAACTTACCCCCACACAAAACCTTGGTTTGTGGAAATCAATAGTATTACCTCACTTTCTCCAGAACCTGCGTCACATTCACAGCGACACAGACATCAAAAAAATGCAAACCAGCCTCAATCTGTCCATGGCACGATTCCTCCATGTATATGGCGACCACACAGGACTCTTGGCAGACACAGGAATCCCTCCCCTTCAACTCACGAGATACGTTTACCTCGCACAACTACACTTTCGACTCACCATCACTAGACCCGACACTCTTCCTGCACTTCTCTTCAAGAGACTGAACTCGTCTCTTCCCCTCCCCAACCTTCACACCTCCATCCTGGATTATCACATACGATACGCAACCCATGCCTTCAAGGTAGACTTACAAACTGGTCCCCTTCCTGACATGACCTTACAGCCAACCACAAATCGCGAACGTGCTTTTCGAAACATGATGAGAAAAACTATTGGCACCCTCTGGAGAGGACAACTCTACAATGATGCTCGCACACATGCACTCCAATCCCCTGGGCGAAAGGCCTCCTACATTCGAATTGCCCACGCTGATTTGCAATGCTTAGACCTTTTTAAACCAGCCCAGTTTTTACGCATTCATCACAACTAGCTCCCTCTTCTTCGACTTCGAACTCAAGCCACCAACTACATCCCTACCCACCTTCATCTTAGTAACACTTAAGTAAACTCCGTATGCCGAACGATATTGCCTCTTGTTTTTCCCCCTACAAATCCCTGGAGATGAGACTCATACCCTTCTCCATTGTCCCCACTTCTCTCCACTCACCCAACCCGCAATCGATAGCCTCATGCTCAACCTTCGACAATTCGACCTCTGGGCATGGGCAACTTACACAGACACCCAAAATGTAGCTATGCTACTCGGAGCTATCCCACCAAAACTGGATAGACAACATGAGAGGGCATGGGTTCTCCTAACTTTCCTTACATGCGCGCAACTTATCTATTCACTTCAATCTCACACTCGCCTTACCAAACCCTCTGTCTCCCCCGTTCCCTCCCCCCTTTCCACTAGCCCCTTCCCCCCCCATCAGACGACATCCATTGTCAAGTATGTCAGAGCCCATTTGACGAACACCAGATGCTCCTCTGTGACATATGTAACGTGGGATGGCATATGGACTGCCTTCTACCAACCCTTACCACTATTCCACATTGACTCTGGAAATGCCCCCTATGTCTCCCACGCCACCTCCTTCCCTATCCAGCCACTCTCCACCTTCGCCTTCCTTCCCCCATCCTCGATTTCGACTCTACTTGAAATGTTGCTCAAAAACAAAATGACCCTCTACCTCTACTCTGCATTGCCGGGTTCCCCATTACCACAAAACAAAACAAAAACAAAAACAAACAAACCACCAAACCAAAACCTGCTTCCAAACACTCACACCTGCATTCTGGCCCCACACCCACATACACACCTAATCATGACGGGTCTGCGTATGAGACCCAAGTTTAGTACATAGCTCGAGCGCGGCTCGCCGTGGGGGAACTTGGGACCTCGATCGACCCAGACATCCTCTTCCTTGAGGATGGTTTTCCTTGCATTTTTTTGGGGGGGGATTGGTCCTTGCGGACCGTCCCCTTCCCCTCCCCTAGAGTGGAATTCCATTCTGCCTCTAGTTACTGCCGTGTTACTTACACCTAAGGATGCTGAGCCACCAGGCAGTCGTCGTATAGGAGTAATAGGTGCGCTGGTTCTTATCCTTTCATCCAAGACCGTCTAGGACAAACTTTCCTCTCCCTAGCCGGCCCGGTAGCGCACTGAGACATTGAGAAGTAGCCAATTGCCCTGAGGTAGCGGACTCCGTCGTTGCCAGAGCCTGCCCACAAACGACAGCTGATATCGACGGTTTACGCTACTCCCCTGATGAACCCCGGGCCCACTACGGCCCTGGGCCTGTCCATACGTCTCTCTATGTTCGAGTTGCGTGAGACTGGTGACTGGGACATCTTCCTAGGTCCCCCGGAACGGGCGAGGGCGGAGACTGGTGGAACTGACCAATAGGTGTTAAAGCGGAGGGAATGCTCAGGGTTGGCCATGGTGAATCAAGTAACTACCGCATCCCTGGGATACCCACTATCAGTTTTCAATAAAAACTCTACTCTCAAAGAAAGAAAGAAAGAAGGAAAGAAGGAAAGAAAAAAAAATACTCGTCACGGTGACTCACCTCTCTCGAGTAATGTCTCGCGTGAGTCCTTTCTCTCGTGAGTGATTTCTCTCTGTACCTGTGACTCTCCCAGTAACGTCTCTCAAGGCTTTCGAACAAAAGAAAATGTTATTGTTCGAAAACTTGATTATCATGATCACACTTCAGAAGAGCCCGTCGATTTGTTTTTGACGACACTCTTGGTTTGTACCAGACAGCAGTAAACTTTTATCAGCACACCTTTAGTACCAGCAAGGTTTGGTTGTGCAATTCCCTAGGAACACCAGATCTCTTTAAGTTGTCAGCAATTTGAATTTGACGGGGCCCCTGAAATCGCAAGTTTTCAGCGCCTTCGAGCCTGTCGAGCAAATTGGAAAACTGTGTTCACCCGCCAAAAATAGGCCCGACCCTGGGTTTTGTTCGGAGAAAAGCCTTCCTTCGGAAAGGTGTTAGATCCGCGCCCGTGCCATTCCCTCTGTTTTTGGGCATTTAAACCAACCTAAAGGGGAAGTAACTAAAGATTAGTATTTGGGAAAATGTTAACATTTTCCCTCCTAGAAAGTTGGCTAAGCCGAGAAGCCTGTTTTTGAATACTAACGCAAGGAAGGGGATCTTGGTGCAGTAGATTTGGCTTCGCCTCCTTCCTCTCTGGACATTGCTTTATATCCGTTGTGCTCACACCTCAAGGTCCCTACCATGTCTTTCTCTGCTCTGCTCCTCCACTTCGACATGATGTCTCAAATACTTTTCCTGGATCACTTTCTCAGGTGTCTTCTTCCCTCGTGTGGAATCTGCTTCTCCTTCTTACAACGCATTCTGGCGCACCAGAACTTTGGGGCCGTCCGCAACTTGACCCGGGGCCGCCACCTTTTCACGTCCCCAGCTCGCCTTTGTCTCTGCCGACGATCTCGACATGGTCGTAGGCGCCTATTCGCTTTTAATTTGTCTCTGTTGCGACAAAGACAACAGTTCCAAGAGACTAGAATTTCTCCTTTTTCATAACCACTTCAGTACCACTCCAACCGAAGTACTCTGTCTCACACACTAAAACCTCATCCCCAAGATCTCTCAGCGCAACACCCTCAACACCCGCGCACACGTCTCTGACAGGAAAACGGACAGGCCCCGCAAATAATGATGTTGGTACAGTAGCATCCCGGGAAATAGAAACCACGGTTTCTGACCCAGCCAGCCAGTTTCTAAGCAATTTTCTAGGCGTGTATAGAGTTTCTTTACCCCTAAACCCTAATATATCTAGGCGTACATCCAAATTCCAGTCTGCAGTTTCTATTTGCCAGTTTCTATTTCCCGGGATGCTTCTGTAATAACAAGGAAAAACACAAACCACCGCCTCCCACACCCCCTGTACGAGCACTCCAGGGCTTAACCCTCAACATCCGCGGTATGACTCCGGCTAAATGGGTTGCCATCCAAGAATTGCCAGTTTTGTCTACTGTAGAATACATTATTTTGACCGAACATCAGTTGAGCGCCGAATTTCGACCGGACGAGATCATTAAAAGCGGATGGGACTTCCATGCTGTATCCAGTACTGCACGACCCTCCCCCAACGAGGATATCGAGGAAAGCGGTACGGAGGTGGACTAGCACTCCTCACCCGCAATCATTGAATAGTATGCGCTTCTCTATAGCAATGCACTCAATGAGCGGAGCCGTAAATTCGATCCTCGGCGATGATTGCACATCTCTAAACTCACGAGGGAGTGCCCACAGTAGTGGAACCTCACCCTCCCTCCACCAAAGGGTTACATGGTCTTTGTCGTCACCGTTCTACAATGATGCAATCCACTTGACTGGCGTGTACATGTTTCCGAACGAAGGTAACCTCGAGGAATTTTATGACACCCTCACTGCTCACTCGAATCACCTTTGCCACGAACCCCACATCTACGCCGGAGACTTTAATGCTTATACCGCTGAAGAAATAGAAAGCCACATCACACCACTAGACTCCCACGCCCTCTTCCACCGGGTGGGCGATACCAACCCTGCGCACTCTCCTGCTTCCCCCCTCACAACTGCCACCGCCCCAGCCGCAGACTTTAGAGGACGTCTCCTATTGAATATGCTCAACTCTATTGAATTTATCATCACAAACGGGCGCTTCCCATGTCCTTCCCCCAATCACAGCCCATACACTATCTTCCGAAATCCGAACACATAAGCTATTCTCGACTACAATCTCATAGCCAAACACCACGCACCTCTCATTCGCACGTGTCAAGTTCTTCAACACATCCTTCCTTCATCAGTTACCGATCACATGCCCATTCACCTTCACCTAGATCTGTCCACCTAATCCAATCCAGTTCCCCCAATTCCACCTCACACCTCTCCTGCCCGTACTCTTTACCACTCCAAGCGCTTGAAAGATCCGCAAACTAAAGACGCTTTCACATCGTCACTTGCCAAGAAAGTAGCCAAAATCTCACACACCTTTAGTCGACTCACTACACACCTTCATAGTAGTAAAATAACTCCGCAATCCTTCGCTGACACTGCAAATGCTGCACTCTCTGAAATTCTTCGACACGCGGCACATGTGGTCCTGGGAAAAGTAGATCCACATACCCCTAAAAATGTACCCGACAAATCCACTGCCCACCATACTGCTAACGACCATTCCTCCCAAAACCCTCAGGAAGCTCACCTCCAAAGTACAATCCAACATTACCAGGTCGCAATCCACACCCTCAACAAAGACCTATCTCCAGATAATCCCGACACACTTACCTTCCACCGTGATAAACTCAAAGAGGCGCAAGATGCCCTCGACAAGTTACGGAAAAATGAAAAACAAGATGAATTACTTTCCACCGTCACGCAGGACGTTGCCCACGATGTGGGACCCGCTGACCACCTACACAACTCCATGTGGGACTACCTTAAGAAATACAAAAATAACCACACCACCTCCTCACTGCCCCAGACGACACGTTCTAATGCATCTCCAGACAAACGAATCTGGATGAAAGGACCCCCTACCCTCAACCCCCTCAACTGGCACTGCTTTAGATTTGCCATGGGCCACCACCTTTTCCAACACACTCTCACCCTACGATGAGAAAAGTGCACAGGACGTGACCAAACTCCTTCCTAAAATGAAAGAACAAGCTTCTACCGCCACAACCACTACACACCCCCTGTTTTTTATGACCCCATTCACACCCGAGGAACTTAAACATGAGATCAAAAAATTGCACCCAGACAAATCCCCGGGCCCCTCTGGCATCACTAACCGAATGCTACAAGCTGGTGACACTGATTTCTAAGGACTCATCCTCATTTTCTTCAACAGCCTATGGGAATTTCACACACAACCTTCAGACTGGCAACTTTCTCTGCTACAACCCATATACAAAGGACACAACAAAAACAAAACAGACCCCGCATCCTACAGAGGTATATATCTCAATGACACCCTCGCTAAACTCTTCGAAGGCCTTCTCATTTCTAGGCTGACCGCCCACACGGAACTCCTCAACGCGCTTACACATAACCAACTAGGGACAAACCCCGACACGCAAACACACGATGCTATATATTCTCTGTTCGCTATTATTCAGCACAGCAAATATACCCTAGAAAACCCCACCTACGTAGCTTTCATCGACTAATCAACCGCTTACCCCTCTGTTCATCGTGATGGCCTCTCCTCTACCTTACTCAAGAATGATATTCGAGGCAACATGTGGCACCATCTCCGAGCTAGGTTTGATAAAATTAAGCTCCGAGTTCTCCACCCTGGCATCTCTGCACGCCACACAGTCGACATCCTTAGAGGACTACCCGAAGGGAGTCGTCTCAGCCCAACCCTATTCGGAATATTTGTCGCTGATCTTGTTCACGAACTCAGAGCCAAATTCCCCCATGCGGTTATTCGCCTCGGACACCCACCGCCAAACCCACACACCCTTCGACCCGGATCTGCAATGCACATCTGGATTGGAGGTCTCCTCTATGTTGATGACCTAGCCCTCATGTCAATATGTCCACGCGAACTTCAATCCATGCTCCATGCCTGTCAACACTGGAGCATTCGAAATCGCATGCAAATCAACACAGAAAAAACAAAAATCATGGCCTTCTTCGAAACCCTTCCCCTCCTCCGCGCCCGGGGGGGTCAACGCCAGCCCAGCCCAACCATGACCCCATTCCACATGTACTCACCCTTTTCAACCTCCGACCCCCGCTCGTATCCTATCCTCGAAGTCTCCCAATTTGAGTACCTTGGACTTATTCTGGATCCTAAACTCACTATGCACCTCGCAACTGTGGAAGCCATACGCCGTGCTTCACAGGGTCAGGCCCTTGCTCTAGCTGTCTCTTACTGGCTCCGTTACGACAGGAACTCCTCACAACTTACCCCCACACAAAACCTTGGTTTGTGGAAATCAATAGTATTACCTCACTTTCTCCAGAACCTGCGTCACATTCACAGCGACACAGACATCAAAAAAATGCAAACCAGCCTCAATCTGTCCATGGCACGATTCCTCCATGTATATGGCGACCACACAGGACTCTTGGCAGACACAGGAATCCCTCCCCTTCAACTCACGAGATACGTTTACCTCGCACAACTACACTTTCGACTCACCATCACTAGACCCGACACTCTTCCTGCACTTCTCTTCAAGAGACTGAACTCGTCTCTTCCCCTCCCCAACCTTCACACCTCCATCCTGGATTATCACATACGATACGCAACCCATGCCTTCAAGGTAGACTTACAAACTGGTCCCCTTCCTGACATGACCTTACAGCCAACCACAAATCGCGAACGTGCTTTTCGAAACATGATGAGAAAAACTATTGGCACCCTCTGGAGAGGACAACTCTACAATGATGCTCGCACACATGCACTCCAATCCCCTGGGCGAAAGGCCTCCTACATTCGAATTGCCCACGCTGATTTGCAATGCTTAGACCTTTTTAAACCAGCCCAGTTTTTACGCATTCATCACAACTAGCTCCCTCTTCTTCGACTTCGAACTCAAGCCACCAACTACATCCCTACCCACCTTCATCTTAGTAACACTTAAGTAAACTCCGTATGCCGAACGATATTGCCTCTTGTTTTTCCCCCTACAAATCCCTGGAGATGAGACTCATACCCTTCTCCATTGTCCCCACTTCTCTCCACTCACCCAACCCGCAATCGATAGCCTCATGCTCAACCTTCGACAATTCGACCTCTGGGCATGGGC
>Ga0209390_10010511_pt1 | contig 10816 bp, 6 predicted proteins | sample BON01_FD_187212 | JGI IMG/M metagenome (GOLD analysis project Ga0209390, IMG submission 187212) | Freshwater microbial communities from Lake Bonney liftoff mats and glacier meltwater in Antarctica - BON-01 (SPAdes) (version 2) | ecosystem: Environmental > Aquatic > Freshwater > Ice > Glacier... | reverse complement strand
TATTTATATTTTTATTTTTATTTTTATTTTTATTTTTATTTTTATTTTTATTTTTATTTTTATTTTTATTTTTATTTTTATTTTTATTTTTATTTTTATTTTTATTTTTTTTATTTTTTAATCTTGAGAAATCGGCATTTAAAATACGCACCGCTCTAAATTAAAGAAAATACATTTATAACATATAATTACAATTAGTAAAAGCGGATTTTCCTTAAATAAATATGTTTTTAGAAAAAACTTAACCAAAACTAACTATTAAGTATTATTTATTTTTTCTTATCTTTTTTATCTTTCTTTTTATAAAACATAAATTGTTTTTTACCATTTAATATTCTAATTTCACCAACAGGTTTAGGTAATCTTATACGGTCTTCTAAGTTTTCATTATAAATATACATTTTACCCATTGCGTTAGGTTTTTTATCAGCATAATATAATTTATCTTTTATATTAATTTTATCATATAAATCAAAAACGAATTTTTCAGGTGTAATATCAATTGTATCAATTGTGTCATCAATAGATGGTGTATAAATATAATTATCTCTATTTTCATTATCATAATCCATACATGTAAGATTTTCATTTTCAGAAGATAATTTATTTTTACTATAATTTATACTACAATCAAAAGCAGATATTTTCATTAAATTTTGAAATTCATTAACAATTTTTTTCTTTCTTTCAGCAACCATAAATAAATGTTCATCACTTGTTACGACTTTAAATGCTTTATTACTTAAAGCAGGGTTGGTATAAGTATAAATATCAGACCGCACATCTTGTTTTGTAATTGTCTTCACTAATTCAGGAGTAATTGTAGACATATACAAAAATACTTCTACTGTACGATCTTGTTTTGGTAAATTTAAATGAGACTGATAGCGCACACCGCGACCAATAATTTGAGTTATTAATACCGGTTGCCAATATGGTTCCATGATATGAATATATCTTACTTCTTTTAAATCTAAACCTTCAGCACCTGTTTTTGTAGTCATAAGCATTTTAATAACTTCTCCATAATAATTATTTTTATAATTTTTATTTAATTCAGAAACTAATAAAGAACAACTACTATCTAATTTATCCCATTCAGAATTATATATATTACGTAAAATTTCTCTTTTAGTTTTATCTACAGAACCTGTATAAAACATATATTTATGTTTATCTTTATCTTTTTCATCAATATCTAATTCCCATTTCCATTCATTATTTACTTTTGTTTTTTTAATATCAAAATGCGACCATTTTCCTGTTTGTTCTAAAGCAAGAGCAAATGTATTTAATCCAGTTAATGTTAAAAAATTACTATAGACAAATAATTTTCCTTCTTCTTTTAAAATATTAGAAATCATTTTTAAATATTTTGGTGAATATTTAGCAAGACTGCCATTTTTTATATCTAAATATTTATGTTTATCTTTTGTTAATATTTTTAAGTAAGTATCTTTAATCGTTTTTTCATAGACTGATTGTGTCATTGTATCTAATTCATCACCAGCAATTATTAAATCATTATCTAAATGTTCGGATAAAGTTTCAACTTGTGAAAGTTTATCTTTCACTTCTTTATTATCATAAGGACTACCAATTTCTTCTGGAAATACAAAAGAACAGGCTAACCTACTGTATAAACGATAGGTTGATGATAAACTATCTTCTTTATCACCATTGCGTTTTTTTTTATCATATTCTATTTCTTCATGTCTGTATTTTTCATATTTAGATAATTGATATGAACTCATTGGTATTGATTCTATATTAGTAGATATAAGTTCAGGATATAATGTTTTATCTTTGTAACCATAATAAGAGGTTAAACCTACAATACGACGTTTAATTAATTCTAGATTTTTTAATTTATTAATTTCAGGATTATAAAATTTGCTTTCAAATTCATCTTTATCTTCAGGAAAACACGTTTCTTTTTTCTCAACAATAAGTATTTTATACCCCATTTGTTGTATTAGTTTTTCGATTTGATTATAAAATGTAGTAAAATCAATATTACTTTCAGGTTTATATATTATACCTTTGCCTTTTGAATCTGTTATAAAATTCTCAGGATTTTTTGTGACTTTAATAATTTTTCGTGTTTTATCAATAATAATTTGGTCTACATACTCATTTTGTTTTAATTTATATTTAATATTTTCATAATCAATGTTTAACCCGCCATCATATAAAGTTTTAAATTTAATCTCTAGAACATTCATATAGCCACGTAAAATATTATAAATTTTACTAATTTCAATAACTTGATTAATAATTGGTGTTCCACTTAAAAATACATATTTAGGATTTTTAGCTTCCATAAATAATTTATAGTATTTAAGAGCATTCGCACTTTTGGAATTCATAATATTACCTAAATTATGAATTTCATCAACAATAATAATTTTATTATCAAAATCACCTTCTTGTATTTTAGTTATAAATCTACCATCATAATGTAAAAATTTAAATCTACTATTAATCATATCGTTAATTTGTTTATCTAATTTTTCACGATTAGAAAATGATAATTCATTATAATTGGATTTATTATTTGTAAAGTCTATAAAAAAGACACCTTTATTATCATTTATAGATTTTTCTAAAATACCTAAATCTTTAGCCAATTTTTTTTCACTGTTTTTTTCACATTTATTAAATACCCAATGATTAATTGTTTTAAAATATTCTGAACCACATTTTTTTATTTCTTTTTTAAAATTATCTTCTAAATTTGCTTTACTAATAACAATAACCTCTTTTTTACTATATATTGATTCCGCAATCGCAATAGACGCACACGTTTTACCATGTCCTAGACCAATATATAATAATAAACCTCTAATAGGACTTCCATCTTGTAAATAATCACGCGTTAAACGTTGAATTGTATTTATTTTAAATCCTTCTATTATACGTGGTATTTCTTGTTTAGTATTATAAGACTTATTGGTTTCATCATATTGAGCAAAAGTAGCATTTTTCCAATTATAAAAATGCTTACGATTAGGTAATTCCCAAATACCATTTTTAGGATATACTTTATTTTTATTTACTAATGGAATATATTTCTCTAGTGATTTATCTATTTTCTCTTCTTTTATCTCTTCTTTTTTGTCGATCTCTTTTTTAGATTTTATAACATTATTTTCTGTATTAATTTTATTTAAATAATCATTATCATTATTATTATTTATTTTAATTGTAATAAATTTTTGTTTTTTAGAAACTTTAATATAGTTTTTAGGGGTACTTTTAGAATTACTTTTAGAATTACTTTTACTTTTAGGGTTTTTCAATGTTAATTTAGGCATATTAGGATTATCCTTAAATAAACAGGTGTGTTTATTAAATGATAAACCTAAAAGAGCTTTTTAAAGCCTTGAACTTATTTAACGATTATTATATTTAAAATAGATATTTATTTTAATTATTTAATTTAATTAAATAATTAAAATAAATATCTACTTTAAATATAATAACTGTCAAATAAGTATGACAAAATATAATAATTTAAATTATAAAAAAAAAATATATGAAAAAAAGACAAAAAGAACATCATTATTAAAAAGTAAAAAAACATCATTATTAAAAACTAAATTAAGTTCAATATTTAATAATAATAACAATAACTTAAATGATACTGAAAGTACAATTACATTTACAGTAATTAATACTTATTTTAGTAAAAATAAAAATAAAAATAAAAATAAAAATAAAAATAAAACAACAAAAAACAATATTAATGAAACATTTTTAACAAAAACAAGAACAATTAGAAAATATAAAATGTCACAAAGTAAAAAAGATAAAGTTATTGAATTTTTAGATGATAATTTATATAATTTAAAAAATAAAAAAATAATTGAAGGTACACAATTAGATACTGAGTTATTTAATGATGATAGATTAAATTGTATATGTCATAATATTTATAAATTACATTTAGAAGAAGATTGTAAATGTAATACTATGAAAACTTATAGTTCTCAAGGTAAAAGTGGGGCATCAATACATTCTATTATGTGTAAAATAGAAAATCATACTAATAAAAATAAAATGAGTAATAATGAAAACAAAGATAATTATGAAAAACAAATATTAAAAGTTGTTCCTTTAAATAATTATTATGTAAAGTTAAGAACAGAAACAAAAAAATATATGTTTGTAGAATTAGATGATTTTACAATTCAAACATTAATTAATATGTATGTTCATAATGAATTACCATTTAATACCGTAAAACTTATTAATTCTGGTATATGTAATAAACATAATATGTTAAATTTAACTACATTAAAGATACATAATAATAATCAAATTAATAATAAAACTAATAAAAATAAAACAATGAAAGGTAAATATCAAGGTTATAATTTAATGTATCAAGCAGATTTAGGTTCAGGAAGAGATTTTTTAACTAATATAATTAATGGTAAAAGTGATATTGATTTTAATATAACTAATGATAAACAAAGATATATTATGTTTATTAATGGTTTATTACAAATAATATTAATAATTGGACATTTACAATCATCCCCTCTTGAATTTTTTCACGGTGATTATAAGCCCGAAAATGTATTTGTAAAAACATGTTCTGTAAATAAAACTAAATACTTTAAATATAATGTCTTTGGTAAATCTATAAAAATAAAAAATTTAGGTTTTTCAGTATTAATTGCTGATTTTGATAGGTCATCAATAACATTAAATAGTTATTATAAAAATACAGAGAAAAAATATCGTTTAATATCACATATTTTATTTAAACCGTTATTATCTAATTATGTTAATAATATTATAAAAAATTATGGTGATATAGATCCTTATATTTATAAAGAAGATATTAAAATTAAAAAATTATTTATTAGTAATTTAATACCTAGAAAAATAGACCCAACAATAACTGTATTACGGTCTGCCGGTATTAAATTATATAGAGATTTTGATTTATATATATTTTTTATAAGATTAATTGAAACTGAAGATATGAGAAATTATATAGTTAAACATAAAATAAATGATACATTAATGAATTTTATGAGTTCTGATTTTAGATCAGAATTATTTACTATACCACCTAAAAAAATTTCATTAAATGAAAGTGCGTATATAGTTGTAGAACTATTAAATAAAATAAAAGAACCCTTACCATTAATATTTAATAATGATTATATAAATTCTTTAAAGAATTTAAATTATAAATTATTTAAACTATAAATTTTAAAAATATATTTAATTATTTTAAATTTATTATTGTAAAAAAAGAATATAAATAAAAACTAACTAATATTATTTATACATAGACATAGACATAAAAATAATAATAATAATAAAATATTATATAAAAAATATTAAACTATGACAGAAAAAAAACAAAAAAGTTCATATTTTAATACCAATGAAGTTAAAAAATTTACATTTACACAAGAACAATATATTAAATTAGAATTAGAATATAATAGAACTATAGTATATAATACACTTGTAAATAACATAGAAAAAATATTAAATATAAATGAAAATGTTGAATATAACAACAGAAAAAAATATGAAAATAAAAATATAATAGAACGATTTGTTTTAGAATGTATTAATCACGGACTATCACCACAAATTATACATAATAGTAATAGTAATAGTAATAGTAATAGTAATAATAATAATAATAATAATAATAATAATAATAATACAATATTAGATGAATCTAACTACAAACTAGAAACTAATTATGAAACATTATCACAGTATTTTTTATTTAATCCTATACTAAATGATGAAAAAAAATTATATTCTATATTTTATTTTAATAAAATGATTAATGAATATAACGAAAAAAAAATAAAAGTATCTACAGAAATAATATTAAAAATAGAAAAAGAATTTATAAAAGCACATAATGAAGTTATAAAATTAAATACTAATTTTAAAAAAATGGTTGAAACACAAATTATTAATCTAGGAAAACAAATAGAATGTTCTATAAAGTTAGAAAATGATACACATTTTATTATAAAATATAGAGATTATATAAAAATTATAAATTCAAGTCGTTACTATAAATTAATTAAAAATTATGATAAACCTTTTCCTTATGATATTATCCGTATGATATTAAGATATGGTATTTTTGATACATCAAGTCAGCAATGGAGTATTGGTATAGATTTATATGAAACAATCAGTGAATTATTTGACATTAGTTTTGAAACATTTGCTAGTCCTTTAAATTTTAATATGTATCGTTTTTGTTCTATTTTTAAAGATACAGATAGTATTTTTGGAAGTGTAGGAAGTTTTTATAGTTTAAAATGTGAACATTTAATATTACAAAATATAAAAGGTGTATTTTTTAATCCACCTTATTTACCTATCCTTATGAAAAAATGCTCTTCTCAATGTTTAGCACTTTTAGATGAAATGAATAAAAATAAGTTTGATTTTACCATATTTTCATTTTTACCAAATTGGGATGATGCTGATTATATAAAATCTTTAATTAAATCTAAATATATGGTTGAGTATAAAGTAGTTAATAAAGGTAATTATATTTTACAAGAAAAAGACAGAGGAAAACTTATTACTGGAACATTTGATTTATTAGTTATTGTTTTAAATAGTAATAAAAATAAATGGGATGAAAAAAAGAAAACTGAAATGAAAATTCATTTTAATACTATACTTAAAAATATGAAAGAAGAAACAAAAGAATTATTTTATAAAAAATAAAAAAAAGTGGTGTTGAAAAACACCATATTGGAACAGAATTGGTATATAGGGTTAGTTGGATAGAATTATTATGTTAAAGGATAACGTACTCATTCTTAATCAAAGTACATAAATTACAAACACTCAGACCATTTTTACTACATTCATTTAAGCAATCTGATTGTGTACAAATAATGACAAACTCAGATTCTATAGTTGAAGAAGAGGTTGGTTCTTGTGATGGCAAAATAGATAGCGACATTAAATAATTACATGCATCATAAAGGGTTAAAGAGGCTTTCGTCGCTAAATCCGATATATTGAAAAATATAGTTGTCATCTTTCAAATCAAGTATACTAATGGATACATAATTTTATAATTTCAATTTTTATAAATTTTGCTGTTTTTATGTAATTTATATGTAATTTATATGTAATTTATAATAATTTTAATAGATATAAAAATTGATTTAAAGATATAATTATTATTTTATTTATAAATAATAGTTTGTCATATTTTACATTTTTATATATTTTATTTAATTATATTATTAAATTATTACCTTATAACAATTCTAAATATTAAATACTTTAAAATGACGTCTCAACAAAATTATAATAAAGTATCCTATGAATTAGTACCTACTCCAGATGAAATTGTATCTGGTTATATTAATCCTTTTAATAAAGTAAATAAATTAATTACTAAAAATACAGTTCAAAATATATTAAAAAAATATGGTGTATTTCAAAATATTAATAATTTAGATTTTTATCAAGATGCGATGGTTCATGAAAGTTATACTGTTGGTAAAATTAAAACGATTTGTTCTAGAGACAATGTAAAAACTGTAAAAAATCCTGATGGATGTGTGCTATTACGTGATAATTCATACGAAAGATTAGAATTTTTAGGTGATGCTGTTATTGAAAATATTATTGTAAGTTATTTATATAGACGATATCCTGACCAACGTGAAGGATTTTTATCCTCTATGAAAATGAATTTAGTTAATCGTATTACATTAGGTCATCTATCAAAAGTAATAGGTCTTAATGATTATTTAATTATTGGTAGAACATTAGATGATTTACAGAACGCTAGAGAAGAAGACAAAATTCTTTGTGATGTTTTTGAGGCGTTTATTGCTGCTATTTATCTTGATTTTAACAATGATAAGCATGGTTTTTTAAGTTCTTTTATGTCTGGAGCAGGTTATCAAGTAGCCGAATTATTTTTAATTAATTTAATAGAAGATGAATCAAGTCAATTAGATATTACAACATTTATTCTGGATGATAGAAATTATAAAAATAAAATTGTAAAATTAATTAAAAGAATACATAAATATAATCCCACATTTAAGGTTTTTAAAAGTGATGTCTCTAAAACAGGAGAACAAATTATTACAGTTCAACTTATTAATCCAAATACTAAAGAAGTTATTAGTGAAGGTAAAGGTCAAAATAATAAAAAAGCAGAACAAGATGCTAGTAAAATTGCTTTAATTAAAATGGGCTATTTTAAAAATTAAAACATAACAAAAATTAATGAAAAAATAACAAAAAAAATGAAAATAATTTTTAGTTAATGAAAAGTTTTTATTTAATTAATAATTTTCATAATATATGTTTTTTTATGATATATGTTTTTTTATAATGGGCTTATCCTCGGCATATTTCTACAATATTACTAACTAATAAAGTTTTATTATTTTCAGTAATTTTTGGAAATATATCAGCAATTTTATTCCAATTTTTTTTAAATTGTGAAAAAGGTAATTTTAATAATTCTAGAATATAAACATAAATTTCGGCTTGATATTCAGCATTTAAAATATTATAATTAATAACTATGTTTTTAAGTTCTTGATTTGTATTAGGAACTGTATAAAATGTTAATGTTTTATGTTTATAATCCCATACATAATCAAAATTTGGTGTTGTATTATTTAATTCATTGCAAAATGATTTAAAATCAATATTATAAATTTTATTATCTGTTAAATCTTTTATAAAATTTAATTTATCATTTAAATTTGTATTATTTGAATTACTATTATATTTATTTAAATTTTTATTATTTTTATTATGATTTAAATTACTATTATGATTTAAATTACTATTATTAGAATTATTAATAATATGATTATTAATATAATCATAGTTTAGTGAAGTTTGTGTATTTGAATTAGAATTATTATTATTATTATTATTATTATTTAAACTATTTTGACGTTCTAGTCTTTGTCGTTCTTCTTTTTCTTTTATTGCTTTATCTTTTTTATCTTTTTCTCGTTTAGTCTTATCTGCTTTTTCTGTATCTTCTTTTACTTTTTTTATTAAATTTTGATTGTATTTTTTAAGTTTAGAATAATTATTTCTAATATTAATTGAACAAATACATTTATTACTTTCAGAAGCAATTTTTGTTAAGCACATTTTACAATAAACAGCAGTGCATTGAAAACATTTAATACAAGAAATATCTTCTTCATAACAAATAATACATTCAGTTTTAACTTCGTTTCCTACAAAAATATCATTTACATTATTAGCCTCTGATGTGCTTATAGGAATATTATTATTATATGCGTTATTAAATGATTCAGCAAGTGCTCTTTCAAAATCATTTTCATCCATAGTAAGAAGTAAATACTATCGTAATTATATAGAATGGTTTTTAGGCTTATCCTTAAATAAACAGGTATGTTTATTAAATGATAAACCTAAAAGAACTTTTTAAAGCCTTGAACTTATTTTACTGTTATTATATTTAAAGTAAATATTTATTTTTAATTATTTAATTAAATTAAATAATTAATATCAAACTATATTTTAATGTAAAATTAAATATATACTATATAATAACGGTTAAGTTCTTTTATTCTTGATTTGCGTCCTAGTATATGTGGTGTCCTTCTGTCAAATTAATAATATTTAAATTACTACTATATCAAGGCACTATATACTAATTACTTTATCCATTTCATTTCTGTTTTATACCTTAGGATTGAAAGCATATAAGTTTTATAAACATTAATATACGTATTGTGTGTCGCTTTAACTTTTTAATGGTATATATATCAATGGAAGATAGAAAAACAGTAATCTAACTTAATATTTATTAGGATATTATCTTTACATTAAAAATTATGTAAATTTATTTTTTAGTGCAAATTAAAATATAAATTATATTATTAACTAAATAAACTATACTTATAATATATAAACCACTCTTATTTATTATATGATAAGCCCATTATAATAAATTTTTTTTCAATTTTTTAAAATAAAAAAATTAAAAGTGTATAATGTTTATATTTTTTTAAATTGATTTTATATATATTTTATATTATTCTTAATTATTTAAGTTTAGTTTACGTATCAGGGTTAGCAGCACCTGGTGTAATAGTCCATGCGTTAGCACCTGTTTTAACAGCAATAAAAGTAAGTAGTGGTCCTAATGCTAATTCAGCAAAATAGGATCCATCAGAATTAGTAACAGAATGTCCATTAATTGTTGTACTATTGCCCTCTGAACTTAATTCACATTCTGCTGTTGTTTGTATTATATAAACTTTTCCATTAGCTACAGATGTAGGACTTGGTAAGTATGCTCTATCATCAGCACCGGTGACTGGTGATAATACAACTATAGTAGTGGCTGGTAAAATTCTACTTGATAGATTTGGTGCTCCTGCTGCTGGTACAGCTACAATTTGAACAATACCATGTAATCCACCAGTTAATGTAGTTGCTTCATCAACATTAAGTGTTCCTTTAATTGTTGTTAGCTTTCCTAGAGCACTCATTTCTACATCACCGATACTTAATTTTGTTTTACCAGTTGAAGTAGAAAATATATTATTAATATTTGATGTATTACCATTAGTAATATTACCACTATTAATAATTAAATTACTTGTTAAAGTAGTAATACCGGACACACCTAATGTAGTATCTAGTGTTACCGCTTCATCAACATTAAGTGTTCCTTTAATTGTTGTTAGCTTTCCTAGAGCACTCATTTCTACATCACCGATACTTAATTTTGTTTTACCAGTTGAAGTAGAAAATATATTATTAATATTTGATGTAT
>Ga0209390_10010505_pt1 | contig 10818 bp, 6 predicted proteins | sample BON01_FD_187212 | JGI IMG/M metagenome (GOLD analysis project Ga0209390, IMG submission 187212) | Freshwater microbial communities from Lake Bonney liftoff mats and glacier meltwater in Antarctica - BON-01 (SPAdes) (version 2) | ecosystem: Environmental > Aquatic > Freshwater > Ice > Glacier... | reverse complement strand
TCTCTGCTGCTGTGGCAGGCAATGCGCTGAGCGCCAAGACGTCGGCTGTCCGACTGATGCGTGCTGTCAAACGGGAGACGCTGCGCCTCATAGAGACAACTGTTGACAAGAGCGAAGATGTACAGCGCATCGTCACGCAGGTGGTGCCACCTTTGGTCGATTATGTACTCGAAGACTACAAGAGCAACCACCCCGAGACGCGAGACCCGGAAGTGCTGTCAGTATTTGCCGCCATCATCCGCAAGGCAGGCGATGCCATCACCGATCAGGTGCCGCGTATTCTTGGCGCCGTATTCGAGTGCACACTGGCCATGATCACAGCCAACATGGAAGACTATCCCGAGCACCGCATCAATTTCTATACGTTGCTGAAGGAGATCAACCAGAAGTGCTTCCGTGCCTTCTTCCAGATCCCCGGCGATGTGTTCAAGGTGGTAATAGATTCGATGGTGTGGGCCATCAAGCACAGGGAGCGAAACATTGCCGATACAGGACTCACAATAGTGCTCGAAATGTTGAGAAATTTGGATGGACTTGCCGACATTGCTCAGCAATTTTACTCGCAGTTCCTTCTCAGTCTCTTGCACGAAATTTTTTCTGTGCTCACCGACAAGGAGCACGAGCCGGGGTTTAAACTGCAGTGTGAAATTCTGCAGCACATGGTGTCGCGCGTAGAAGGTGGCCTGCCTGCTGCTCCCCTCTTCAATGCTGCCGAGCATCCTGGCGTGACAGATAACCGCCAATTTATCCGCGCGCACCTGCTGAAAATGCTCACCGACGGTTTTTCAGAGCGCATGACCGCATCACAGCTGCAAGAGTTTGTGGCTTCGCTTTTCGATCCCGCAAAAGGTTTCTTTTTTGTTAACATGGATAGAATCAATCGATGGATTGGTATGAAGATAGATGAAGAGAAACTCTTGTTGTGGGGTTGTTTGTGTTGTCTGTGGGTGCTTGCTTTGTGCTTTGTCTGTCAAACTATCCGTTTTTTCACGTGGAGTAATCCGTGTTTATACCTGTGGTGTGCAGACACAGTGGCCTTTTAGACTCTGCCTCGTTTAGATATGTAACATGATCCATTCATATTTGTGAGGAGGCCCGTTCTTCAAGAAGAACAGAATCGTATGTGAGACGTGACCAACCTGTGTGATGTGCAGACAAAGCGGCATTTCAGACGCTGCTGCGCGACTTTTTGGTGTCTCTACGCGAATACAATTGCGACCAATGGACGCAAAGTTCGCTCTCGCTCCAGCTCGAGGCGCAGCAAAAGGAGTCTGAGCGGCAATCGGTCATGCTTTTTTGTAGATTGACATTTGTAGAGAGAGATACGTAAAATACATACTTACTGACATATATTCTTTCTTTCAGGTATGCACTAATGAAAGAATATATTCATTTATGTACGTATGTATTTTTGGTGCATGATATATACGTGTAAATCTTATTTTTGGTTCAAGTGCACTTTGGCAATGTGACGGCCCGTGCTCTTGAAGAGCACAGGTGTGTGTGAGCGTGTTGCGTTGTGTCACAACTCTCGCTAGGGTGCCAAAATTCGGCTCCTGAGCCGGACACAGTCTTTGTGGATGTGCACGGAAACTAAGCTGACACTGCTGTGAGACTGAGCCTGGGGTACAGGCCGAATGCGTCATGTTACATGCATGAATTATCCAAATCAGCTGACTCTCGTGTGTGTGGTTTGTGTGTATGTGTGTGTGGGGTGCAGGCGGAGGCAGCCAAGTGGCAAGCAGTTCCGGGGCTCATGCCTGTTACGAAGAGGGAGGAAGCTGATATGTCAGTCCCCTTGCCCACCCTTTGTCACGCCGCTCATATCGCTTGAGTCATGTTACGAACATGAATGATGCATGTCGACACATCTTACCCTTTGCCTCCCATGTGTGAAATGAAGTGTGTCATGCATATGAAAGGACCACATCCAGTCATGCACATGGGCGCGCGGCGGTGAAGGGGCTCAGGTGCGTGGCGGCGAGGCTCCGCGCCGAAGCTGCCACGCGTCATGAGGATAGGTCCAAATTTGGAGGGGGGAAGTTGTGGTGTTTGGCGCGCGGCAGCGGAGCTCCGCGCGCCACCCAAAATTCTGAATCCCACTCCTTGTACACCCTTTTTACTCTGTTTCTATGCCCAGATAGTTCAGGCGCCCATTTTTTTTGCTCTCTGGCGCGTGCAAGCGCGTAGGAAACGATGCAAACTCCCGGGCAAATACCGATTTTTGAAAGATCACACCTCAGCCTAGCGCATCGATCGGCCTATTTTCAAATATCGGTGTTATTTCGGGGTTTTGCGCCGTTTTCTACGCGCTTGCAAGCACCCATTCTGCAGTCTCAAATTTTTGCACCCCAAATTTCTGGGCCCGGAAACTGTGAGAAAAGGGCGTCCGAGGGACGGGAATTCTGGGGAGCCCTTCTCAATGTAGGGCGAGTTTATGTACACTAGATAGAGTGGTTTATCTACACTATACTATAGAGGGTTTATCTACACTATTCTATAGAGGGGGTTTTCCCACCTATCTATGTAAATAGATCCCAAAAATTTCCCTGTCAGGGCAAGTCCAAATATGGAGGGGAAAAAATGATTCGGACAAAAGTCGGATTGGACCAACTTTGGTCTGGGTCGAATTGGGACGTGCCAATTCGACTTTGGTAGGATAGGGACAAGTTGAGTCCATTTCCCACATATTACCCCTCTGTTTGCGCATTCTGGCAATCGTTTTCCAGTGAATTGGTCCGTCGAATTGAGCAGCGTGTGAGTCGCGTGTCTGGCAATGGTATTTAGCGTCACCGTTACAATGCTGTCTGACGTGTCAGTGAGTGTTTTGGGCGTGCACAAGCACTGTCAGCACGAGATACCAGAGAAGCCTCTCACGATTCAAACTGACGTGGAAGCTGGGGTGAGTGTGGGTGCAGGTCGTAGCGGAACAAATCGGACTGGTATTTGTGTGTGTTTATGTGAGTCCCCGCGCACAGACCACACCATAACGTGAGATGAGCTTGAGGCCCGTTTGAAAATCTTTGTTGAGATCCTGCGAAGGTGCCGCGCGCGTGTCTGGTGCTTCCGTGGTTCGAACAGCGCTGCTATCAACCTCCTTCGATGTCAATGTCTCGTGCCTCCGTGGTTCGTACAGCGCTGCTCGTACCCTCCTTCGATTTCAAAATGAGCAACTAACGGTTTTAAAAGGCAGTGGCAAACCCGGTTAGGCAATAAAGAACCGAAAAATGATTGGTCTATGCACTCACCACATCTACGTAAACTGTGGTCAACACAGTAAAACACACCTGAACTGTGCAACTGAACAATTTTTATTCAAAGAGACCCTCTTTCTTGCCGCAAATGCAGTACGTCGCACGCGACATCGAAATCGATGATGTGTCACCTTCATTACATGCGACGCGTCATGCCTGTGTGATAACCAAAAATGCTTTGATATCTGATTTTCACCAAGTGTTGCCAAGGAACTTAGAGAACATGTCAAAGGCCTGCTGTGGGCGTGTGGACGGCACCATGTGCCCTGCTCCATGCACTGTGCTGAAGCGCATGCCAGGAAATTCGACAGTGTAGCCGGCAACCTGACCCTTGGAATACCAAGGCTTCCACGCTTCGGTAGGCACGCCCATTCCCCACACCCATAACTGCGCACCAGCAGTCGAGCAGATGGAGTCATCATCGCCCGAGTACACCAGGATCCGGATTTTGCCTGCAGCAATAAGCTGTCGGTAGATAGGCATCATCGGCGCAGCCACGTCTGTGGGGCTGTAATTCTCATTAATCTTGTCGGCGCACACAGACCAGTCGACCGAGCCGGGAACTTTGACGTGAATCGCCGTCTGCACGTCCTTCCTATTGAGATATGTGTTCATGTAGTTGTCGGTACACGGCTTGTAAACAGGGAAATAGCCTCCCAGTTTCTTGTGTCCTCCTTCCTTGACCTGATGCACTTTCCTCATGAGCGCCAGCCTTTCGTGTCGGCCGGGCGACAGAGCTGCGTCCTTGCATACGGGAAAGTCGAGCGCATCTGCACGTCATTCGCGCACAGATTGTCAGCACTTCAGTGTGCATAGCGAGGTTGTGTGCGAGTATGTATCACCAGATCTGGATGACACATGTTTGTAGTATGTACAGACATGCATACATGCAAACATATCTACATATTTACACCCACACATACACACACACACCACTGTTGATTACGTGCAGTCTGAAGAAATATATTGTACACACTGATTTTGACTTCAGATTTTTCCTCCTAATCTTCTTCGTGGTCTTTCGAATGAGGAGATGAGCTCCCTGAGGAGATGATCAATTTGTACCAGAGCTGCTCCCTTATTTTGAAACAAGGGAGCAAAGTGCTGCCTTATTAATTAGTCAACCCCTCAATCCAAATCAGTCTATTGACCAGTTTATGTTGGCGCGCATTTTTTTCGGCAAGAAAGACGTGCGCCGACACATCTTACTACTCATGGCCACGGAGGTATCCAGAGTGGCGCGCGGCGCGGCGCAGCCGCCGCGCGCCCGTTATATTTACACATTTTCATTCATATTTGCGTACACATACACACACAAACACAAAACAAACATACTTTCATACGTACATACAAACACAAACACACACACACATATACATAAATGCATACAAACATGGATGATATACACACATAACTCATACGTAAACATATGTCCACATGCAAACATACATGGATCCAAGTCCTCAGTGAGAACGTCCATCTGTGATGCCAGGTCGTCACACAGTGAGGCGTTGATGGAACTGAGAGCACATCCAGACTTGACAAACTGGTCCCACATTGGTTTGGGGACCATCTGCCTCGCCGCATACTGTGCGTACTGGCCGTAGTCGCGATAAGGCATCCACGTGAGGGGGTTCCCAACAGCAAACCCCTTGAAGGTTGTCATGCCGCTCTTGACAAGCTCCTGCGCCAGCGTTGGCAAATAATGCCCACCATAGCTTTCGGAAGTGAGGTAGAAGTCGCGGGCCTTGTATTCTGGAAACCTGTGGGACAAATCGTGAGAAAAAGACAGACACGCGCAAATCAGAGGCAGCAGCCGATAGGAAAGAGTGTGGTGAAAAGAGGAGGCAAGGGGCGTACTTGAGCAAAAATCCGTCGACAAATTTCTTGTTGTCAACAGCCGCCTGTGCATCGCCATACGCCATGCCTGAAGGGGCCTCGGAAAAGCCCACACCTACATGTGAATAAACACCAGCAAAGATGCCAGTCAGTCAAGAATCACACCGCGTGAAACCTTCACGAACACAGCAAAGACTAACCTGCGGGCTGCTCGATGAAAACCATGTTCGCGATTTTATTCCAGGCGTACTTATTAGGCGTGAGCGTGCCGTCTGCGGCAGCACGAAATGGCCCTTGCTCGCTCAGGAAGCCAGTAAGTCCTGAGCAGCCAGGACCCCCATTGGTCCAGAGCACCTGCACAAGAGCACGAGAAACGATGAGATGTGGGCGCAAAGCGAGCGGCAAAAACACTCACAATGCACAGCCGGGACCGTGAAGAGGCGAAGCCAAGTGAATTGGGTTTTCTTCTTTTCATTCTTTTCAGTCGCTTAGATATTCTGTCTTAATTGCATAATGGAGACAGTACAAACGCCCAAACCCATCAACGTGATAGACACTAGAGGCTCCGGGTCAAGCTGACTCAATAAAGACATGCACACACACACCAGAGGATCTGAGGCAGGGTCACGCTGACTCTCGACAAACCAATAGAAGATTTCCTTGCCGCCCCCGATATCCACGTAGCCTGCATATTCAAAAATCGTGAGACGCAACTCCCTGGGGCGGGAGCGAAGTAAAACTCCGCATACAGTCTTGCCTCTGCTACAGCCAGCCGGGAAAAGCGAAAATCCGCGTAGTGTTGGCTCGCAACAGCTGAAGTGGCGTTTTTCAAGCCAATTTGGTTGTGCGCGGAAGAGGAGCATGCACGAGCCAACAATAAACAATCACCACAAAGGCCAACAATAGTCACGGCTGCGCGGCAGGCGAGAGGGCACTGCTCTGCTCTCGCCTGCCGCACATGTCTCTCATACATTATACCCCTCCCAACCCCCCCCCCCATTGCACACACTTGCAAAGGCACACGCACATGCACATGCAAGCACACATAAGATCTCTCTCTCTGTGTGTGCATGTATGTGTGTGTATCGCTGTCTCTCACTCTCTCGGAAACACGCACACACATACCGGCGTACTGCTTAAAACCAACTCCTTTCGGGAGACCAGGCAAATTCGTTATCAGATCAGCCGCAGCAGCAGCCGATCCCAGAGCTACATTCGCAGCATGGTGTTTCGCTCGTTTCGGCAACGGCACGGCATCTGTGAAGTGTAAGCACGCCACAGCAAGCGCAAAAGCCACCGCGATCCGCCCCATAGTTTGCGCAAAGTCAGTCAAATTTGTAAAAACTGGCGCTAAAATTCAGACAAAAACGTTGGAGGTGGACCAAGGTGTGTCCAAGTCTGGTTCAAGCAGACATTAGAAAGCTTGCTTGGATGTTTCAAACGTGCCATGTGCAAGCGTTTCAATGTCCCAAGCATACTAAGGCCCACGGAGTTTGCATGAGTGTGAATGTGAGTGTGAATGTGAGTGTGAGTTTGAGTGTGTGTATGAGTGAGTGGTCGGTGTGTGCGTGTGCGTTTGTACGTGTATTTACCGTGTACCATGTGCGTCTATGCGTCTGTGTTTGACCTGTCTTTCTATGTCATTCAGCAGCTGCGATGGAAGCCTTCCCCGAGAAGACGACCCGCGCGGAGCGCGAGTTTGCCATGGATAATGAAGTTCGCTGGACCGCGGCTGCCTTGCTGGCTGCGCCAGTGGACCTCGAAGATTACGATCACGCAGCCGCACAGATGGGCGCGTCCGCCAGGCTGCCGCGCACGCTCGCGCAGGTATGTATTCGGCATGCAAGAAGCGCGCCCATGCTATCTGTGCGCTGCTGCTTGAGCATCTTTAGCATTCACTTGAGCGTTCGACTAAAGCATGCTGTTCACTTAATTTCACGCAGGATACATTCATTCCGCCCGAGGTCCGCTTCACGGGTGCACAACAAATGCCGCCCTCGCATCCGCCGCTGCCGTGGAACCCAAAGATGGTGACGCCCATTTGGCTGGGTATTTCTCCCTCTTTGATATCCTGTGGATCTCTGCACAAGTTTTATTTTGTGTGTGGCAAGTCAGAGCTCTTTGGAACCTCCGTGTAGGTATACAGCGTGCGTGTTTTCTCTGAACCGAAGCCTGTTCGTCTGCCGCATTCGCGTTGGCATTGCACCCCACTGGTTTCTCGGAAAAATATTGCATGTTACAATTTGATCGCAGGAAACCCACCCCCGGGGGGGGTTCTCTTTTTTGGCGTGTTTTGGCTTGAAGAGGCTGGATGAAGAGTACCCCCATTGAAAAACCCCAGCCCCAATGGGTGGTTTTTTCACGGGGGTTCCTCAGGCACGCTTCAGTCTTTAGACCTTATTCAGCCACGCGCCATAGGAGTCGGACTCCTGGTGGATTGTGTCTTCAGGAAACCCATTTGTTTCACTTTGTTTGGAGATCAGACGTCTGAGACGTCCGAGCTGGGAACAGATGGGAAAATATGAAGGAAAACAGGGCTGGCACAGGTCCACTTTTGAAACATGGTCCACTTCTGACTCAAAATTTCACCAAATTTATTTCACCTAGAGATTGTCCAAACTTTTTCAAACTTGGATAGTGTAATATACCAAAACTCAATTGTGTCTAGGACATGTAAGCAATACAGCACATAGAGGAAGGCGGACACGGAACAGAGGAAAAATAGAAACAGAATTGAAAAACGACACAAAGGAGGAAGCAAATAAAGGGAGGGATAAGGGTTGATAGAACACTGGGAATCAGTCTTCCGAGGATTTTTTTCTTGGAATTGATCCAACCCCATTTTTCGTTTGTTCAGTGTCGAGTTGCGGTGCCACATGTCGATTTTTTGGTGGATAGTTGGAGTCAAAGTGGTCCACTGTTGACTCAAATTTCACTAAAAATCATTTCACCGACAAGTTGTCCAAAATATTTCAAAGAGGAGTAGTGTCATGTCCCAAAAGTCAATCGATTCCAAGATACTGCACCCCTATTTTGGCAACTCAGTTGAAGTGTCCAGTCCAGGGGCGCACGGCAGCTTCGCGCTAAAGCGCCCGCCGCCACGCGCCTCGTGCGGCTGCCGCATTTGCATTGGCCTTGCTGGTTGTCGCAAGCATTGGGCATGAAGGATGAAATGCTCCTCTTGACCGTGTGCCTTTGGAAAACAGAAACAAAGGGGCCCCATGAGTGGCCAGACGATGATGCAGCCGAGTGGGCGCGCACAGGGCGCCGCGCAGACGCCGGCCTGCGACGATATAGCGCCTACGCGTCAATGAACAACCGGGACGGCCCACGGATGATGTTTGGGCAGCACCCCTCCCGCAGTGCTTTGCGTCAACTTGCGCCCACCCCCGTCCGGTAACTCTAGAGCGTCTGACAGTGCGGCGCTTAGCGCCCAAGCTACTGCGCGCCCACTCCATGCGGACGAGAGTTTTACTGATTGTGCAAGGTAGTGTAATCGGGTAGCTATGTGGGTAGTGTCATATACGACGTACTACACAAAGTATGAATTGCGTTTACACGTGTAATTGTAAACAGTCGTGTGTTCTGGTCAATAGTGTAGTGTAACACACACTTGTACTAAATGTAGTCTAGTACTTGGATTCAGCTGTGGGGTGGCGACGGCCAGTAGGCTACCCTACTGGTATGAGTCTTTTCCAAAGACTCATACAAAAATAGGGCTCTTCTGGCGGAAGTAAACATTTATGGAGCGTATTTGCCGAAGCCACCTCATAGGTACAAAAGAGGCAAGGCGATACTTGCCCCCCGCATGGGACGCAGAAGCGTAAAGGGTGCTCACCACCGTAAAGGGTGCTGAGAAGCGTTAAGGTTGCTGACTCGGGTCACGGTGGTGCAGGACCATCGCCGCACACGTTCTAGAATGCCGTAACGGATTAGTGGCACCAGTCGAATACGGCTCAGCGGCTGACAGCCTGGAGTGCGGGAAGCACGGTCACATGACAGTGCAAGGTGCCGATGGACGGAGCAGGCGCGTCCGCGGTGCCTTCATGCCGGAGCGGCGGCCCTTCACAGGTCTCACTGAAACCATTCCGGCCAGCGCGGGCCAGGTGAGAAAGCTGTGGCGGCATATCAAAAAGACACACCGTGATGGAAGCCAAAAAAAACCGTCAGACGGAATGCACACAGAACAAGTTTGCTTGTCTATACATAATCCAAACAAAAGCACAGGATGTAAAGCATGTAAAGCATGTAAAGCATGTTGCATTATTTCATGCTGTCTATGTCTGTCTGCACTGTGTAGCGTGATACCAAGGGCGCCACGTTGCGTGGAAGCTTTTGTGATGCAATGGTGAATCCACCCAAGACATTCGCACCGCTAACATGTTAGTGCGTGACAGTCGCTCGAGGGGCATCCGAGATGGGCCAACATCACAAACGAGCGGAGCTTGGCGCTGGGACATCAACAGAAGGGCGCAGTTTCAGCAGCAAAAGCACGAAAGCAAGAAACACGCGGCTCTGTGCGTTCGGGTGTGCTAAGTGCTCACACGGATCTCACATCCGGTGACGGCGACTCGCGCCCTCACACACGCGGTACCGAAATGTCTGCAACTTTTGCCGAAGAGGTCGCTCCCCCTCTTTACCCTCTATGTGTCTCTTCTATGATTAGTATCTACCGAGTCGTGTCTATCGAGTCTTCAAAACGGCCTTGAACTCCTTAGCCCTCTATTCAAGGCCAAGTCTGACAACGTTCAATTTTTTTTCCCATCCTAATTTTTTAACAATTCGTTTGTGTTGCCCCTTGAAGTTTGTTGTAGTGTATCTATTTCTAGGCGTCCCATGCACCTACGTGTTTCAGGAGTACCTTCCCCTCTTTTGCAGCCACCTTCGCATGTGTACGCCTGCTCCCCGATCTTCTCTGTGTACAGCTCTGACAATGTTGGCTTGCTTCGGGTATCAAGGCTCGAAAGCTGATACACATGCTCCGTGCTGCTGCAAGTGCGCTATGCGATGAGCCTTGACTTTCTTTCCGGGCATCTGTGGTGTGGTGCTACATTGGCAGGCCTTCATGACCGACATTCTAACAGAATTCGATGCCGGGTCCCGCGCAAACTCGCGCACTCAATCAAGACAACAGAAAACACGATAGCGAAGTGCACAGGAAGCTAGTGGGCAGGCTGAGCCCTCGTTGCACAGCGCCTGTTGAACTCTCCGCCTACACATCACTCACAGCTAGACGCTAAGGAAATGCGGTGCACTGGAAGCTCTTGATCGCATTGCACCACTTGGCTACCTTGCAGCTACCTCTCAGCAGCTGGAGAATGCCACAGAGCCGTCCTTGAGTCGTCGAGAGTCACACGTGTATGGTGTATTGACACATCTCTGGTCTCTTGAAAAATGTCCGAGTGTGGTGTCTTGACATATCTCTGGTGTCTTGACGCATGAGTGTCCAAATCTCGTGTCTTGACACATCTCTGCTGTCTTGACACATTTCTGCTGTGTCACATTGTGTGAGACTGTCTTGTGTGAAGCGTGTTTGGTCACTTTGTCAGTACAGTAGCATCCCGGGAAGTAGAAACTGGCAAGTAGAAACTGCAGACTGGATTTGGCCAGTTTCTTCCAGTATACTTTAGAAACCTGCTGGCAGGCATTTGGGGCAGTTTCTTAAGATTTATAGAAACTGGGTTTGGAAACTGGCTGGCTGCCTTTCTAGGATTTTTCTATGATG
>Ga0209390_10010502_pt1 | contig 10823 bp, 13 predicted proteins | sample BON01_FD_187212 | JGI IMG/M metagenome (GOLD analysis project Ga0209390, IMG submission 187212) | Freshwater microbial communities from Lake Bonney liftoff mats and glacier meltwater in Antarctica - BON-01 (SPAdes) (version 2) | ecosystem: Environmental > Aquatic > Freshwater > Ice > Glacier... | reverse complement strand
AGGCCGGGTGGCACGAGGTAAGCCTTTGCCACGGGTGGAGCTTCGCCGGCTGGCGTTGCAGCGCACTTTAACGGGGGGCATCTCCTTCGAGTCAGAGCAGTGCCGCAAGCTCCGCAACATGATGCCATTCATCCTTGGGAAGGGAGGCGGCCCCGAAGGCGATAGCATGCCGAGAGACGTGTTTCGAGGGGTCTTCATGGATCTGCTCATGCCATCTTGGGACCCGCTGCAGCGGAAGCGTGCCGTTCTCAGACAGATTTGAAAGCAGAGTCGGAACGAGTGACTGTTTAGTAAGATAAGACGAAGAAGACGAGCCTAACCGACATAAAAGCAATGACTGCTATCAAGATAGGTTTTTTCTCCTTTCGATCTCTTTCCACTTTTAATTTCATTTTCTTTCCAGCCGCTTTCATAAATCGTCAAACTCCAGTTCCTCGTCCCCTTCCTCGTCCTCCCCCTGCCCTTGCTGCCGCGCTGCCCTCCTTTTCTCCTCCATCTTTTGGTTATACTTGGCGTCCGCCTCGTCCAACTTCCGCTTTACTGCCTCCAGATAGGCCACCGGCACCCTTGCCAACACCACGCTATGCTGCGCGCCCCCATCCACCTTAAGTATCTCAAACCCTCCCCCGCCCCCGACTCCCCCCCCCGCTGCCTGCGTAAAATCAATCGGCCGCGGCACCGGCTCGTCCACAACCTCCTCCCCCTTAGCCGGACGGTGGCCTAGCTGCCCCATCTCCCCAAACCCCCAGGTATACACCTGGTTGCTCGCCGTTACGGCCAAATTAAAGGTGCCCCCACACGACACCGCCCTCACGAACGGCGCCTTGCCCGTCTTGGTTTCTACAGCAGGAAACTGGACCGTCACCGGCAAGGACTCCGACGCCCCGGCATTGAGCACCCCTCCCTCCCGCCCGATCCCTAGCTGCGAGGAATCCGACCGGCCAAACGCATACAGCTTCCCGCTTGGTCCGCTCAGAGCCATGGAGTGATGCGCGCCCCCCGTCACCTCCGTGATCCCCCTCCCGTCCAACTCTTCTACATGCTGCAACAACTTCTGATTCGTCATGTGCCCTAGTCCCAACTGCCCATAATTGTTCAAGCCCGTCGACCAGACTTCGGCGTTCACAGCCATCACCACCATACTATGATTATAGCCCGCGCCAATCGCCTTCACCCCAGACAACAACCCCCCACCCTCAACCTGCATCGGTCGCGGCGTCAAATGCTCCTTCCAAACCCTATAAAGCTCATACTCGGGCTTAGCCCCCTCCTCCATGTCCTCCGCCTTCTCCCGCAGTTCCAAATTGATCGCCCGCCCCAACTCTCCACTCTCCCCGATCCCCCACGACAGAACCGTCGAGTCCGCCAAGAGCGCCGAGTTGCTCGACACGCCCGACCGAATCTCGCGCACTCGCTCCAAGCCCGGCAAAAGCATCGGCCTCTCTTGCTTCCTCAGAATCTCGCGCTCGGACGTCGCGCTATTGAAAAACATTTTGCCTTCCTTATCTTTATAGCAGCCCCAACCATACACAGACCCCTCCAAGGTAAGGACCAACGAATGACTATCCCCAGCCGCCACACCAGTCACAGTCTCATGCCTAATATCCGGGACAAGCATAGGAAAGGCCTCATTCCCCTCCCGACCCACCGCGCCATCATCGTTACAGCCCCAAGTATACACGCGCCCATCAGAGGTAGCAGCAACGTTGTGCAGAGCGCCACAGGCGATGTTACACACGTTCTTCCCACGCAAAGAGTAGACGACTCGGGGGTTGACGACCAGGATGTCGGAGGCGGAGCGGTCCCCGTGCGCGCATTGCCCGCATTCGCTGGAGCCGAACTGGAGGGAGGGAGGGAGGGAGGGAGGGAGGGAGGGACGGGAGGAGGGAATGTGAGTTATTTTGCGCAGGGAGTAGACGACTCGGGGATTGACGACCAGGTTGTCGAAGGCAGAACGGTCCCTATGCGCGCATTGCCTGCATTCACTGGAGCCGAACTGGAGGGAGGGAGGGACGGGAGGAGGGAGGGAGGGAGGGAGGGAGGGAGGAAGAGTGAGTTATTTTGCGCAGGGAGTAGACGACACCGCGGTTAACGACCAGGATGTCGGACTGGAGGCGAATCGAGGGAGGGAAGGAGGGGAGGGGAAAAGGGGGGGGAAATAAAAGGCGTGAGAATTTCACGCCACATACTAACTCTTTTCCTAACCCTCACCCACCCACCAACCACCAAAGCCAAAGCACGTACCGTAAAGACCTCTCCTTGCTTGCGCAGGTAGCGGGCGTCCAGCTGGCTCACATAAGTCATGTACTCCAACGCATTCTCGGCTAGGCTCACGCCAGGGTTCTGCTTCACCTGGTCCACCACCCAAGCTTGGAAACGCTGGTTCAGGCCCTTGACTGCCTCCTGTGTATATGTAGTGTAAGCAAGAGAGAGCATGAAAGAGTGAGCATGCATGCGTAAATAACAATCATTGGCAGATTTGATTACCTCTCTAAGCACGCAGGGGAGGCACGCAGGAAGGGGAGGGGAGGGAGGGAGGGAGGGAAAGGGGACGTACTAGGTACTCCTTGCGGCGATCGAGCTTCTTGGGCTTGACCAGTCGCCGGGTCGCCAAGGTGGAGGGCGTGGCACGTTGAAAGGACGAGGATATCGAGTGCGGCGGTGGCGACGCGGCCGTCATCACGCCCCCACCACCACCAGCACCACCGCCACCACCAGCAGCAGCATTGCCTCCCCATCCGACCATCCCCCCTCTACCACCACCACCGGCGTAGGGAGAAGCAGCAGAGGAATAGGATGAGCTGTAGGAGGGGTACTCGGCTTCTTCGTAGTAGGCCTCCTTGCTGAGTTGCCCGTCCTCCCGTTGGCGCTTGCTCATGGTGCTGTATGGTGTGTAGGAGTAGTGGTCTCGTGTGAGATGGAAGAAGGAAAGCGAGTGCGAGCGATGATGATGGTGCTGAGCGACGCAGAGGAAATCCAAAGCAACCAGCATTATTACAACAACACCGCCACGCCCAATACGACAAGCAGGCGCTTCTGCACCTGTACGTGCTTGTGCGGGTGTGTCTGCGCGTCTCAGTGGCAGTGCATTGGTCAAAGGAAAGCAAAGCAAGGCAAAGCATCACCATCCGGCCGGCCAACGAAGAACATGACGACTTGTCCGTTTTGCGCTCTTCTTTTTCATTCCTTTCTTTCATTTGTCTCATTTAAATTGTGCCAATGCGATCTACAATGCCTTTACAAAAGGGTGGAAGACGGGGTAAGCTCGTGGATGAAGAGCGCCTGCAAATTCTGGAGAATATGCGTGCTGTGTGGGAGCTCAGGTAGCATGCCCCCTCCTCCTCCCCCTCCTCCCCCTCCTCCTCCACTTCCCCCCACCCCACCCTTCCCCAGAAGGAACGCCCCCGGCACGCCCCGCGCGCACAAGAGCTGCTGGATGTCTTTTTTCAACAAGTACACCGCCCATTCAAATCGCTCTCGTTCCACTCCTCGTTTATAGAGGGGAAAAACAGCGTACTCGACCGTGGCATCCCGGATGAGGGATCGGGAAGACCGACATTCCAAAGCATATCGTAGAGGGACCTCTAAATACTTGGACAACATCACAATCACATGACACACATACCCCAAGGCGGACGCAACGAGGTCATCGTCCCTCGTTGTATTCACGACATCTGCTGGTAATTCTAAGCCACGAATGCGATACTCCTGCTCACCACTCCTCCTTTCAATAGGGTAAATCCTCTGTAGCTCCCCCACCAATTTCCTCTGTCTCACCGCCACCAAGAAATCTCTTTGCAATAAGATTTCTTCCTGATTCATCACTTCCTCTTCTACCTTCTCAGCTTCTCTCTCTAGGGATGTGTGACGGTGGGTCAAGGCGTGGAGCACGCGGCCTTCCTCCTTCAGTCCCTCCTCCTCCTCTGCTAGCGCTTTCACTTCCTTTGCGAGCACTCGGCGTTGTTGTTGCAGTAATGCTTGTAATTTGGCTCGTTCGGCACGGTGATTTATTGATTCCTCTTCCTCTCTTTTTTGAGAGGTGGAGGAGGAGGAGGAGGACGGGGAGGTCAAGCTGAGCTTGCCCATCGCTCCGTCCAGGGTCTTAGAGGAGGAGGAGGATGAGGACGAGGACGAAAAAGCGAAGGAAGGACGATGCTGATAATCTTCCAACTCCTCCACATACTGCTCATCAAGCAAATGCGGTGCGTCCTCCCTCCTCCCTCCATTCAATTCTAGTCCTAACCCTTCCCCCACCCCCTCCTTCACCAGCAGCCCCGTCCCTCCCTCCCCCGTGGCCAGCAGACAGGTAGCCGGAAAAGAAGGTAAACGTAATTGGGAGAGTTTGAGGGTGGGGGGGAGGCACCAGAGGCGGGGGAGGTGGAAGAGGAAGGAGGCGAGGGGAGGAGAGGAGTATAGGGGGGTGTTTTGCCCACGTGGTTGTTGTTGGTGAGGTGGATTTTTCCTTCTCCTTTCTCGTCGTTTTGTGGTGGTGGTGATGAGAGGGGAAGAAGGGTTATCGTCGTCATCGGGTGAAGGAGCAAGGAAGACGCGTATGCATATTTGTTCCCCTGGGCGGCCCTCCTCCTCCTCTTCCTCCACCTCCTCCAGCTCTTGTTCTTCCTCGTCCTTGCCCTCGTTGCCGTTGTTGTTGTTGTTGTTGTTGTTGTTGTTGTTGTTGTTGTTGTTGTTGTTGTTGTTGTTGTTGTTGTTGTTGTTGTTGTTGTCTAGGGCTTCTAGGTCTAGCACGAGCCAGGTGGGGTTATAGGTGAAGGAGGCCACTTCGCTCGTGTAGTAGACGCGAAATGCTCGGGATTTGGCGGTGCTGCTGGTGGTTGGGGAGGAAGAGGAGGAGGAGGAGGAGGAGGGAGGAGAAGGAGGCGGCCGGGCGAGCACTTGAATGTAGGTGGAGGGAGGGAGGGAAGGGCTGCTAGTGTCGTTGTCATTGCTGCTGATAGCAAAGTTCCGGACGGAGACGGTGCGGAGCTGTCGTAGCAGGCGCTGTGTGGGTGGGGTAGGGGATGAGGGGATGGGGGGGAGGGTGAGATGATGCGAAGCGGAGAAGGCTTGCCTTTCCCAAAGACGAACTCAGCTTCCAGCAGCAGCACTGTAGGCCACTGCGCATCTAGGAGAGAGAGCTCTCTACCCCGACTCCCACACATGCTTGCTTACCGTCAAGAGGCTCCCTGCTTCTCCTCGTTGTTCGGCAGCGGCGGGCGAAGCAGCATCAGCAGGCGCAGCAGCAGCCCTCGCAGCAGCAGCCTCCTCCTCTTCCACGGCCATGCCTGGCAAGGGACGGCGGGGGAGAAGAGACCCTCCAGTCCCCGGCAACGTTAATGACGAACGTACTCTTGTGCTTGTCCTGTCTGTGCTTGGTGTGTATGGTGTCTTGATGTGAGTGGGAGTGGTCACGGTCATGCATCATCATCGGCATTTGCTTCGCCCGCCGTTGGCTTGACTTGTCTTTTGTCGTGTTGCTTCGTGAGGGCCCATGCCTCCTTTCAAAGCGCTACCCTCTAATTCACACTCACCCACCCACCCCACACCCAGCCACCCACCCCCACGCACACCCACAGCAGCATCATCATCATGCGGCTGCCTCCCTTGACCATGGCCTCCCTGTGCCTGGTCCTGGGCTTCTTCCTCTGCTTTTTGAGCAGCAGTACGCCTCAGGGCAGCACGGGCACGGCAGGCACATTCACCCTCGCAGCAGCAGCAGCAGCACCAGTGGCACCGACTGAGAAGGCCCAGCAAAAGGCGGCATCGCACCCAAACACTCGTGGCGGAGCGGTGAGGTGCGTACAGGAAGTGGAGGTGGACGCCGCGGGGGAAATGGAGGCAGGAGGGGAGGAGGAGGACGACGAGGAAGAGGGCGACGATGAGGAGGAAGAGGGTGACGACGAGGATGAGGAGGAGGGAGATGATGAGGATGAGGAGGGTGACGATGAAGAGGAGGATGATGGAGAGGAGGATAATGACGAGGAGGACGAGGAGGAGGAGGAGGAGAAGCCTGTGCAAGAGCCTTATGTTTTGGACGACGTTGCGAGCGAGGATGGAGATCTCCGTGGGACCCTGATTTTGGATGAAATTTCTGAGTTCAGCGAAGTAAACGAGGAGGGCCCGGGTGGGAGCACCAAGTATTTCAAGGTGTGTAGGTTTTTGTGTGGTTACTCTCAACTCATAGGTTACCAATCTCTTTCCCTCCCTCCCTCCCTCCCTCCCCCTAGGTCATGCTCCACCTCTACAACTCGGGCTTCGTCCCCATCTGTGGCATCACTGTTGAAATCTCTCCTAACCCGTATATGGACATTGAGCAATTGTGGACTCTTGAACAGACGGAGGACGACGAGAATGTGTATGAGGTCCTATGGGCTGGTAACGTTTCTCCTGACAACCCCAGGTACGCTTCCTCCCTCCCTCCCTCCCTCCTTCCTTTAGTAGTATACTCATCTAAATGATCCACTCACCTTCCCTCCCTCCCTCCTTCCCTCCTTCCCTCCTTTAATATAGGAGTAATAGCCGTTTCTTTGGGTTGGTGACAAAGGGAGGAGTGCCTGAAGTGAAAATTGACTCCATTTCCCCTTGTGATGACGAGGATGAGGACGAGGAGGAGGACGACGAGGAAGGGGATGAAGACGAGGAGGATGACGGGGAGGAAGAGGAAGAGGAGGAGGACGAAGAGGAGGCACCGGCAGCAGCAGCAGGAGCAGCAGCAGGAGCGGATGCAGCAGCACCGGCGGCGGATGCGGCAGCTGCGGACCCTCCTGCTGCTGATGCTGCTGCTCCTGCTTTGATGATGATGGGCAACGGCGGTAAAAAGCTCTTACAGAAGAGGAAGAAGGCTCGTGCCCTCCTCCTCGAGGAAGAGGGGGAGGAAGGTAGGGATGCAGCGGGGGAGGGCGAGGACGTGATTTTAGAAATAGACGCAGCAGTGCAATGGGTTGAACTCGAAATCTTGGAAGCCCTGGCCCTCCCAACCACCACCGCGAGCAGCACCAGCAGCAGCAGCAGCACGAGCAGCATCAGCAATACCAACAGGAATGTCTTGATCAATGCGCGTGTGACTAACACAGGGGAAGTATCTCTGTGTGGTATCTCTATCTGGGTGCACAACTTCAAACCCGCCCTTGAATACTGGAGTCTCATCCCCTCTAAGGAGGGAGATGAAGGGAGGGAGGAAGAAACAGGAGTGAAGGGAACAGATTTTGTCACGCTGCCGACGAGGAACAGTAGTTTGGCTGTGGGCCAAAGCCATTACTTTGGGGTGGTGGTGGAGGAGAAGGGTTTGAAGGAGGGAGCAGTGAAGAAGGGGGGGTTGCCCAATATGGTGGTGGTGAGGGCGAGCCCGGAGTGTGGGGAGTGAGGAGAAAGGGAAGGCGGCACAATAAATTGCTGAAGAAAGGAGGGACGGAGGGAGGGAGGGAGGGAGGGAGGAAGGGGAGGAGGGGTGGGTTTGTATATTTTTGAGTGTATCGAAGATTGTTGAAATAACAGAGTGAGAGGGGGGAGGAGAGGGAGGGAGAGAGGGAGAGGAGAGATGGATGGAGCGACGGTGCTTTTAGACATTGAGTGGCGGGCGCCCAAGAGACACAACAACAAAATAGAATGAGAAAAGAGAGAGGCCGAAAAGAAGGAACAAAAAGGCGACGACGAAAAAGAAGTGAATAGACAAGCCATTCATTTGTTTGTTATTCATTTTTAACATTTTCCACATAAATTCTCAACGAAGCAGAGTAGCACAGGAAGGAATTCGACATATATTGAATAGGGAGAGGGGAGATACGGTACATATTGGAGGAAGAAAAGAAACGGAGTGGAATTTCTGTCTCGGATAGATAGATGTGGCTAGATTGTTAGAGTCCAGAGTAGAAAGAGAAAGCGGGAGGGGGGGAGAAGAGAGGGACTATTGTTCGTTGTTTCCTCCCATTTCTTTCCTTTCTTTCATTCTCAATCTCCCCTAATCCTTCTATGCACATTCATCGCCTCCCTCCCTCCCTCTCTCCCTCCCTCCCCTACTACTTCTTCTTCCCCCCACCCTTCCCACCCGCCGGCTTCTTACTCCCCCCAAACCCACCTTTGCTCCCTATTTCCCCCCCTCCTCCCTCCACGGCCCCACCAGCGGAAGCTACAGGACCAGCAGCAGCAGCAGCAAGAGGAGGAGCCGCCCACTCTACCAACGCCTGCATGGTATTCTCAATATTCCGATAATATGGCTGCGACCTTAAACAAGACAAATCCCGTGGAACCTCCGCCAGGCCAAATTTCACATCAACATACATAGATCTAAACACAGCCGTCAATGACCGATGGTGGTCGATCACCCGTGCCACCACCTCCCTCAACACCTCTTCCTCCCTCCCTCCCTCCTCCTTCAAAAGAGGCACAACCTCCTGATCATCCACCTCTCTCATCACTTCTTTGAACTCTTCCACCACAGCCGCACCCAGCACTTTCTTCACCTCCGACCATCGTGCGGGTACCCCTCCCTCCCCCCCTCCCTCTGCACGTGCTTCTCTTGCCCCGAGCGGCAGCTGACCATGATATTTGACATAAGCCGCTGAATCAGCCAGGGTAGAAGGAGGAGGAGGAGGAATACTACTACTACTACTGCTGCTGCTGCTGCTGCTACTGTCGCTCTTGCTGAGGCAATAGAGGAAGTAATCACGGAGGGTCGCGTGGGTGAGGCCCCAGATATGAGTGTCCACCCCTAGGGTTAGATGAACAGAAGGATCTTTCTCTCCACTCATTCCGACAACTGTGTCTGTTGTGTGAGGAAATCCAGCAGGCACATAAAGCATTTGGCCTGGCCCTAGCACCATGTCTACCAAAGGGGGGCCGAGCTCGTCGAGGGAGAGGAGGTCGGTGTCTTTCCCACGAGCGAAGGGATCGACTGTTGGTTTTTTACCGGGGGCGGGGGGAAAGTAGACACGCCAGCGTTTTCGGCCTTGGGTTTGCAGGACGAAGACGTCTTGTTTGTCGGTGTGGGGAGGAGCGGAGGTGGCTTGCCCTGGCGCGGTGAGGTAGAGGTTGAGGGCGACGGGGAGCTGGAAAGTTTCCACGGCATCGAGGCAGACACCTGCTAGTGCTGCGACGGAGCCACCCACGCTATTAAAAACTACGGTACCACTTCGCTTCGCCAAGGCAGCACGTACGTCCTCTGGTCGGAGTTTGGCGTCTTCAAAGGACGTCCCACGGGCTTCGCCTACTGTGGCCATCTTCCACCCTCCGCTTGTCTTGTCTTCCTCATTGAAGAACCCTCGGCCTGCTAGGAGGAATTCACGAGAAATTGCCTCCTCCATATCTGTCATCGTCCAGGCCTGCGCCAAGCAAGGGATAGACGTCGCCGAATAACACGGGGCACGCTGCCAGTACTTGTTCAGAAAGGGGGAGTCGGGCGCGGTCAAGAGGGCTTGGAACACGTTCTTGAGGTCGAGCGGGCCGCTGCCAGCGCCGGCCTCAGCCAAAATTGTGCCGAGGGTCTCGTCCGGCGCGATGGTGGTGGCGGGTGCCGTGGTAGTAGTAGTGGCGGTAAGGACGGTGGTGGTGCATGTGCGGGAGGAGGCAGGCCGCAGGAGTTGAGGGTCCTGCGGCTGCTTGAGGCCGCGTACACGATTTACAAAGGCATGGGTGGTGGTGGGCGCGCCGAGGAGGAGGACGACGGCGAGGAGGGCCGGGAGGCGCATGGACTGCTTGTGGTAGATGATTCTTGGCTTCATCTGTCTGAAGGGTTGTGCGGTCAGGAGGACATGTGCTGTGGGATTTTACTTTTGGGAAGTGCTCGGTGCTCTCTCGAGGCGGGAGGTCGAGATTTCAGCCGTTGCGAGTGATGATGAGCGAAGGCAATAGGGTCATGATGCGTCAGCAGCACACGCCCTCCTTTTTGGCTTGTCCTAATGCTTTAGCTCTCACAATCCATCCAGGATGACAAGCGACAGGATAAGCACGAGCACCGCGTGGACTTTTACGGCTCCGTCATCCTATCCCCATGCTTTGCTTGGCACAAATGCTCTTTGCCCTCCAAGCGAATGAAAGCTGATGCATGCATCGATCCAAAGCCTCACGCGCACCCCATATTCTTTCATTTTGCCCACACACCTTTTACAGGCACCCGACCACAGATCCACCTCCTCCACCACTTCAAAAATGAAGACATCGAGCTCGGCGCTGCTGCTGCTGCTCGTGGCGGTGGCCGTGGGCAAGCAAGTGGCATCTTTTGTCCTCCCCTCTGCCTCCTCCTTTGCCGCCTCGTCAGCCATCGTCGCCGCCCGCCGGCCCGTCTCCTCCTCCCCCCTGGTGGGCCCCCTGAACGTGGTCATTACCCCTGATGGTTCCCCGTCCATGCAGGAGTACCGTAAGAGGGTGCTGCAGGATTTGGTTGAGCGGAAGAATAATGGGGAGATGGATGGGTACCAGCTTTTCGATATGATTGTGGCTAAGTGGGGGGTGCCGTATGGGGTGGAGCTCCGGCGGTTGGACTTTGCGGGGAAAAAGCTCTTGTACATCAACGTGATGTGGAAGTATTTGGGGCAGCAGTCTTTTCCCTTGTCGGAGCGACAGTATTTGGAGCATTTGGTACGTTTTTGGGGTTGGGTTGGAGGGTGGTAGGAGGGGTCGGGGATGTATTTGAGGGATAATTGGGTACAGACCGCGGGCCTTCTCTCTTTGAGAATTGCTGGCTTGCTCACGTCCTTTTTATTTAATCATCTGGAAGAGTAAATATCCCGTAAGCTGGTGCAGTGGGGCAAGGTGGCTGAATTCAAGAAGGACCTTTCTTTGTCTATCTCTTCACTCACTTATTCACGCCCTCTCCTCCCTCCCTCCCCCCC
>Ga0209390_10010497_pt1 | contig 10828 bp, 9 predicted proteins | sample BON01_FD_187212 | JGI IMG/M metagenome (GOLD analysis project Ga0209390, IMG submission 187212) | Freshwater microbial communities from Lake Bonney liftoff mats and glacier meltwater in Antarctica - BON-01 (SPAdes) (version 2) | ecosystem: Environmental > Aquatic > Freshwater > Ice > Glacier... | reverse complement strand
GGCGACTTGTATGCCTTTGGCACCATAGAGGCATCGGGTTGCAAGGATTGTATATACGTGCCCGTCTACGACAAGAAACGAGTCTACTACATCCCCATGCCTCTCAAGATCTTGAGTTATGTGAAGTCAATTGCCGACAAGGACGCCGCTCTCAAATCTTCACTTGAGAAAGTACACTCACTGCATAAATCCAGTGATTATATAGTGTTACTCGTACCCACAAAGGTGGAAGGTAGCAGTATTATGGTAAAGGAAACGTCTGTGTTGCTCCCCTGGGCATCGCGTAAAAAAGAAAACGAGTATACAGAGCATTGTCTGTGTAGCACACATGGAACACATGGAACAGGCTCGGCCCAACATGCAGACAAGCAAAGCGCGCGCGCTGCTGAAGGCGACGCTGCAGACGGACGTGCAGTTTAAAGAGAGCATGCGTGTCTACTTGGAAAAGACGCAGGGTGTGCTCCCCCGTTACAAGAATCGGCTGCATTTCAACTTTGACGAGGCGATGTGGAACTTTGTGGACAAAATGCGCCAGTGCCATTCCTGCGGGCAGATTTTGGTGAGCATGAACCGCGATGTGAAGTTGATGTCGTGCGGGGTGTGTAAAAAAGCGCACTACTGCAACCGGGAGTGTCAGAAGCGCGACTGGAAGTTGGGCCACAAGCTGGTATGTAGTGCAACGCCAATCATCAAGAACCTGGAAGTCTCGGAGTTGTGCGTTCGCATACTGAGTATTATGTCACTATCAGCAACTTCGGAAGGTGTGTCTGCCAGCTGTGTGATGATGGGAAAGCCGGATGTTCTGAACTCGCTATTTTCATTCGAAAAAAAAGACGCTCTTTCGCTGGGCGAAGATGCATTTGCAGTGCAGATGCGCATCAACGACGACGACAACCCGGTGTGCAACCACTTTCGCCAAAAGCAAGAGCCGGATCGCATGCTCTTTCCGATATGGGATACATGCACTGACAATCTGGCGTTTGTCCCTGTCTCGTTTGATTTCATGATGGGAGGGGGCACTGGTATGGGCTCTGGCAGTGTGATGGATGCGTGCGTCCGCAAACACTTTAAAATCTATTCTGTGTGTGTGAAGAGCGTGGATGACGACAAGCGGCCCGTGTTACCTGTTGCCACTTTTGTAAAAGTCTGCGCAATTGACTGGGAGTTGTAATCAGTTTAGCCCCCTCCACAGTGAGATAAGCGCAGATCATGCTTGTTACATGTCTATAATTTTCAATAATTTTTAATAAAATTGTGAACGGAGAGAGTCAACATCTCAAGACAATGTGGAAATCGGGCACAACTAGGGCTTCGCAGGCAAAAATGCTAATTTCCGTGAACGTTCTCCCTGAGTGGAACACAGGCACAATCTGATGTCTCAGATTTTATCCAAGATGAAAGCACATTCTCGTATATCAGGACATCATGCTTGTATATCAGGACAGATTCTTGCAATGTCTGACTTCAATTGTGTGATTGTAGTCTTGATATGCGCCGAGACCGACATCTTCTTGGTATCAATATCATGGATGGTTTTAAAGGTGCAGGACCCACAGCAGCCATCTTTGGCAGCACAGACCAGCAGGAAACGCTTGTTGCAAAACACACAGGAGGTGAGGCACCTGCCACATGCCATGAAGTAGGGGTCTGATGCTTCCTCGAAATCAGTTGTACGATCGGACGGGTCAATGTAGTGAGTATGGGTGAAATCTTTCACCCATACTTTGGTTTGTTTGACAAGGGCGTCAAATGCTGTGTGGCGCATACTGCTGCGATAAATTTCCGTGCACTCTGGATAGCTGTGGTGTGGATGCGCCCATTTCCCGCATATGCACTTGAAGGAAACTCCCTTTTCGTACTCGATATACGACTGCGACGTGGAACTGTACACGTGGAGCTGTGCGGATTGTTTAGCTTTTTCCCGGTGAAACCCAAACCACGCTTTCGTGTCGCGGATCGTCGCCAAGTGGCTGGCTTTCTTGCATGGGAACGCTCCGTACTTTTCTATGAAACTATTCCCATCGCAGTATAGTTGGTAGGGGAGAAAATCCTTGTACGGTGTCGAGTTTTTCTTAATCCATACCATGTACAGGTAGTTGCAGTGTAGCGTTTCCTGTAGCTGGAGAATGTGCGTTTGCTGGCCTGCGCTTGTTTTGTTGTAATACTCCGCGTATACTTTTTCCTGTCGCACTCCTTCGAGTTCCAATGCGATTCGCTCCTCCTCTAAGCGAATGGCCTGCCGTTTTTTTTCCAGTTCCGCTGCTTTCCGCCTCTCCTCCAGGCGAACTGCCTGCAATTTAACTTCGTTGTCCCGAGCCTGCTTTTCCAGCACTCTTTTGGTTTCGAGTTCCTGTTCGTACAACTTCTGCTGTTTTGCAACTTCTAACATATCCAGCCGACGTTTTTCTGCTGCTTCGATGGCCCGCAGTTTCTCAGACTCGATCTTCCGCAACCTCTCCTGCTCGATACGCAGCTCGAGCTCCCGGCGCGCCTGTGCGCACTCCTGGCACTGAAACACACGTTTCTTGAGGTTCTCGAGCATAAACACCTCCCCTGGAGCGGCTTTCTTGTGCGCCTCCACTACATGCGCCGCGTGGAATTCAGCAAATGTGTACCCCTGTTGGAGACAATATTCACGCTTCTGCTCCGAGGTCTCATGCGTGGCCCACACCTCGAGCACACTGCTCACGGCGTTGTTGCGCATGAGCACAGCGTCGAATCTGTAAAATGTCCCCTCTGATTTTTTCTCGGTGTACTCGACCCGACCCACAGCTCCAGCACCGTCCTCGATTTTCGTGTGTTTTGTGCATCCGACGCACTTGAAAGTTTCGAAGCGGTAGGCTCCGACGTGCTCGCATAGGATGTGCTTGGCCTGCCAGTGTGTGGCGGTTTCAGAGCATGCTTCGTTCTTGTACGCTTTCGGGGCTCCGCACTTGCCGCCGCCGTGGTGCGAGAACCATGCCAGTGCCGTGTAGTTTCGCGCCTTTTTGCCCACGTGGTCGAATGTGCGGCGCGTTTTCAGAGAGACCGGGTGTTTCACGCCCACACACGTCACGCAGAAGTACTTGCGCTTCCGGGCGTTGCCAATTTCGGCCTCGCTCTTGTCTTTCACGAGTTCAGGTGCGCTGTACGTTTTTCCGGACTCGTCGATGCTGATGTCAAACATGGTGTGGGGCGCGCTGCTGTTGTGAGCATGGACAGGTGACGGTGTTGAAACATTGCAACGTTTTTTTATTTTAGCTTGATGAACGTCGCGCACATGAATCCCGATTGGCCCGACATCGTGGAATATGACGAGGATTACACAGATCAGCCAATCCGTGTAAAAAATAAAGTGGGTATACAGAGCATTATTTATATAGCACGCACTGCCACTGCCACGCATTGTCTGTTGAAAAAAAACGCGGGAGTTTTTGTGGGCGAGCCAACGTCCACACGGCTATGCAACTGCTACTGGCATAACAAGCCTGTAAGCATTTGCGCTTTTGTGTGTGGGATTTATGTTGACTGGATACCACGACTGCGTTTGTGCTCCACGGCGCAGCACGACAGCGTTCACACTTTTTGGCCCCCCCGGCACTATGCGAAGGGAGAATCCCGGGGTCAGCAGAGCCTGGATTTCACTGGACAAGGCCATCAGGATGGCATCCACAGGTGTGTCGTCTGCGACGTCTTTGAACAACTCGTTTTCCATGTACCCCACCAGACAAGTCCTGTGCGTGCGCCCAGCGGTCTCGTGAATCTCAGCACACGATGGGCATCCCTTCTGACCTGGGTTGCACTGAGTGCACCAAGCACCCCCGGGAACAAATCCGGTGTCGCAGACACAGTCCTGCAGGTCCCAGAAAGCTGCGGCGGTGCCGCCTTCCGTGTGCGAATTATCTGGACAAGTGGTATCCGAAGGGTGTGCCCATACTTGTACTTCTGCGAGGTGAAACGACGCTATATTGACACCATGTTCAACACAAACATATCGACCCCATGCAAAACATGGGGTGATATTGCTGCGCATTGTTCCCAGTACGGCATTTTGAACACACACAATTCCAGTGCAACCTGCCTGGGTTCCCACTCTCACATGCACACCTGCTTGGACTCCGGATTTTTCTATTGATATGGTGCGTACCCCCGTAATCATGCGGTTGTGCAAAAGGTCAATGCTCACCCAGCCTTCGACAGAGAATTCCGTCGATTCATCACCATCAACAATATGCCTGTGATGTGCCATGTACGGTTGATAGTTGAGCGCAGAGGTGGTGCACGATCCAGGTGCATCCCCAGAGGCATCCACGCATGCTTGAGTAGATACAAAAACACACGATGTGGCGTTCATGCTGTTGGGGGGCGAGGTTGCGTGTGGCGGACACTGGGTACAATCTAGGCCGAGCTTTCCATACCACCCGGCTTTGCATTCACACCCGGAAGACTCTGTGCAAAGAATGCATGCCCTGAGCCCGGTCGACGGCATATATTTTCCTGACATGCATTCCGTACACTTTCCACCGTTTGTGCCTTCATATCCATGGGCGCACACACATTTGTCTGTACTCCGGCTACCAGCTGGTGCGTGCGAATACGCTGGACACTCTACATCCAGCGACAAAACCTTTAGCTCCGCCATAGCTATAGCTATACTGTTTATTCCACTCCTTTCAATGCAAACATACCGCCCCGTTATCCCCCAAATGTCCGTTGTGTAAGTGTTTTCTCCAGGCATATTGTTGAAAGAGTTGACAGATTGACGAAACGTGTCGCTGTTTGCACTGCAACCGGCCTCGTCTAGCACCAGAATATATGCATTTTGTACTAGAGAATAAAACATGCCTGAATAAATGACAATCTGCTCGATGAGGCGAGAAGCCCCCAGGTCGATTTCTATGTGCGCATATTTTCCGCCTGTAGTGTCATCACCGTCAACAGCAAACAAATATGTGTTTGTGTTGTCATCGTTCAAGAAATGCAGATGTGATTGTTTTGCAAGAGCAGAGTGTGTTGACAAGGATCCAACTGCTCCTTTACACTGTGACTTTCCATCGAGCCCACACATTTGTGCAAGATCCACCATCCCTGGGGTGGCATCTGTTCTGGCTCCAAATGCCACACCGACACTGTTTGTCAGTCCATAAAGTACCACAGCGAAAAAAATCAAAGTCTGCATCATCGTAGCACGGAATCATGAACATATATATATATAGCTCTTTCGCATGCATATTGCAACAAGAACCGCGACACACAAATGGTACGGCGCATGGAAAAACGAGATGATTTTGAAGCCACCCTCAGCGGTACACTGCCTAAACTGCCTGCGTACCTGGATGGAAAAATCAAGCTGTTCGAGTTCAACGAGAACTGTCGACACCGCCGGATTCGCCATTTTCGCATGTCTGTTGAAAAAACGCGGGAGTTTTTGAGGGCGTGTCTATTTTGGATTCTTGCCAAATGCCCGAAATAGCACCCGTGGATTCGCCATTTTCGCATGTCTGTTGAAAAAACGCGGGAGTTTTTGGGGGCGTGTCTATTTTGGATTCTTGCCAAATGCCCGAAATAGCACCCGTGGATTCGCCATTTTCGCATGTCTGTTGAAAAAACGCGGGAGTTTTTTGAGGGCCAGTCACTTTTACAGGCCGCTAATCTATATTGGACGGACACACATACATGTAATGCCATGACTCAAACTTTGGAGCAAAATCTGCCAGCATGTCGACTGGAAAATTCAAGGCATGCAGCCCGAACAAGTGGGTGACAGCCGTGACGTATGTCAGTCGTGACGAAACGAACACCCGGTGCTACACAAGGATCTTGTCGGACACAAGGGCGAAATTCTTCCCAGAGGATTACGAGCTCATGTTGCCGGCTGTTGCACCGGCGTGGCTTTATGAAGTCTGCAACGACGAAAAATCAGCCGAGGGGCACAGCGCTCGCCCTCCGCGCAGGAAGAGGCTACAAGAGGGCGAGGTGCGCCAAATATTCTCGCTTCGCAAGCACAAGGTCAGCAACACCGCCAAAAAGCTCGCGACGATGTACGGAGTGACTGCCAAGGCAATCCGCGAAATTTGGACCGGCAGAAGCTGGCGACATCTGGCCAAGTCTTGAGAACTCTCCGGAATATCCTATTGCTCTCCCGAGTCTCCGAATGCGACAGATACCGAAATGCAGGCAGGCATGTGTGTGCGATGCATTTCTGCCGCCATAGAAATATGCTAGGTGGTGTAGTGGTATATAAATGACGAGACTCGTGCTATCTTGTATGCCAGTGTTGACAATGCAGAGACACTGCCACGTGTATGGTCCTGCTATGGCAAGTAAGTGGTACCATATTTTCGACGAGTCATCCGACGCACATGAGATCCGCCAACAAATCATAATAAAGGAAAACCTGTGCAATCCCAACGCCGAAATCCATATGTATGTCCGGAGGAAGTCAACGTGCCAAGTATTCGACAAGTCAAGTCCTCGTCTAGTAGGCCGTCATTTCATTCCGTATCACATATGCATAAAGGGCGGGAGCTAAGGACGCAAAACGTTTTTAATAGTGTTTTTTAAAACTAAATCACATGCAGTCACGGATGACCATTGAGTGAGACCCTCCTAAAAATTGAGGCTCATTCACTTGGTAACTCTACACACCTACTACGTGCTTGATTGCTGCTTCCAAGAGATGCTTGTCTTTCTGGGTATAACTATTCACCAGAATTACGTTGCCGCCAATGGTCTGATTGTGTTTTGACGGGGATTCTCCGTATGTCTGCCTATACGCAGCGGCGGCATGCTTTCCAGCAGCTGTGGCCTTCGAATTTGCAAGAGAGATTCCCATTTCAAACGCCACTGAACCAATCGAAATCGACTCAGATTCGCCTGGGCCATTCTCGATCTGCTGCACAGACGACCCTTTGAAACTGTTATTTTTCAGGTAGTCCGTCGCTTGTAATACTAGCCTTTTGTCATTCTTCCACTGCGGGTCCAGCATCTCCATTGTTTTGGAGAAATTGGCCACGGTCAACATTTTATTGTCGATTTGTTTCCGTTCATTGTCGATTTGATACTTGGTCATAAGCTGGCTATTTTCGATCGAAAACTGCTTCTTCAGCTGTTCCTGTTCTATTTCCATTTTGTCACACTGCAGGTTGCGGAGACGAATCTCAACGCGCTCCAAATCATCGCTGATTTTGCGCTTGCCAAGCTCCGAGTCGGACAACACCACCTGCTGTGCTGATTGTTGGATGTGCACACCCTGTCCATTCGGGAGCAGTACACCACGCTCTACTAGCCGTTCTGCAACCTGTTCTCCCTCTGCATTTACAGACACAGACGACTGTTCATGACTAATTCCATTCGCGATTGCATCACGAGAACCTCGCTGCAGCATCTGTTGGCAAAGGTTCGGGGCTGTAGCAGCCTGGATAGCACGCTCGATCCCAGCGATCGATCCAGTTTCACGCTGGATGAAAGCATTCGCAGTTTCACATAGCAGTGGTTTCATTCGCGCATTAGAAGCAAGGATGGTGACGAGGTCCTTCGGTGAGACGACACCCAACTTGGTCCCCTGTGAATACACACAAAAAAGCAATGACATATATTAATGTACCACATTTTCTCAAATAAATAAAATTAGTACCATTTAAGTGTAAGTAACTTAATAGTACGAGAATTATAAAACACGGTTATTTTGCAAAAGAGACCTATAATTTAAACTGTACCAGTGTTATCTCGGAAACTTCTGTACCAGTTTCCAGGACGTTGGTACAAATTTTTCAAAACAAAAAAGTTTCAGTCCACTCGACAATTCGAATTTTTGTCATGTGTTTGACATACTTGGAGACACAACAGAAACACCATTCATACTCACGTCGCCTTTTCCGCTATCAATCCATACGAGACTCGGCGCCAGAATGGGATCAATTTGTCTGGCCCATTTGTGAGCATTTTTCGGCTCTTTGAACAACCAAACGCCTCCAACGTCCGATATAACATAGAAACCACTGATGTCGCTTCCACCTTCAGTCTGCCCTGCTGCAAGTTGGCGCAATCTGTTTGGATTAATGATGGCACTCTCCAACTGGCCAAGGCATGGGATTGAGTTGAGAGTAGATGTTTCCACGTATAACCCAATCACGATACCGTTGCGGTACCAGAGCTTTGCTGGTTTTTCAGCCACAGCCGCGTCGTTGGTTTTGCCCCCCAGGGACATTTTCGAGACATGCGATGCATCAAAAGTCTCGACGAGACGATATTGTGCGTCCATGTGCACCGGTGATCCGTGAGAGGTGTACTTGTCTACTGGTGAAACACACCACCCGTGTGTGTGTATATATTTCTTTTTAATTCACACAAGTTTAAAACTAAATCAAATGCAGTCACGGATGGCCATTGGGTAAGCCAGAAAAAGCCTAGAATAAGTCTCAAACAAGCGCGCGCCCCACAACCCCTCCGGGGCCCGGAGGGGGGGGGCCCCTTGTGGGCGGGGCGCTCCCCGCCTCAAACAAGCGCGCGCGGGGCGCTCCCCGCAGCAGCCCACTCGTCGATGCCGATGAGTTTTTTGCCGAGGTCGCTGAGGGGGAACGGGCGGTATGTCTCGCAGGGGACATACTGGATGCACGGACGCATTTCGTTGTGCGCTTTGCACAGCTTCTCGGTGATCATGGGATGTCCCGGCTGGATCTTGTTGATAAAGGCAGCCATGCTGGCAGGAAAGTTGGTCCAGTTGTTTGGGGTGTGGTGCGCCGTGTCGTTGCTGCCCTGGTAGAGCAGAGGCGGGACGCCGGTGAGGTACGAGGCGATCTGGTCGGTTTTCTCGTCGATGCCGCACTTGTCCTTGTAGCCCGGATCCCACTCGGCCGTGCGGTACGACAAGTAGAGTGCAAACTGCATGGGCTGGTTGGCTGGGAGCTGGTTGGTGCCGTGTCCGAGCAGACAGTCCCAGATGAACCACTGCCCGGGCTTGAGCACGAGCTTGACGGCACTGCCGACGATGCCCCGTCTGTCCTTGAGGGGGTCGATGGTGAACTTGGTCGCTTTTTTCGAGTAGTGCTTGTAGTCGCCACCCGGCCCGAAGCACTCCTGCTGGTAGGCTTCGATGAACTCGGGCTTTTGCGTGCCAAACATGCCTATGAAACTGCCGTGCGTGAGCATGACCTTGCCCGCGAAAAACTGGCGTGGCGCGCGCGGGTCCACGGTGCGCATGTTGACGTCCCAGTGCGGGAACTCCTGCATGCCCTGCGATGGCTGCTTTTCCACGCCTCGGTTCCCCATGACGCGCACATTGGTCTGGCCAAGGATGGCCTGCCCGACGGCCACGGCCTCTGGTTTCTGGCGGATCGCCCAGAACGTGTGCCAGTTCAAGAGCGAGGCCCCAAAGAGTCGGTGTGGAGGCGACGACCTCTGCAGGGCTTTTTTGTTCTTGCCACTGAGAGGCTTCTTGATCAGCTGCAAGAACCCGGCATCGCCAACACGCACCCTCTTGTCGTGCGAGTCATACAACCTCAGTTTGTACTCGGGCTTGAAAGGCTGCTCCTCGACCTTGCGCATCATGGCCGAGATGTTGGCGTCGCATTCGTCTTGCGTGAGAAGATCGATGATGCATCCACCAAAGCTTTCAAACTGTCTGCGGATGCCCACAAGGTCGTCCGGCTTGAAGGCCCGGCATATCTCGCCCGTCGCAACAGGATACTCCGCCATCTCCCGAGGCTCGCGTTTCAAAAGCGGGGGGCGCCCCGCGCGCGCTCATAGGTATGGTTGGACCGCGCGAACTCATAGCTACTGTTGGGCCGCGCGAACTCATAGCTATAGTTGGGCCGCACGAACTCATGCCAGGTCCCCGAAAAAAACAAAAAACATTCCCGAAAAAAAAACATTCCCGAAATAGCGACTTAAATTGCGTGAGAACAACGAGGAATTAGGAAAACGACTCGCATCAAATGCTTCGTGGCATGTGTGTGGTGTTGCAGCATCTGCGCAACCGCCCGGAGCTGAACGATCTCCGTGGGCATGTGGTGTGCGTGCAGGAGGACGACCGCCTCCGGGTGAGGCTCGACACAAGCGACGCGATGATTGTGGTGCGAGCAGAGAATCTGCGGCAGTGGGAGTCGCCCGACATGCGACTGGTGCAGGGTGTGGACTTCCCCGAGGGCACGTCCGAGCAGGAGATTGAAGCTGCCGTCCGTCTATTCTGTCGCACCCATGTTGTCGGTCCCGAGACGGAGTTACGTGCGTTCCTAGTTCCGGAACACGCCAAATCGTCCGCTGTTATGTCTGCGGTGGACAGGGGTATGTTGGTGCAGTCTGCACGGCTGGAACACATGGGGAAATTGTCGCGCACTGCTGTGCTTCTCGGGTGGGTCGAAACGGAGCCTGATCTCAACGGTGTGGTCGTGTACAAAAACGACTCGTTGCGGCGGGCAGTGTGCTCCACAAGAGCAATATTTTTGCATCACACAGAGTGCAGGCTCCTGTACGTTCAGGACCGCAAAGGAGACAGATAGAAATTTTCTAAAAGTCTTGTTTGAAGCAGCCGGATTGACTTGCATGCCAGGTTCTCGTCCGGCAGCAGACTGTGTGGCGGTGCTGGGTTGAGTTAGAGTGTCTGCAAAAAAATCAAAAAATTTAATTTGAGGAGTGAACATTAAAATCGAAAGACACCCACTTCGCAGCTGCAAAGCCCCCCAAATGTGCCCCCGTGAATTCGCCATTGTCGCATGTCTCTTCAGAACCTATATTTTCTGGCGGGGGTTTCATCTTTCAACTACACGCGCTCCATGATTGTACACTATATATATATGCAAAGACTCAACATTTGCACAGCCGTCACGCTGCAACACGACACACAAAACAC
>Ga0209390_10010493_pt1 | contig 10830 bp, 10 predicted proteins | sample BON01_FD_187212 | JGI IMG/M metagenome (GOLD analysis project Ga0209390, IMG submission 187212) | Freshwater microbial communities from Lake Bonney liftoff mats and glacier meltwater in Antarctica - BON-01 (SPAdes) (version 2) | ecosystem: Environmental > Aquatic > Freshwater > Ice > Glacier... | reverse complement strand
ACACATATATATATATATATACATATATATATACACATATATATATCTCTCTCTCTCTCTCTCTCTCCCTCTCTCTCTCTCTCTGTCTCCATCCGTGCCTCCGAAGCCGGATCGAGCCTGGGAAACACCAACCTCCCTGCGCTGGTAGCGTACCGAAGCGGAGACTATATGGAATCGGAGGTGCAGGTCCATTTCAAGGTGCCCTGTGCGTCTAAGTTATTTTCAGGACGTTTCTCTTATTCAACGTGTAGAAATGACTCCGGTGCTGCGACTCATAATGAACGACGGTTTCAGTTTCGACTTTTCAATCGCTCGTTCCGAGTTCTTCCAGGTTTCATGGGTAAATCGCTGATGATCGCCTTGAGAAGTTCAACAAAACGTAACAACAAAATTCGCTCATATACATGAAGCAAAGATGGCGGTTACTTAGTAGCTGCAGAGCACCTTTAACCTTGGGCGAGGAGCTGCCGCTTCCGCAGCTCGAACTCGAACCCCGCTCATGTTTTTATGTATCATTATAGGGTCTGTTTTGTATCCGTGGGTTAACGGTGACCCTCTGAACCCAGGGTTTAGGGTTCGAATCCCTGTACAATTAACCCAGGGATACACAACAGACCCGATTATGATACGTTTATACACGGCTACCAACAATACATGGCAGCTCGAACAGCTGATCGAGCAGATGGGCGTCTGCCTCACCGATGAGCAGGCCCTAGTTTGCCTTTAAAATAAGAAAAAAATAGCGCGAGCAGACAATGACCATTTCATCGCAAAATGGCGAGTAACTGTTTGTTTCTCTAATTGTTCTGGCCTAATTTGTTTAGCCATTTAGCTGCCTTCAATTCTAACGGCCATTGGTCAACACGCCTCCTCGTCGATGGTTTGTTTATTTTTTAGTGAAACTAGGGCCTGCTCATTCCGTGGCGATGCGCGCCGCCGGCCGCGCTCCTGGATCGGTTGAGAGGGGAGGCGGGTGATGACGAGGACGAGGAGGAGAGTGAAGCGGAGGACTAGGACTAGGACTAGTGTGTACTCGTTTGGCCTTTACAAGATATCCGTTTTCGTTCACTTCAACGCTTTTGTGAACGAGCCAATCAGCATTCTATTGCCCCCCAACCTGTAATGCCCACACGATACCGTTGCAATATAGTAATGCACGACTACCGCGCAAAGTACGCCCCTCTCCCGACCCTCCTTTTGTATGCTATATACCATAGAATATTGGTAACGGCAATATCTTGTAAAGGCCAAGTACTCGTAGTATCATAGCCGTGTATACTATAAGCTATGCGGCATCCATCTCATTACCACCGCGGGCCGAGGAGGATAGATGAAGATGAGGGGGCATGAGGTGTGCTCACCATAGCTGTAATGCTAGCGCTAGAGGGTCGCACGTGTCCGATGCGCGCGGAGACTGGGCGTGTTCAGCACAACCGCGCGGCATGGCATGTACGTGTGCAATGTGTGTGTGTGGTGTGTGAATGTGGCGCACGTGCATGTGACGAAACATAATCATAATCATGACCTCCTCAGGGAGTCTGGTTCATATATAACTTTATTTATTTAAGGAATCCAGGGGTAGTATAGGTATAGTGTATAGTGTGTGCATGTGTAGATAGTAGATAGTAGAGAGTAGAGAGTAGAGTAGTGAGTAGTACTAAAACGAACAGTAGTAGTAGGAAATACAGAAACCTTATGTATATTATAACATATTCAATTATATTATTATATAAATATGTGTATGTAAACAAATAGTTAATGATATACATTTGGATCCGAGGGCCATACTCCGCACGCACGCGATATCAATCAGAATTCCTTTTTTATTATATTATATAATATAATAATTTATTAATACGAAGCCACACACACACATGACGGAGCTCTGGCGTGGCGCCGCGGGACTGTGTTGTACTGTGTGCGCGTGTACGCGCGTGTGCTGGTGCCGCCGAATCTTCACATACATACATATACATATACATGACACATGACACATGGATGTGGCAACGAAACGCCCGCCGGTACCGCCGGCGACGAGCGTTGAGTACAGGTAGCCACATTGCCTCCTGCCTGACCTTCGCTCGCTCACAGGCCAATCGCTCACTCGAAAGGCCCCCCTTATGCCTCGGATCAGTTCTTTCTGCGCGCGTGTTCTTTAGCTTTTTGTATAAATAAGTTAGAGTACTGTAAACTCCAACCACATCCTCTACCTCTATCCTTGTTACTAGTACACTATTATGTAAACCGTCTGTGAAGTGACTGTGTCAAGGACTGATATGAACGTCTCTGTCTCTACCCCATCACGCGCGAGGGGGGCGTCACAGGAGTGACAACCGCATCTAGCGGGACCGCGTCTAGCGGGACAGGTGCACGTCACTCTAGTGACAGCCGCGTCTAGCGGAACGCACACGTGCGATGGGGTGGCAGGCAGCTCGCCCGTACGTCGCCCTGGCGCGTTTGTCAACGGGATGTGGATACCGGAGAGGGGCGATACCGACGGTGTCCCCAGAGATACCGGGGGTATTTCTGCGACGGGAATAGACTAATTCTATGTCAAACGTAGCCACCCACGCCCTGGTCCTCCTGCGCGCCGCGGCTCGCGAGTGCCAGCTCGCCGCACCGAGCTTCAGCGACGAGCAAGCCACCGAGGGCCTCGCCGCCATCGACGAGCTGCGCGCCCACTTCCTGCCGCGTCCGGCCTCGGCCTCCTCGGCACAAGCAGCTGCTCACCTACTGCAGCTGCCCCTCGAGATCCTCTCTGTCATCCTGTCCATGCTCGGCACTCGCGAGCTCGCCCGTCTCGCCGCAAGCTGCCGCTCGCTTTGGTGCGACGACCCGACTGCCCCGCTGCCGCCAATGCCACCGCGCCAAGTCGGGCTGGTGGAGACGGAGCTGCGGCGGCGGGCCGTGGTGCGCGGCCTAGACGTCGGATCCTCCCTACCCGAGGGAGCTCTGTCGTGGGTGCCGTACCTTCTGAAGCGCGACCGTCGCAACGCCCAGATGCGGCAAGCTCCGCTCGCCGTGGGACCCGAGCTCAGCATGTTCGTCGATACGGAAGGCCGCCTGCTCACTTGCGGTTGCGACGAGATGGACGACGCGTTCCTCCTGGGGCACGCGGATGAGGATCCAGGCGATGCTAGTATCGACCAGCCCTCGCCGGTGCCGTCGATGCAGGACAGGCGCATCGTCAGCGTCGCCTCTAGCTCTGATCACTGCCTCGCGCTCAGTGCCGACGGCGAGGTCTACTCGTGGGGCGAGGGTGACTCGGGCGCGCTGGGCCACGGCGACAGGAATACGAGGATGGTGCCGTGTAGGATCGAGTCGCTGAGCCGCATCGAGCGCACTGCAGTCGGTCCAAATTCCACCAGCGCGGCGGTGGACCAGAGTGGGAAGCTGTTTACGTGGGGTCTTGCGGACTGGCTTGTTGAGGGCGTGGATGGAGACATGCAGGAATTTGAAGAACCGAACGGCCTAGGCCACGAGTTCGATGCGGATACCAAGCACCAGCTGACTCCGAAGCGGGTCGAAGCCCTCTCGCAGGAGCGCGTGGTGGGCGTCGCCCTCGGCTGGGGCTTCACCCTGGCGGTGACCGACGCCGGCGCGGTCTTCTCCTTTGGGTACAGTAGGAATGGCGAGCTCGGCCACGGCTCTTTGACGAGCGTTGAGCTGCCCCGGCGCATCGAGATCCTGGCGCAAACGGGGCGGCGCTTCGTCGCCGTGGCCGCCGGAGACCGTCACGTCCTCGCCCTGACCGAGGAGGGCGAGCTCTACGGATGGGGCCACGAAGAGGCCAACGGCCACGGGAGTGGGGTGGCCCATCTTGGGGAGGATCATTACGAGCGCACGCCGCATCGGGTGGAAGCCTTTGGCCGCGAGCGCGTCAAGCTCGTGGATGCTTGGAATGTCTTTTCATGCGCCGTGACGGAGAAGGGCGAGCTGTTCACATGGGGCCGCACCACCATTTACAAAAACCTTGGCCACGGGGACGAAGGGCCAAGAAACGAGCCGAAGCGAGTGGAAGGGCTGAGCGGCGTCAAGGTTGCGGCGGTGGCCATCGGTAGTACGCACTGGCTCGCGGCCGATGAGGACGGTGTGGTGTGGGCCTTTGGCCAACGCTCGGCCCTCGGCCTCGGCTATTCGGGCCCAGAGGCTAGTGCTTTTGTGCTGCCGCCCACTCCGATCCCCACTCTGCGCGTGCGCGTTCTCAACTCTCCATGAATGGGGCCGCGTTGACGCACGTGTTGTCCCATTTGAGCTGCGTGCGCGATGGGTGGTGACGCGTATAGCGCTGCGGCCTCTGGGTGTGCAGCCGACGCGGTGTAGACGGACGGGGACGTGAGCAGTGGCGCGCGTGTGGCGTGGCGGGCGAGGGGGGGGGCGTCGTTCATCGGGTCGGTCGACCTGCGGTCTGCACGCGGCATGAGCTGCTGTGCACGAGAATGAGTGTTCAATTTACTTTTTACGATTGCTAACGCGTGGGGGGAACATTTACAGTTATTAAAGTGATATCGCAAGAAGCAGCGCGGTATGTTATGATGATCAGCAGGAGCAGGGGCAATTCGCGCTCGCGCCGCCCTGTCGCATCCGCAATATAGCATGACTTATCCAGGACACTACCTATCCTATCGACACGCCGCCTCGAGGTGCTACGACGAGCTCTACTACATGACCTACGGCTCGAACCTCGACAAGACCTACTACGACAGGTCTTGAGGCTAAACGGCGTGGCTAGGGGCTTAGGGGGCTAGTACATAGATACCGGAGGCTCTTCAGCGTACGGCCGCGCCGACGGCGGCTAGTGGCGACGTAGACGCCTGTACCCTGGTAGCAAATGGTGGCAGAGATGCAAATGGTGGTAGAGATGGAGACACGTGGGATCATACGCAAATCCAATTCTGCCTGGGGCTCGCGAGTTGTGCTCGTCTCGAAAAAGGACGGAGCGGTTCGTTTTTGCGTTGATTACCGAGATCTCAATGCTAAACTTCGACTGAGCGATAGCCCCTTACCCCTGACAGCGGAGGCTATTGATCGCCTGTCATCGGGCAACGGATCTCGCGATTCGCTTTATTCTATGTACACTGGACCTTGCTTCCGGCTACTGTTGCATGCCGGTAAAAGAGGAAGATAAGAATAAAACCGCTTTTGTCACTCACCGACAGAAGTACGAGTTTAACTACCTACCTTTTGGCGTCTAATCTGGACCATCGTACATGTGCCGCCTGATGGATGCCGTCCTTCAAGGCCTGGCATGGGAGATTTGCATGCCTTATCTGGACAATATTGGTATTTGGTCGAATGGGGTAGGAGACACCCCAGACGAGCGTTTAGAAAAATCGTTTGAGCAGATGCTCCATCGCTTGGATCTTATTCTGGAGCGCCTCATCTGGGCTGGCCTGACCTGCAAAGCCACCAAATGCAAATTGTTTGCTATCTCCGCGGAGTACCTTGGCCATATCATCTCGCGCCTTGGCCTCAAGATGGCCCCCGGCAAAATCTCTGCAGTACGTGACACTGACCCGAAATCGATCAATTCGCTAGAGAAGCTGAGATCGTTTCTCGGTCTGTGCTCTTACTACAGGCGTTCATCAAAGGCTTTTCGGTGATCGCTACCCCGCTTACGGATCTGACCAAGAAAGACGTGAATGTCGAGGCAGCACTGGCCACGGAGCCATGCTAACACGCGTTGCGTACGCTTATTTTGGCTAATACTTCTGCACCGGTTCTTACGGCGCCCCGAGGGGACCGCATGTTTATCGTCAAAACCGACGCGGCTAGCAAAGAAGGCCTCGGCGGCGTTCTCAGCCAGCTGGACGACGACGGACACGAACGTGTGGTTGCTTATTACGGTAGGCGACTCAACAGCGCCGAACGCAACTACTCAGTTACCGAGATAGTAGAGATAGAGCTTCTGGCTGCTTTAGAGTCAATTCGGGCTTGGCGCCCGTACCTTTGGGGTAGACGGTTCCGTCTGGTGGTCGATCATGCAGCCCTGCGGTGGTTGCACACGATGAAAGACACAGTTGAAGGCGGTCCTTCCTCGCGCCTTATGCGGTGGGCTCTCAAACTGGCAAAGTACATTTTCACTGTAGAGCACAAACCAGGAGCTATGCATAAGGACGCGGACGGTATTTCACGTCTAGTGGCACATCTGGAAACCGCCGGGCGCCCAGAGTACTTGGAGGCGGTTCACGCCGTAAACCCATCCCCAGCAGACTTGAAGTCTAGCCCCTCTTCGCGTGCCCGAGTCACCACGGCGCGCTCCTTACAGTCCGCTGAGCGAGCGAACCGTCAGATGGGTGTCACTCAATCGTCTATCAACGAGGGGTATATGTCGGCCAACGCACCTACGACGGAGGTTATTGCGGAGGCGCAGCAAGCCGACTCCGTTTGTCATGAAGTGATCACATTTTTTACGACGAGTCTTCACGACGATGCGATGTCGTCCGAGGACCTCAAACGGCACCACTGGCTATCCAAGCAGGTGACCCGCTTCGAGATGGTCGACGGCTTGCTTTATCGCCGAGTGCCCTCCCAGGCGGACCCACAAGGCAAATTGCCTACAGCGCTGCGCCTCTACGTGCCATCGTCTCTGCGCGAGGCATAACTTGTTGCGTTCCACGAACACCTCTGCCATCTGGGCACTAGCCGCATGGCTCAAGTCCTGCGGGCTCGGTATTTCTGGCCGGGTCAGTCCCGCGATGTAGCAGAGCATGTGCGTAGTTGCCACGAGTGCACGCTTGCCAAGCCGCCATTTCGACGGCCCGCAGCAGCTCCTAAGGGGCCAACCGTTGGATCATATCCTTTTGACATCATTTTCTGTGACGTGCTGTCCATGGCTCATGGCTCAAACTACGGACTACGTTAAAGGAGGAGCCGGCTATGACAAACTGCTCATTTTTATTGACTCTTTGAGCCGTTGGATCGAGGCGGAACCGTTGAACGGGGATCCGAATTCAGAGCAGGCGTTGCACGTTTTTATGTCGTCGGTCGTTTGCCGCCACGGCGCCCCGCGCCAACTACGCAGCGACGCAGGCTCCAACTTCGTCAGCGACCTCACATCGACGATTCTGAGGATCACGGGTACCGATTTGCGGCCTACCGAGGCGCATCACCACGAGGGAGTTGGATTGGTAGAGCGTGCACAACAGACACTCGTGGGACTGGCGAGAGCCACGGACGAAGGAGGCGGCAACTGGGCCAGCCATCTTCCGTTCTACTTGTTGACGATGCGCAGCTCTCACAACCGTGTGACGCACTTGTCGCCCTCCGCCATTCTTTATGGTCGGGAGCTACGATTGCCGGCGCAGCTTAGCGATCCTCGCACTACTGCCGAGACAGCAACGGACGTCTCGCTACCATCGTCCGTACGCGAGTATGCGTCGAAGCTACAAAAGCGTATGAAGGCCGCATGGGCCGCAGCACGCGAAGCGACTCTTGCTGCGCAGAGCGATACTGTGGGAGAAACGACTCGCACGAAGGATACTCGTATTTCGTTTAAGGTCGGTGATCGCGTGTGCCGCCTCCAACCATGACACGCAAATAAGCTTCAGTACTTTTACTCGAGGCCTTACAGGGTGACCGAAGTGCTGCCTGCCGGGAAGTACGGGCTTACCGATCTCGAAAACCAAATGGTTCGGCATGAGGTTCACGTGTCTAACTTGAAACGTTACTACACTGTTACCGACCTCGTGCCACTACAACCGGACGAATACATTGTGGACTCGCTCAGACAGACGCGGTCTTGGTGCCAAACGTGAATATCGTGTCAAATGGCGGGGATACCGTTGGGACGAGTCCACATGGGAGTCTGTCACGGAGTTCTTGCGGCGCTGCGCAGACTTCGTTCACGCTTACGACGCCAAACCAGTTGCAGCTCGCACGGCGAAGCAAGTCGCTAAGCACGCTAAGCGAGCAGAACCTACCGTGATGGAGCTGCCAGACGCTACCCGGGATGTCGGACCTTCTCGCTGAGAAAGCGTGCCCCGGTAGATTACTCGGAGAAACGAGCAGTGGTTAGCGCTATATACCACTCGTTAGCAGTAACCGAAGACCAGGAGACTACCGTCTATGCGCCGTTATCCGCTACGTTTGCTAGAGGAGAGTGGTATTACCGCGATGCCGCCAACCGTATGGGGCCAAGCTGGCCTGCCCGCACGTTTTTGGCAGACGAGCTCGACTCGCCGCCTTTCTCCGAAGCCCGCGCCAAGACGCTGTCTACGGCCGGTCCTGACGCCGCCCTTTATGAGGTAGCTGCCTTGCTCCTTAGTCTCGACCCTATTCTAGGTCCAGCTGGGGGGACTCACAATTACTGATCTCTGTATAGCTCGGAGGACTGCCTCCAGCATTTTAATATAACCAGTAATGTCCGCTACTTATTTAGCTAATGCCTAATTAGGGTTAACTATTTATCATTTGGCGTCTGTACGCATCAATATTTGTTATAGGCGCGTTAAGGCCGGGGGAGCATGAACCTCTTAACCCCAACATCCGAGTTACACTACGAATCAAAGTAGCAAGTGGATGCGCCTTAGCGTATTACCCTGCACCCACCACGCGCTGGATGCCAGTTAAGGACTCATCCGGATCCGGAGTTCGTCCCATAACTGATATTGCTTTGTTTTATGACAGGCATTGTATCACGCTTATACGTATATGGCCTCGTGCACGAAGCTATATACTTGATATGTGATAATTGTATTTGGCTATCAAACTAATATATTTCTGAATCTCATTAGATGTATGCTGATATGAGTGGAATAGGCCAAGAGAACACGAGCCTATTGATATTGTATGGCCCCGCATGCTGCGAGGTGTTTACTGATATATTTGGGAGGCGAACCCAAGATTGAGAAAGGCAAAAAGAACAAGTGCCTATTAGATTGAAAAGGCGAAAACAACAAGAGCCTATTGATAAGAAGGTATTGTCGAGCATTCTTCGAGACGTATTCTTATATACGTTTAGAATGGCGATAATACACGAGCCTATTGATATCGTATAGTTCCGCATGCTACGGGGCGTATACAGATATAAGCTTGAATGGTATAGTCTCGCATCCTGCGTGACGTATACTAATATAAGATGACGGGCGAAAATAACATGCGCCCATACAAATCTCGCTGTTGGCGAGAATTGTATTGAGATATTAGGCAAAAATAAAAGACACGCCTAATACATTGAGAACGGCGAAAATATAGACGCCTGGTACATGCAACCGCATGCTGCGGAAGTATGCTACCAAATATTAGGCAAAAATAAAAGACACGCCTAATGTATGGAGATATTAGGCAAAAATAAAAGACACGCCTAATACATTGAGAACAGCGAAAAGATAGACGCCTGGTACATGCAACCGCCTGCTGCGGAAGTATGCTACCAAATATTAGGCAAAAATAAAAGACACGCCTAATATATTCAGCCTCGGACGCGAGGCTGAATCAACTCAACCGTGGGATCCTAACCCAGTAAGCTCGTTTCGATTCATCCAGTAACAAGCCTACTTGCAGAAGGAAGGGGTACCACACGGCTCTGCAGAGCCAGCCCTACGGAAAAAACCCGAAAATGTGGAATCCTAGTAGAACGCCCACGTTTCGCGCCTGTCACAAGACGAGTGCGGAGCGCTGGTTAATATACAGGAAATGACTTAGAGTATTATGATATTATATTTTCATGACTATTTAGTTACTGATCAATATTCCAATTGGTTGGTACAACAATAGGTTCAAGTTATTATTTTTATTATAATTGGAACCTCGGTTTACCAGTGCAGGATATTATGACTTACTATACTTGGTGCCGTATTTTATGCTGCTAAATTGGAGTAATTAACCATTATAGTAGCACGCAGAATAGAATCGGAACTCGTATAATTTTTCGTAGTAGTGATCCGAACACTGGTAGTAGTATATTACGAAGTGGTATTTCGTGCCGGATTATATGCTACTAATGACGTCGAACGCCGCTAGTAGCGTGCAGAATATAATCATGCCACACATACTGCCAGTAGTATATTATGAATTAGTATTTCGTGCTAGATTATATGCTACTAGTGGCGTCGAACGCCTCTAGTGGCGTGCAGAATATAATCATGCCACACATACTGATAGTAGTAAATTATGACTTAGTATTTCTTGCCTCATTATATGCTGCTAATGGCGTCGAACGCCGCTAGTGGCATGCAGAATATGATTAGACAAACATACTAGCTTGTAGTGTTAGTAGTAGCAACTTAGATATTATATTGTTATGTATTTATTATTTATTTTCGAACACTCAAGGGTGTAAGACGCAAGTATTAGATATATACCTTATAGTAGTAATTTAACGGAGTAGATATCTCGTGATTATGATGACGCTTGGTGACTAGGATATTGCAATTAATATAGTTCATACTATGCTGCGGCTCGATGGTAAAAACCATTTCGAAACCAGAATGGTGACAAGACGAATGTATTATTTTGTAGTAGTAATCTGAACACAAAAAAATATATATAGGGGATCTTAGATATTGTATTGTTATATGATTGTGGCATATTTCCGACTCGGTATCGAAGACGATAACTAGTGCAGAGATTTAGCTCTTATTATATTACTTTATGGTAGCAATCTAACGGAGTATATAACATAGAAACCAACCTAACCGGAAAAAAAAGAAAACAGGCCGGTCTAAGCCTACACCCAGGGTGGTACACTAGTGTACACTCTCGACGGGGTCTCGATCTTAGTGGGGGGGTGTCGCATCCGCGATATAGCATGACTTATCCAGGACACTACCTATCCTATCGACACGCCGCCTCGAGGTGCTACGACGAGCTCTACTACGTGACCTACGG
>Ga0209390_10010492_pt1 | contig 10830 bp, 3 predicted proteins | sample BON01_FD_187212 | JGI IMG/M metagenome (GOLD analysis project Ga0209390, IMG submission 187212) | Freshwater microbial communities from Lake Bonney liftoff mats and glacier meltwater in Antarctica - BON-01 (SPAdes) (version 2) | ecosystem: Environmental > Aquatic > Freshwater > Ice > Glacier... | reverse complement strand
TATATATATATATATATATATATATATATATATATATATATATATATAATATATATACATACATACATACATACATACATATATATGTATGTATACATGTGTATATTAACCCTGTTGTACTGCCTCAGGTTCGCTCGCTTGTCACGACCGCGCAGCGCTGGCTGTTGCCTTGCGCGTTGCTCTCGACGCAGGCGCTGCTATAACACCTATAAATACATACACGTATCTATATATATATATATATGTGTGTGTGTGTGTGTGTGTGTCGGGTTGACCCTATGTATACCTATTCATATGTATTGACATACATTTATATATCACCGTTGTTGTACTGCCGCAGGTTCGCTCGCTCTTTACGACTGCGCAGCGCTGGCTGTTGCCGATCGCGTTGCTCTCTACGCAGGCGCTGCTCTGCCTAGCTCTGCGCGCGCTCGCCGCTGCCGCCGGCATGACTCCGCAGATATGGGCGCTGCTTGTGGGTATTGAGGCGGAGTAACTTTGTAGTAAGTTAACCCTTAGCCTCGGGTCGACTCTCGTCCCCCCCAAGAGAATACAGGGGAGAGTCGGCAGGGTGGTTAACACTCGGGTTAACCCGGGGGAGATAACCCGGGGGGGGGGGGGGACACTTTGTAGTCCTCTCTGCCAAAAATATATGCGTAATACGTACACGTAGTTAACCCGAGGGCGCTGCTATGGCCTCGGGTGAATTATATTCCTGACACATATGTGGAATATGCGTGCACTCGCCGCCGCCGCTGGCATGACCATGACTCCGCAGATATGGGCGCTACTTGTGGGCGTCGAGGCGTGAGGCAATCAATCAATCAAAGGTCCTCACAAAGCCGCAAACGGGCAAGGAGAAGCCACATCCCAGCACCACCAAAGGGGGCAGCACGGGTTAGCCCGAGTATTCTAAAAAAAGACTGTACGTAGTTAAGCCGAGGACGCTGCTGTGGCCTCGGGAGGACCCTACCGCTAGCCCATACTGGATTATGCATGCGCTCGCCGCCGCCGCTGGCATGACCATGACGCCACAGATACGGGCGTTGCCTGTGGGCATCGAGGCGTGAGGGAATCAATCGGGTTAACCCGAGGACCTTTGATTGATTGGGTTAACCCTATGCTTGTGGTTGCGCCACAAGAAACTTGAATATCTATTCAACACGTAGTATTAGTGTTAACCCAAGGACGCTGTAGCGGCCTCGGATGAACCCTTCTCCTAGCCCATACTAACTCTGCGTGCGCTCGCCGCCGCCGCCGGCATGACTCCGCAGATATGGGCGCTACTTGTGGGCGTCGAGGCGTGAGGCAATCAATCAATTAAAGGTCGCCTCACAAAGCCACACACGGGCAAGGAGAAGCTTAGCCTTTACAAGATATTGTTTCATTTCAAAGCTTTATTGTGGGAGTCAATCATCACATTTTTGCCTCCCACCATCTGCATTGCCTACACTATTGCAATACTATTGCAGGCTATTGCGCGATAGACGACTCCTCCCCGACCCCCCGTTGGTATGCCATACACCATACAATACTGGTCATGACAATATCGTGTAAAGGTCAAGGAGAAGTCACATCCCAGCACCACCAAAGGGGGCAGCACGGGTTAGCCCGAGTATTCTAAAAAAATACTGTACGTAGTTAAGCCGAGGACGCTGCTGTGGCCTCGGGAGGACCCTACCACTAGCCCATACTGGATTATGCATGCGCTAGCCGCCGCTGCCGGCATGACTCCGCAGATATGGGCGCTGGGTAACCAGCCACACCCCTAGTACAATATAAATATAGATTTGTTCATGTACTATCCCCTTCTGGGATATTAACTGAACGAAGCTCGAGCTTTATGGACTTTATTAGTTTCAAGTCAGAGTTGTTGTGGGGTAGCTGCTTGTAGGTATCGAGGCGTGAGGGAATCACGGATGGGTCGCGGGTTAACCCCAGAGTTAGGGTTAACCCTGAGGGAATCACAGATGGGTCGCACCTCGCCTCTGTGGCTGTGTGTATAGCAAGTGGAGTGTTCAGCGGGTTAGATATATATATATATATATATATATATATATATATATATATATATATATATATATATATATATATATATATATATATATATATATATCGGGTTAACCGCGAGAGCTGATCCGCCGTGCTATCTCCTGACAGACGAAGTCTAGCAGGGGTGGGGGGGTACTAGCGTGAGTACAAAGGTGAGCAGGTTAAACCCGAGGTTATATAGCAGGTGCGTGTCTGTGGTGTGCGTTCGGGGGAGTGCACCGAGAGTGTTTGTTCTAAAAATAAAATTATGTACGTAGTTAACCCAAGGACGCTGCTGCTGCCTCGCGTGAATTTATACCCCTAGTCCATTACTGATTTATGCGTGCGCTCGCCGCCGCCGGCATGACTCCGCAGATCTGGGCGCTGCTCGTGGGCATCGAGGCGTAGTGACTTTGTAGTTCTTGTTAAGGGTTAGTAGGGTTGCGGTTAACCCGAGGTAGTCCTCTCTACCGGCTCTCCCCTCTATTCTCTTATGGGCGACGACGGCGACTTTGACTATTAAGCGGTCGATGCGCCGTTGCTCGGGTTTACCCTAACCCTTGCTCGTTCTGTCGGGTTAGGGTCATCACACAAACTACCGTAGGTAGCCCCTCGGGGGTCAAGGGCTAGGGTTATACCCTAGCCCTAAACCCGACTGGATTCTACCGCGCTCGCCGAAGGCATGACACCGGAGATCTGGGCGCTGCTAGTAGTGGGCATCGAGGCGTCAGGGAATCCTGGTTACTGGATGTGGGTCATTCAATACCCGCCTACGGGAATGTGACAGAACCAGGAGTCTAACCAGCGACGTGCTCGCTGAAAGACTGGGGACCGGACCATTGACCATTGATCTAAAAGGTCGTCAGCTGTGATGAGTGGTCGGAGGAAATAGCACCTCATATATTGGGATGTGTGTGGCATCGACTGCTCACCACAGGTCGCACCTCTATGGCTGTGTGTATAGCATGTGTTCAGCGGGGTGCCGGTTCCAGTTACGTGGTTTGTGCGTGTCTGTGGTGTGCGTTCGAGGTTCAGGGGGGTGCACCGCCGCGAGCTTTCCTATAGATATTATGTACTGCACTTAGTTCTTCGGCCGCTGCTGCTGCGGTCTCGCATGAACACCTCTCCTAACCCTTACTGGATTCTGGTTGTGCGTTCGTTCGCCGCCTCCGCCAGCATGACTCGGCAGAATCGGGTGCTGCTCGTGCTCGTGGGTATTGAGGCGTGTGAGAATCTTGGATCATTCGGTCATTCGGTTCGGGTGTGGGTGTGGGTGTGGGTGTCGGTCATGTTCTGTACCGGTACTTGGCCTTTACACGATATTGTTATGACCAATATTGTATGGTATATACACCATACACACGGGAGGTCGGAAGGGGGGTCGTAGACTGTCCAATGATCGTGCAATAGTATTGCACCAGGGTGGACAATGCAGGTGGGCGGGGGCATGAAAGGATGATTGATTCGTGCACACCAGTCTCGAAGTAAACGAATATCTTGTAAAGGCCAAACCGGTACGTACCGGTGCGTCGCTCGGGCCGGCACCGGCCGGCCCGCGGTATACTCTCTGTGTCAAATCAAATCAAATCAAAGGTCCTCACAGAGCCACACACGGGCCACGGAGAAGCCACATCCCAGCACCACCACACGGGGGGCAAACCCTGCATCACGAAGTGATGCAGGCTTGGGGGGCTGTGAGCGAGTCGTGACAGCACTAGTCTGCGAAACTCATTCGCTGTGTGTGTTGTGTTAATTAAGGGAGGGGGGGGCGGGTCAAGAGGTGTGATGAGCGCAGATACTCATCACGCACTCACGAAACGTTGTTTCCTAGGCCCTAGGCCGTCGCTGTTGCTGGCTGCTGGGCGGCCTCGATGTAGAGGTTGTGGGGCCCAGAAGTGTGTGCTCTTACTCTTACTCGTTACTCGTACAGCGACCGAGATATAAGTAAACGGTTTAACTGTTAGTAGACGTTTCAGGCATATCTATTTATATATAATGGTAACGGGTATAAAAGCACACACCTCTTATTCTGAGATATTAACAACGACAGTCTCTCTTGCGCCACCAAGCTGAAGCTGGTCATGGGGAGCAAGGTCGGGGCGGGCGCCTTTTTTTTATGAAACAAAAAGCATCCACGGCTATATGCGCGGCTATTTCCCTGGATGTTGTGTGTGGCATATATATACACACGCTATATGTAGCATCGAGGGATACTATACGTACATGCCACAGTATATTATATTGCACACTATTTGCACACTATATGTACGCACATACTAATACAAAGACATAGGGTATGGGCATGTCGTGTGTATGTACATAAAGATTCGGCGGCATCAGCGACACGGCACGGGCGTACATACGCGACGCGCACACAGGCCCGCGGCGCCACGCCAGAGCTCCGGCGTGTCGCAGACATTACATCCTACGGCTTGTCCGCGGCAGGCAAGCAGACCTATAAGGTAAATTGTGTACTTATAAACACAGTTTTCACTGCCTTTGGCCCGGCCGAGGCGGGGGCGAGAACCAGTCAGCAGCACGACCAGTACTACCAGTCAATCAATCAAAGTTTCTCACAAAGACACACACGGGCACATACGACATAAGGAGAAGCCACATATCCCAGCACCACCACAGGGGGCAGCAAACCCTGCCTACGGCTTCCCACAACGACGAGCAGCCAGAAGAGCATATCAATACATCAATCTCAGTCAAAGGCAAAGGTCGTCCTCATAAAGCCACACACGGGGAACAAGGAGAGAAGCTAGCCACATCCCAGCACGACCACCACAGGGGGCGGGCGGCGGGCAGCGGACAGCAATATATATATATATATTATTTATAAAGCAATTTAGTTCTAAAACAAAACTGTCCCAGAGAGGCTAGAGGCAAGGCGGCACCAAAGCAAAGCCTGGCGTGCGGCATGGGAGCTCAATGAGCAATGAGGGTGGCAGGAGGATAATGGTGTGAGTGATGCGCGTGCGACTCTATAGTGTGTTTGTGACGAGTACGTATACGACAGAGGGGGTATGCTACATTATACTACGTAGTACTGTAGCATCTGAGGCTGAGACTGCCATTGGCTACCATGCTGACGGAAGCTGCTACATAGCATTGTATAGCATGGCCCAACATTATATGCTGCTACACAACAACATCCAAGCGTAGCGGTAGCTAGCGGGATAGAGGGCGGATTTACCACAACACAGGACAATACCAGGGCTATATGAGCAGGGAGATACAGACGGGAGATAACAGGAAAATACAGAGGGACAGCTGACAGAGAGCCATGGGACATCCCAAAAACCAAAAAACACAAAAACAAAAACACACACACGCCCAGCAGCAGGGGGGGAGGGCCGCCAGCGCCAGCGCGCTTGCATCTTCCCCTCCCAGTCCATGCCGTGCTCTAAAGACCGGCACACGCGCACTACGACATCCCTCGCTCACCCTCCAGGATGGAAACCAGCATGCGACACCTCGAGTCGGTTGTATCAGTCCCTCGCTGACTGACTATCTTAATCGACCTCGACTGGCGGGACGAATAGCAACAGCTGCGCGGGGTGGCGCTGCGGCGCCGAGCCAACCTGCGTTTCGTCGTGCTCCTGAATCATCTTCGCATGGATCATCTTCGCAGCCTTGCGCTTGAGAGCATTCCAGGGCCGTTGCAGTTGAACCTTCCCCGTCAGCAGCTCGGTGGCAATGTCAGGGGCGCCCATCAAGCCGTCCTGGACCAGGCGTTGGACGAATCCGAGTTCCTCCTCCGACCACTTCGCCTTCTCGGATATCTTGAGCGGCACGTAAGGGCTCTCGGGGCTCGCCCCGGCCAGCGCTTGCCGAGGTGGAAGCGCTTGGGTGTGGGCCGCATCCCCACCCGAATCACCAGGGGCGTGCGCCGGCGGGGCCGGGGCTACGCCAAGGCCGCCATGGCTCGGGGCGCTCTCCTCGCTCTCCGAACCGCTCTCCGAGTCCTCGCCGGTTTCCATCGCCGTGGCGGCGGTCTCGTCGAGGCCGGTCGGCTCCGCTGGGAGCGGCACGCTCGTGAACATGATACGCTTGAACGCGATCTTCGCCTCGTTGAGCTTCAGGGTATCCCGCTCGAGGCTCAGTCTGAAGATGAGGTCGAGCGCGTCTTTGAGCTCACCCACGCGCGCGTGTTCGGCGGTGTACACTTTGAGGTACTCGTCCATTGCGGCAATTATTGCTTGCTTTTTGGGTCTGCGATTTGGGGGACAAATGGTCAACCCGAATGAAACGTTCGCCGAGGTCAACCCAGGGGTTTACCCGAACCCTTAACCCAAAACTAAGGGTTAACCCGCGGACGTTTAATTAACCCGCGGACGTTTAATTAACCCGGCAACTATTGCTTGGTTAACCCGCGGGTCAACCCTGGTCAAACCCGATGAAACTCGCCGAGGTCAACCCACCAGGGGTTTACCCGAACCCTTAAGCCAAAACTCGAACGTTTCATTCGGGTAAACCAATTATTGCTTGGTTAACCGGCGGGTCAACCCTGGTCAACGTTCGCCGAGGTCAACCCAGGGGTTTACCCGAATAATTAATAACCCAAAACTCGAACGTTTCTTAACCCGACGGACGTTTAATTAAATATCCGCGTCTCTACCCCCTTATACGCGTCACGCTCAGTACGCTACCTTGCCTCTTCTTTGGTTCTCGCATTCCCGGCACCTAGTCGTGCTGCCTAGGCCGGTGTTCGTGCGTCTATGAACCATTTATATATGAAAAAATAATGCCCTCACTGGGACCCCAAAACGGCAAGTGGCTTATAAAAGGTGCTCTGCAGCTACTAAGTAGCAACTGCCATATGTAAATTCGCTTTGCTCATGTACATGAGCGAATTTTGTTTTGTTACATTTTGTTGAACTTCTGACGGCGATCACCAGCGATTTACCCATGAAATAACCCGGAAGAACTCGGAACAAGCAATTGAAAAGTCGAAACTGAAACCGTCGTTCATTATGCATTATGGGTCGCAGCACCAAAGTCATTAGTACACGTTGAATAAGAGAAACGTCCTTCGAATTACTTAGGCGCACAGGGCACCTTTCATTATTGCTTGCTTTTTGGGTCTGCGATTTGGGGGACACGGTCCGTGGACACGTGTTCACAGACGGTTATAGACCGTTCACAGACGGTTTGTCATTTCCGAGTCAGGAGAGAGAGGTTAGGTGGTTGCGACATATTCGACCTGAGTTTGAGAGTATGTATGTATGTATGTAAAGATTCGGCGGCACCAGCACACGCGCGTACACGCGCACACAGGCCCGCGGCGAGTTTGAGAGCTGACGCGCACCTGGAAGAAGTTGATTCGAATCCGAAGAATATGTTCTTTCGAAGTTGATTCGAATCCGAAGTTGGTTTGGGTTAACCCGCAAAATTCAACATATGGGTTTGAGAGCTGACGCGCACCTGGAAGAAGTTGATTCGAATCACGTTCGAATGGCGAATGGTTGATATTGAATTGGAATTCAGAATAAGTAGAAGTTGATTATTCGAATCCGAAGTTGGTTCAAACCGAAATCCGTAGATATCATTTTTCGTGAAATAAAGTGAGTACTGGTGAGTACTAGTACTGGGTGTGAGTACTCTGCGGAACGAACCAGCCAACTTGAGCCAACGAAAACTAAAATTGAGTTATTTTAAGAGTATATGATATATGATTACTCACATAACAGGTACTACTCATGAGGTGAGTAGTACAACATTGGTACTAATCACTAATCATGAGGTGAGTAGTACAAGTACACAATCGGCAATCGGTACTGATCATACTCATTACTCGAGTATTATCAGTAATCTCCGCACGCACTGGCTCGCCAATGCTCACCACATCTCGCAAACAAACACACAATAATCACACCACACACCCACGACACGACATTTCCGCTTCTCCACCTCGCCTCGTCTCACCTACTCAGAGAACCACAATAATCGCGCCATGCGCAATCTACAAAACCTATCTCACGTCTACACGAGACCATACCGCGTGGTACGCGAGGCGTGAGTGCGTCGAGCAACTCAGCCAACACCAGCTTCGCGTACACCAGCAACGGCCGTTACGTGTGGTGTCTGCGCCATGCCGGAGCTCTGGCGTGGTGTCGCGCGATCTTGAGCGCGTGTGTGAGCGCGCGCTTGGCACCGCCGAATATTGACATTCACACTGCCTCTGCGCTCACCAAAAGAAGGCGTCCGCGATGAGCAACCCGCCGAGAAGGCCCGCCGCAGCCGGGAGCACGGGGTCGTAGCCGTAGCCGTAGCGGTTCCGGCAGTATGGATCGTACTGCGGATAGCCATATCCCGCCCCGAACCCACCCCCGTAGTACGGCTGGGCGTGCGCGTAGCGGCGCGAGCCGTGGTGGTGGTGCACGATTACCCGCTGCGGCTGCGGTTGCGGCTGCGGCGCGCCCGACTGGACGGGTATCCCGTAGTGCGCCGGAGGGGGCGCGGCGTCGGGCATACGGACGAGGAAGCTGTTGCCTGGGGTGAGGCCGGGGGGTATTATTGCTCGCAGCAGAGCCCCGTCCGGCGCCTGCACATGGATCTCGGCGCCGCCTGCAAGCCCGGCCGGCACCATCACGCTGAGGTGGGACGGAGCCGCAGCTGGCGGCGGCGGGGGCCGCGCAACCGGCGTGGCGATCGCGATTGGCTCGGGCTGCGGCTCCGCCTGCCGGAACCAGGCGTCGGCTGCGGCTGAGACGTCGCCCCCGTGATGGGAGAGAAGGCTGTGCAGGTGCGAGTCGGACGGTTCAGGCCCCAGCACGTCACGTAGACTCTGCATCGTGCTGCCACAAGAACGAGGGGCGTTTGTAACGCCGCCAGTGTCCAGCCAGGAGTTAGGAATTTGTTCACAGCAATTTATTGACTAGTTGTCGGGATACAGAAATTACTAACGCAAACACTCGCTGTGAACAAGTTGCCCGCCCGCCCGACGGGAGCGGAATGGACTTCTTCAACAGCGCCACCCGGGCGCTGGAGGAGGCCAAGAGGGCGGCGACCGAGAGGGCCAGCACGCTCTCCGCGCCGGCCAACCTTGCTTCGTGGCAGGATGCAGCGAGCAAAGGTATTGGGCATTTAGAGGCTGTGATGGCGAGCACGCCCGGCCAGTTGGCCACGCAGACGGCCGGCAACTCGGGCGTCTCGGGATCGCAGGACGCGAGCGGAATGGACTTCTTCAACAGCGCCACCCGGGCGCTGGAGGAGGCCAAGAGGGCGGCGACCGAGAGGGCCAGCACGCTCTCTGCGCCGGCCAACCTCGCTTCGTGGCATGATGCAGCGAGCAAGGGTATGGTGCATCTAGAGGCGGTGATGGCGAGCACGCCCGGCCAGCTGGCCAAACAGACAGCCGACAACCCGGGCTTCTCGGGCTCTTTCGTCGGCCAGGCGTTCAAAAAGCTGGAAAACGATGACCCGCTCGGGCTGGGGCTGGGTGACAGCATGCCGACCGGCGTGGCACGGACGCCACAGACCCCGGCGCGCAGGGTGCAGATGATTGGAGACGATGAGCAGAACAGCGCGGCAGGAGACGCTGCGGCTCCGAGCGGCGGCGGCGGCACCGACCTGCGCGCGGTGGCCGTAGCGGTGGCCAAGCTGGCCACAGCGTGCGGCGAGCCGACCGGCGCTTATGCGACGGCGGCAGACCTCACGGCGGCCGTCGGCGCGGCCACGCGCCGCATCGCCTCGGCGTCCGATCGGCAGGCGCAGGTGCAGAACGAGTTGCGGGAGCTGCAGTCTTTGCAGCAGGAGCAGCAGGGTCAGAAGCACGCGCTACAGCAGAGCCGGCAGCAGTCGGAGCAGCAGCTCGTAGCGGCGCAAAAACAGCTCGAGGCCAAGGTGGCGATGCTCGAGCTCCAGCACTCGCAGCTGCAAGAGGAGGCGGCCGAGGCGGCCGAGGAGCACGCGGCCGAGACGGCACGCCTGACTTCGCTCGTGGAGAGGGCGACCGAGGCGGCGACGAGCGCGAGAAGCGAGGCGGCCGCGCTGGCTGCGTCCAAAAATGGAAACGCGCAGCAGCAGCAGCAGCAGGCGGCCCACCGTGAGCGGGCGGCGGCCCAGGCGGCGACGGAGTTGCGTGCAGAGTTGCGTGCGGAGCGGGTGGCGCGGGTGGCGGCGGAGGATGCATCGGCGGAGCTGCGAGAGCGCTCGGACGCGGCAGAGGCTCAGGTTAGGCGTAACCCGAGCAGTAGTATAACTCGAATAGTAGTAGTAGTAGTAGTAGTAGTAGTAGTTGTCGTAGTAGTGATAGTGGTAGATGCATCGGCGGAGCTGCGAGAGCGCGTGGACGCGGCAGAGGCTCAGGTTAGGCGTAACCCGAGCAGCAGCAGCAGCAGCAGCAGCAGTAGTAGTAGTGGTAGTGGTAGTAGTAGTGGTGGTAGTAGTAGTAGTAGTAGTGGTACTATTATTATTATTTTTATTATTATTATTTATTTGTACTAGTAGCAGCAGCAGCAGCAGTAGTAGAAGTCGTAGCCGTAGTCGTAGCAGTAGAAGTAGTAGTAGTAGTCGTAGTCGTAGTCGTAGTCGTAGTTGCAGTCGTAGTCGTAGTCGTAGTCGTAGTTGTAGTCTTAGTCGTAGTCGTAGTCGTAATCATAGGCTTAGGCCTAGGCCTAGTCGTAGCAGTAGCAGTAGCAGTTTTAGCAGCAGCAGTAGCAGTATAGCGGCATTAGCAGTAGCAGTAGCAGTCGTAGTAGTAGTGGTGGTGGTGGTAGTAGTAGTAGTAGTAGTAGTAGTAGTAGTAGTAGTAGTAGTAGTAGTAGTAGTAGTAGTAGTAGTAGTAGTAGT
>Ga0209390_10010486_pt1 | contig 10836 bp, 13 predicted proteins | sample BON01_FD_187212 | JGI IMG/M metagenome (GOLD analysis project Ga0209390, IMG submission 187212) | Freshwater microbial communities from Lake Bonney liftoff mats and glacier meltwater in Antarctica - BON-01 (SPAdes) (version 2) | ecosystem: Environmental > Aquatic > Freshwater > Ice > Glacier... | reverse complement strand
GGAGGGGGGGAGGGAGCGGTGTTGGCTTTGGGGGGGACGTTGCAGGCGTTGTTGATGTTGGGGGCGCAGCCGAATTTGAAGAGTAGCAGCAGCAGCAGCAGCAGCAGTAGTGGTGGCGGTGAGGAGAAGAGAAGAGGGAAGAGTGGAAGCAAAGGAGGAGGGGGAGGAGGGGAGGGGAAGACACCGGCAGAGTTTTTGCTTGACCGCACAGCAGCAGCAGCTGCAGGAGGAGGTGGAGGAGGAAGGGAGGGAGGAAGGGGTAGTACGGCAACGACGGCTGCCATTGTCACTAAAGGCTTGGCCACGCTGGTGGCGTTCGGAGCACGGGTCAACCTCAGCAGCAGCAGCAGCAGCAGCAGCACCAGCAGTAGCACCAGCAGCAGTATCACTGATTTCCTTCTCTCTTCCTCTTCCTCTTCCTCTTCCTCTGAGCAGCAGCAGCAACAGCAGCAGCAGCAGCAGCAGCTGGCCGCAGCTAAGACGACCTGGAGTCTTAAAAAAGCGCCACAAGCAAAGGAGGTATCGATAGAGGTCTTACGACGCGTCGCACACAAATCCTGGACTCGCCCTCGGCTGCTCCTGCTCAGTGAAGCCAACAGCAGCAGCAGTAGCAGTAGTACTGGAGGTGGGGAGGGAGTGAGGGAGGGGGGGGCGTGTGGATTGTGTGGGGAGGGGTTCACGGCGTTGACGAGGCGACAGCATCATTGTAGGTTGTGTGCCTTGGCGGTGTGTGGGAATTGCAGTGGGAAAAAAATACCGTTGGGGCAGGTTTTGATAGGGGGAGGGGGAGGGAGGGAGGGAGGAGGAGGAGGAGGGGGTGAGACGATGGTCCGGGTGTGTGATGGGTGTTTTAATTGGGGGTTGCATCAGGTGTTGACGCTGCAGGCTACTGCTGCTGCTGCTGCTGCTACTGCTGGTGATGGTGGTGGTGTGCAGCAGCAGCAGCAACAGCAGCAACAGCAGCGGCAGGCTCAAGGGAAAGAGGAAGCAGAGCAGCAGGAGCTTTACGGTAGCAACAACAAATCCAACAAAAAAGGAGGCTTGCTCGGCTTCTTCCGCAAAGACTCAACCATCACCTCCACTTCCTCCTCCTCCTCCGCTCCGTCCGCTGCCCGTAGAGCTACGGAAGGGATCGTGGGGGCAATGAGTGAGTTGAGAGCAGGGTTACAAAATAGAGGAGAAAAATTAGAGAATTTGGCGGATAAAACAACGGAGCTTGCCGAGAGCTCGGCTCATTTTGCAGATATGGCCAAGCAGCTGAATGAACAGTATGGGAGTAGGAGGGGGTGGTGGTGAGATTTGAGGGAGGGAGGGAGGGAAGGGAGGGAGGGAGGGAGGGAGGACGTGGCAATTTGCTGATATGGCCAAGCAGCTGAATGAGCAATATGGGAGTGGGAGGGGGTTGTGGTGAGGAATATGTGACATATCACAGCAAAATACCATGATAAACACCAAGTGCTTGTTTGTGTAAATATAAACAGAACGCTAGCATGTGCAAAACAAAGCATAAAGCAATCAATGTAATCTATTGAGACATAAAAATGTAAGTATGATTTTGACAAGCACAAGGACAAGGACAAAGACAAACACCGCGTCAACGCCGTCTTCAGTGACATACAGACCCGACGTTCACAAATATCGATCGTATCCGTTGTACCCCTCGCTCCCGATTGGAGGCCACGCCTGCAAAGATGCTTCCGCCGGTACCGACGCGAGAGACGACGACCGACGACCACCTCGTTCGCTCTTTCCTTTTGCTATGTTCTTCTTGGCCCCTATTTATTCTCTTTCTATTCCTGCTCTTGGTGTAGCCGGGCTGTGTGTTGTGTGGGTTGAGGTGGGGGCATGAGTTTGGGGAACGTGGCAGATAGATTTTGTACATGTAAAAACAGCGCGACCGACCGCGAAACCCCCGCCATATAATAACACCAGAGATGCTTCCACAGCACACGAAAAGAAAAGAAACAAGACAATGTGTACTCCAACAAAAGACGCGGGGTGCGTTAACTTTGGTTGGAAGGGAGAACTGGGAAAGCCCAACGGCCCGAACGGACCCAACCAACCGCTGACGGATCCACTAACGCACCGCCATGTTCCATGCTATGATCCAGTTCCTCCTTCCTTTTTTTGCGACGCTCATTTCCCCTACACCCACCCACCCAGCCACACGTAGAGACCAACAGACAAGGCAAGCATGCCGCCCAAACGCGCCGTCGTTGCCGATTTAGATGCTTATGTGGACCGCCTGTTTCACCAAGAGGGCGGCGGCGGGGGTGGTGGCCGTGGTGGCCATGGTGGTGCGAATGGTGACGGCCACGGTGGTGGGGGTGGGCACGCACAGCAGCAGCACCATGGGGCCCAACAGCAGCCGCATCCTGCCCAGCAGGCCCCCCAGGAGGCACCGCAGCAAGGCGGCGTGGGCGACTTTGGTTACACGGAAGACATGGAAGAAGAGCGCGACTTGGCCGCCCTGCACGACGGTGACGACGACGAAGGCACGGGCGAGGATGGGAACAATGTCGAATACGTGCCCGCCTGGATCAAGGGCGGGGTGCCGCACCCCGGCCACGTAGTGCAATCGACGGCGATGGCAGTCACCGAGCCGCCGCCCATTACCTACCGGATGCGGCTGCCCGGGCGTTTGATCGAGTTGGGTACGCTCTCTTTGTTGCAAGTCGAGGCCGCCTTGTACTGCATGCAGATGCACGAGAAGCGCTTCCCCACGGGCGAGCGGGCCGGCTGGATGTTGGGGGACGGGACGGGGATCGGCAAGGACCGCATCCTGAGCGCCATCATGTACGAAAACATGCTGCGCGGCCGCGACCGTGCCGTGTGGGTGACGGCGAGCCCCTTCTTGGCAACCCAGATCCGCCGCGATGTGGAGGTCATCGGGCTGCCCATGGACATCTTGGTGTTGAAGGACCAGAAGCTGGCGGGCAACCCGGACCTGTTCGGCCCGGGGCCAGGCATCATGATTTGCACCTACCGCACGCTCATTCGGACGGAGAAGGCGGGAAGCATCTCGCGCATTGATCAACTGATCAGCTGGCTGGGGGGAGAAAATTGGGACGGGGTGCTGGCGCTGGACGAGGCGCATTTGGCCAAGAACCTCTGACCTGCCAATCCGACTTTGTTAGGTGGGCGGAAGCCCCCCAAGACCGCGGTGACGATTGACAAGCTGCAGAGGGTGCTGCGCCACGCCCGGGTGATCTATGCCTCGGCCACCATTGCGACGGGGCCTGAGAACCTCCAGTGCCTGTTCCGCCTGGATTTGTGGGGGCCCGGCACGGCCTTTCCCAACTCGGTCCAGTTCGCCAAGGCCATGAAGGACGCAGGCCTGCAGGGGCTCGAGATGATGTCGACCAATCTGAAGAAGGAAGGGAAGTACGTCGCGCGGACGCTGGGCTTCAAGTTTCAGATTGTCAAGGCGGGAAGGCTGCGAGTTTCAGATTATCAAGGCGCCCGTGGACCCGGCCTTTGCCGACATTTATGACGCCTGCGCCTGGCAGTGGGAAGAGCTCTGCAAGGACTTGCAGCTGCGGAAGTGCGACCCGCACTTTTGGCTCCTCTTTTGGAGCACGCACCAACGCTTCTTTAAGAGCCTGTACGTGGCGGCCAAGCTGCTTTTTCTCTTGAAGCAGGCACGCGAGGCCTTGGCCCAGGGCTATGTTCCCATCATCGGCCTCATAACCACGGGCGAGAGCCACATCAAAGGCCAGCTGGACGGCAACGCCCAGCGTGTCGCTGACGGGGAGGAAGACGACATGAATGTCGAAGAGATCTCGCAGTGCCGGGGCGTGATGAAGAGCTTCTTGAAAAACCACGTGAAGGACGCGTCGCTAGGCCACCACCTCAAATGGCTCGATGCGATTGGACCGCGGCTGCCCCCGAACCCCTTGGACGCACTGATCGAGGGCCTGGGTGGCCACACGGTGGTGGCAGAGTTGACGGGCCGCACCATCCGGAAGAAGAACGGCCGCTACCGGAAATCGGCCACGTCGCAAGAGACGCACGAGCTGGAGCGCACGGCTTTCCAACGCGGCCAGAAGAAGGTCGCGGTGATCTCCGCCGCGGCCTCGGTGGGCATCTCCCTGCACTGCGACCGCCGCGAACCCACGGCGGACAAACGCCGCATGCACTTTGTGCTGGAGCTGGCGTTGGGCGCCGACAAGGTCATGCAGCAGCTGGGCCGCTCGCACCGCACCAACCAGCAGACAGGCCCCATCTATAAGCTCATCGTCACAGAGCAGGTGGGCGCGGACATTCGCTTCATCAGCACCGTGGCCCGCCGGCTGCAGTCGTTGGGGGCCATCACCCAGGGCCACGAGGGGGCCGTCAACAACGCCATGGACTTGCGCGAGTACAACGTGTGGTCCCGCCACGGCGACAGGACCCTGGGGCGTCTCAAACATCTCCGGACCAAGGACCTCCCCCTTCTACACGCGCTGCAGATGGTGTACGGCGTAGACATCAAGACGTTCCTGAAGCGCTGCTTGGGCTTCGAACTCAACATCCAGCACGTCTTGCTGAACAAGTTCTTTGAGCTCTTCAACGAAGTGGTGAACGAGGCCAAGAGGGAGGGCACGTACGAGAATGCGGGCATTACGAACCTGCGGGGAACGGCCCTCGACGTGCAACGGGTGGAGACGTTCCGCGTCTTGCCACCAGCTGTGCCCGTGCCACCGCCGTCGCCGCCGCCGCAGCAGCAGCAAGGTGCTGCCGCCGCCATAGACGTGGTGGACGTGGAAGGGGAGGATGCGCCAGAGGAGAATCAGGAGATAGAGGAGGAGAAGGAGTCGTTCGTGTCTCTCGTCACGCTCAAGATGGACCGCGGTATCCCCTACGATCGCGCGGAGCAGATGCTGCTGGCTGAGGCAGGCGGAGAGGGCCGGAGGGGAGGCATTTACCTACGGCGGGATTCCCGGCGTCCGTTCCTTGCGCTGGACAGGGGCGGAGGCCAGGTCTTCAAGGTACTGTACCCCGACACTGGACCGGAGGCCTATGTGAAACTGACGCCGGGTGTCCTGAGTCAGCAACAATACCTGACGCCCAACGAAGCCGAGGGCCCCTGGACGGCGCGGTACAGGGCATCGCTCACGCACTGTTTGCCCCACCAGTGCCCCAACTGCTGCGAAAAAGGAGTGCGCATGCACACCGCGTACCTTTTGACGTTTGATACGGCCCGGCATTGGAAGCTGGAGCGTGACAATGTCAAGCTGAAGCGACTGCGCACCATTCGGGCCACCACCACCTCCGAGCCCCGCAAGTCCTATGAAGGCGTCATGCTCACGTCCCGGACCTTTCACCGCGTGGCCGGGCATTCAAAGCTGGTCGCGGTCCCGGAGCATGAGGTCGTGGCCGTCGAGCAGGACGACGAGGAAGACAAGCGCGTGGATGTACTGAGCCTGCTCGAGGAGGGGGCGAGGACGAGCAGCTCGTGGAGGACATCCTGGACATGTTGGTTGAGCTCCGGGACGAGGAGGTGATTAGCTAGGCGGAGGCAAAGGAACTGCGGACGCGGGCCATCAAGAGAGATCCCTCGGTGGCCGAGGCCTTTCACCAGGCGCGCGACTGTGGCAACCTGGAAACAAGAGGCATCACCTTTCGCAAGATTGCCTTCAGCATCTCCAAGGCCGCCCAAGTGAAATGCCACCTCTGCTCCTACCCCCTCGCCTCCAACGCCGAAGCCGCCGCCCACTACCCAGCCGTTCACCCCAGTTACCGCCGCATCGTATTCTTGGAGGAGCTTTGCACCTTGGCTAACCGAATGGCAGTTGAAAATTGAACGCCTGAAGGGCAAGTAAATGGGAAGGCATAGGGACAGGGAGTTGTGTGTGTATGTGAATCAGCCAGAGAGAAAGGAAGCAAACTGTTGCACCTGGGAGGCAGGCCAACCAGTTGAATGAAGAGTATGGGAGTGGGAGGGGTGGTGGTGTGACAAAACACAGCAACAGCTTGCTGCGAGTGTAAATACAGACAAAACAGACGGCGGTGCGTGCAAAGCAAAGCAAAAGCATTCAATGTCAATCTACTCACTTCTCATTTAGTTCGGACGTTTTTTTTTGCTTTTGTACCTTTCCTTGTTCTATTTCTCGTCTTCGCCCCTGCTTTTCCTCTTTACATAGTTTGTCTTTGTGTGTGGTACAACAAGCTGAAGACTCTCACGCACACCCATCAAGCGCGCATGGCATTCTCCTCTATTCTCTTCTTAAGTATCTCCGTCTCACTAACACACATACACCCACCAAGCGCGCGTGCTTTCTAGTCTGATCTCACACACACACCCGTCAAGCGCGCGTATATCCTTCCCTTCTCTTTTCTTCTCCCATTTCTCTCCTTCTGACTTCATTACCACACAATCACCCTCATTCGTGCATGCTACCTTCTTCTTCTTCTCCTTCTTCTTCATTTCCTTCTTCTTCTTCTTCTTCTTCTTGTTCTTCTTCTTCTTCTTCTTCGTCTTCTTCTTCTTCTTCTTCTTCTTCTTCTTCTTCTTCTTCTGTTTCTGTTCCTTTTTCTCGCCCCTTATCCATCCACGCACAAAGACAAATATGACTTCTCTCTTTTCAAATTTCTCACCACCCGCAATTCCCCTCCCTCCAATTCTACCCACGTCGGCTTCTCCCTCCCTCCTCCCCTCCCTCCCTCCCTCCCTCCCCTTCTCTCCCCCTACTTATGACTCACGGCACTAAAAAAATGTTCCAGCCAAAGCCAATCGCATTCGAAAACAACACCTGGCAATGCGTGGGGACAAATCGGTAGGAAAGGAAGGAGGGAGGGAGGAAGGGAGGGTGGGAGGAACGGGTCACTCTCCCTTCTATTTATGACTCACGGCACTCAAGAAAATGTTCCAGCCAAAGCCAATCGCATTCGAAAACAACACCTGGCAATGCGTGGGGACAAACCGAAAATTAATCAGCATAGCAGGGACCCACACAATCCAATTAGCGACTAACGTGTCCTGATAGTCCCTCTCCAACTTCCTCCTCAATTGGCCCAAGTCAAAATTCCCGTCTAAAAACTGCAGGCCCGAAAAGAACAAAGGGATAAAAGTAGGAGCAAACACCAACTGATCCACCACCAGACGCTTCAAAGCCCCAGCAGTAGTCTGCGCGGGCGAGAAACGGATGAGGAAGGAATACCAGTGGTGGAGGGCGGGGCCTACGACGACCCCCCCCAGGAAGAAGAATTTGAAGGTCCGATGCCAGTCATAGGGAGGGAGGGAGGGAGGGAGGGAGGAAGCGGAGGAGGAAGGGTTGGCTTGTTGGGCTTGTCGGTGATCGTGTTGTATTTTATAGCGGGTTAGGAATTGGCAGGAGATGTCGCCGGTGCCCATGATGAAGGAGGAGGTGACCAGCTTGGTTTTGATGGGGTGCTCGCGGAGGAGCCGGCTGTAAGTGGCCCACGGGGAGAAGGAGGAGGAGGAGGAGGAGGAGGAGGGTGGTGGTGGTTTGCTGGGGGGAATTGTAGTGGTGGTGCTCGTGCTCGTGCTGGTGCTGGTGCTTGTCAAGGGGCGACGGCGTGGGCGGGCGATGAAGGAAGTGGTGGTGGTGGAGGTGGGAAAGGCACGTGGTCGGGCGAGGTAGGATAAAGTGCTTCGCATTCTTCTATTGTTGGTGATGCTGCTCCTTCTGAAGCTACTGCTACTGCTGCTACTACTATAGCTAGAGTGGTGTACAGTCGCTGCTAATGCTGCTGCTGCTGCTGGTGCTTGCCCCCGCTGGGTCTCCTGTAGCCGCTAGCCCCCTGGCTTAGAAATGCCACTGTCTCGATTGAGACCGCGCACCCAAGCAGCCGACCTTTGTTGCAGCCACCGGCTCCGTCTCCTCCTGCACCTGCTGCTGCTCCTCCTGCTGCTTCTCCTTTGTGATGGGCTGTGTAGTGTGAGGGGTGAGGTGGAGGGCATGAGTTGGGGAACGTGGCTGAACGAAGTTGATGATGAAGAGGCCTGACGAACGTGTGCGCTGCTTTCCAGTTGGCTTTTTTGTTCAGAGCCAACCACTGGCAACCCACACACACAACCACGTCGAACACAACAACGTTAGCATCACCCACCACCCCTCTCCATCACAGCGCCTGGGCGTGGTCCTGGGCCATTCATGCGACTCAGTCAAGGCCACTCTTGCCCCTGCTCGCCGAAGCAACGCCTCAACTCAACAACCGCCTGCCCGTTCCATGACCACAGACCACAGGGACTCCACACCGTTCACCGCACACTCCGACCCTGCCCACCACGACAACGCTAACATCACGACGAAGGGGTTGCTGCAACTCGAGGGCTGTTTGCGGTTTTGTCCGCGGCACTTTTACGCCCTTATCTCAGCGTCATCATCACTTCTTCCTTCCATAGAAGCAACCGACTGCCCTTTTGGCGCAGTTGCCTTGACAAGACTCGACGCAGCAGCCCCTAGCATACAAAACGCGCCACTCTGGTCGTAAAGCCTTGAGCCATGCCGCAGCAATTGTGCCGGTGCTCATTTCAGTCCCTTCCTCAAATCACCGACACTCACACCTCCCTCCCTCCCTCCCTCCCCCACCCTCCACTTTACAGCCATGATGGCGCTGCGGCCAGCTGGGGTCCTTTCGCTATCACTTCTCGCCGTCGTCGGTGTCGTCTCGGCGGCCACCGCCTCCTCCTCTTCATCCATGCCCTCCGGCTTTTGCTTCCGCCGTGCTTTTGCGACCACTACCCGCGGGAGCACCCTCTCCTCCTCCTCTTCCTCCTCCTCCCCCTCCCGCTCCAGCGCCCGCAACCCCCTCACCAGGCACCACCGCACCCTCTTCCTCACTCCCGAGAACCAACACGCCATAGACGAAGCCCGCCGTCGTCAATTTCGCGCCAGCAGCACCGCCTTGCACGCCTCCTCCTCCTCTTCCTCCCAACCCTCCTCCCTCACCTTCACCACCAAAGATGAGTACTTTGCCCACCTCTCCTCCATCTCTGATCTCCCCCTCGGCTTCAAAGTCGGCACCTCGTGGATCTCCTTTACTCCTCAAGAAGCCAATTTCCCTTCCCGTATGAACGTCACCCTTATTGCGCTCGACGAGCCCACCGATAAATTCGCCTTGGCCTTCACCAAAAACGCCTTCCCCGGTGCTCCCATCCGTGTGGGGAAACAACGCAAAGACCAACCCCTCCTGCAAGCCATCGTCGTCAACAACAAAATCTCGAACGTCTGCCCCGGTGGTGGAGGGGGCGACGGAGGCGTCGCGGACGCCGAGCTCGTCTGCGCCGCTGTTGCCAAGCAACTGAACCTGCCTTCAGGAAACCTGGTCTTGCCCTCCTCCACTGGTGTGATCGGCTGGCGCTTGCCCTTCCAAGCAGTAATCGACGCGGTCCCTTCCGTGCTTAAAACGATGCAGTCTGCCTCAATTTTGCCGGCGGCTGCTGGGATTATCACCACAGACAGGTACCCTAAAATTCGTGCCTCTTCTATAGGAGGAGGAAAAATCGTGGGCATTGCAAAGGGGGCAGGGATGATCGAACCTAATCTAGCAACGATGCTCGTCTACCTCTTGACTGACTTAGCCGTGCCGAGGGAGGTGCTTCGAGAGTGGTTACCTGAAGTAGTAAGCGGTAGTTTTAATTGCATTAGTATTGATTCTGACCAAAGCACGAGCGACACGGTCGTCCTCCTCTCCAGTGGCAAGGTCCCCGTCTCTGAAAAAGATTACCTCCAAATCAAACAATCCCTCATTTCACTCACGCAAAAACTCGCGGAAGACATCGTGCGAAACGGGGAAGGCACCAACCACGTCATTGAGCTCAAGGTCTCTCATGCCCCCTCCCTTGAGATCGCGCGTGCTCTAGGCCGACAAGTAATCAATTCCCCTTTGCTCAAATGTGCCATAGCCGGCAACGACCCTAATGTTGGTCGGCTCGCCGCTGCCGTCGGCTCGTATGTAGGCAACCAAGGCCTAGAAAAAGGCTTGAAATTGGAAAAATGCCGTTTGCTGATGGGGGGGAAAGTTGTGTTCAAAGGAGGGGCGTTCGAGCTGGATCCGGAGAAGGAAAAGTTTTTGGTGGAGCATATGAAGGGGGCGCAGCTGGAGCCTGGGCCACTGACGATGGAGAGTGGGGCGCATATCAAGTTCCCCCCGCACGAGCGGAATGTGATGTTGGAGGTGGATTTGGGGGAGGAAGGGGGGGAGGAATTGACGTTGTTTGGGAGTGATTTGACCTATGCTTATGTAACGGAGAATGCGGATTATAGGTCTTAGGGTGGGAGGGAAGGAGGGAGGGAGGGGAGGGAGGGAGGGGAGGGAGGGAGGAAAAAGAGAAATGAAATACTATATGATGCGAAGAGTTTTTTTATCTATGTGCCTTCATTTTGCTTGATTCTTTTTCTTCGTGATGCTACGCCCAACCCTACACCTCACCTAAGGGCGTGCACCTTATCACAAAATGAAGGGATCTGTCTTTAATTTTCCTCTTCCTCTTTTTCTTGTTTTTCCTTCTTCATCTTCTGCTTCTTCTTTTCCTCTTTTTGCCTTGCTTGGAAAATGTCTTTTGATTTCTTCTTATCTCTCTGCTTCTTGCTTCTCTTCCCTCTCTCCCTCCCTCCCTCCCACCACCAACAATGCCAGCACGACAAAAGATATGATCGCTCACTTTCATCCACCCCTGCCGCTTTATAATACGCCTTTCCCAATATAAGAGTCTTTGATGCCCACCAATAGTACCCTCCCTTCCCTCCTCCCCTTCCGCCCTCCCTGCTCCCCATCCTCCCTCCCACCCCTTCTGCGTATCTGAGTACACATGCAGGCTTCGCTTCCGATCCCGCACTAAGTCTTTGCTGTGCTTCTCTAACATTTAATCCTCCGCCGATCGACTGA
>Ga0209390_10010485_pt1 | contig 10837 bp, 13 predicted proteins | sample BON01_FD_187212 | JGI IMG/M metagenome (GOLD analysis project Ga0209390, IMG submission 187212) | Freshwater microbial communities from Lake Bonney liftoff mats and glacier meltwater in Antarctica - BON-01 (SPAdes) (version 2) | ecosystem: Environmental > Aquatic > Freshwater > Ice > Glacier... | reverse complement strand
TGCGGAATCAATCCAGCTGATCTATATCGGGCGCGCATTACAAGCACTGAGCGACCTCGCTCGGCAATTTCGGTGTCACCCCATTTTTTGGCGGGAATTTCAATGAGACGTCAGACGATAAGGGGTCCGATGATATGATATCAAAAGCCGAACGCAAGCGGAAATCAGACGCAAGCCCAGTGGAGTTTTGCCGCAAAAGCTTGGCGGGAGGTAACGTAAAGGATTTTCTCACTGATTTGCTAAAGATCATGAAGCTACGGGGAGTAGTTTCAGACGACGTAAAAGAGGTCCGGGAAATAGTGCAACACTTCTTTACAAATATCGTCAAGCCTGCACGTAGTAAGCGAGATAGCCGACAGGCAAAGACGTACGTCGACAACCTGCTGTTTCAGCTCGTTGACGACATGTTTTCGATGTGGAACCTGGACTCTTTCCGGAATCGAGCCCAAGAATTGTTGAAGAAGGCAATCGATGAACATGCAAAATGCACTACTGCAGAGCTTGACAGGAGTCGCCCTGTCAAAAAAGGAGCGGCGACAAGAAAACGACTCGGTGAACAGGTAGCAGTAAACATGCACACGATGGGCACAAGCTTCGTCGGAAAGGAGGCATGCGGCAGATAGCAGAGGCACAGATTGGAGAGGGGGTGGCCAACATGGTGGAGTTTGAGGCTCAGGTAAATGGGCATGAAGCGACCGAAAAGGCCAACAGAATCCAAGCCTGGCAGGGTCTTTTAGACTGGCAGCTCGCGGACAGTTTCGACAGGGATAGATCTGTCCTACTCTTACCGGGCTCTTGGTGTAGTGGGCAGCACGAGCCAGAGTTCGAGAGTGCAGGATGGTCGCAAAAGCCGACACGCCGAGCGTGGTGCAAGCAATGTGCAAGGTGCGGGATCGTCAACAGGTTTGGTAAGGACTTTCACAAGATGCAACTGGGTCGAGGTGGCGAGCGCTTAGCATGCAAAAGAGTGAGCTGAACGACGAATGAAACCCCAGAGCAGCCATGGATCGGCATGATTTTCACCAATGCAGACCCGAGGTATGCTGGCAGATTAGACGACAAGCAAGGCGGCGACACTATTGTGACGATGGAGAGAGTTAGGGAAGCATCCACCTTCAATGCGGAGTTGGCGGACGAGTCAACATGGTTGTGGCTCACATCGGAGCAAATGTGCTTTCCCCTGAGACCGACAGGTGGGGGAGAGCACGAGGAGAGAGCAGAGGACTTAGACAGCAGCCAAGGGGTACGTGACCACTTAGTTGCGTATCACTTGGCACCTGCGATCACTAGCTTTATTTCGGATGAAATTCGAGAGTGCTGCAACAACCATCTTGAACAGACACTAACGCTGCTACACAGTGAATGAAGTAAAGAGATCGAGCCCTCGGGGCAAAGCTCAACACATCATCTACTCATTGTCAGCAACCCAATTGACAAGAAATGTTCGGAGTTCATGCGCAGAAGCATGCGGTGGGAAGCGCCCTCGATGCCAATCTGCATATGACCCTGGCCTCCTTCGTGAGCAAGAAACGCCACTAGTGATAGGAAGGAATTGGTTCCTGGACCAAGAGATTCCACGTCAGAATCTAAGACTCGTCGCAGGTATGGGAAGAGCGAGTGGACGAAACGAGAATCATCACGACGGAAGGTCTGACTACGTGCCTGGACCCAGGACAAGGATGAACAATCACTAGTGGGGGATGGAACTTTCTAAAAAAGGCAGGAGTGTTGGGAAGGCCACGAGCAAGCGCTGATACAACTATTCGGAAAGAGACAAAACGAATAGAAGAGTTGGAGGAAGCTGGATATAGATCACCAACGTAGGCAGTATTATGAGCGCTGCAGCAGATCAATAGTGCCACGAGAATTGAAGGAGAGGCAGCGATGTCTGCCCCTCCTTTCTTTCAGTCGGCGGGACGAGGAGATTAACCCTTCTGGGGGGGAAAAGAAGGACCAACGGTAGTAATATGGCAGAGCCTATCAGAACACGAAGGTGAAAGTTGGCTGGAAGAGGCGAGCACGATGCACGACTGGGTCGTGTGGTGCAAGTCAATAAATGGGCGGAGGAAATACGCCCATTTGAGCTCAGCTGGAAAGAAATCCATTTTAATTATGATTAAACGAAATCGAAAGTGGAAAAGAATAAAAAGAACGGGAGCAAAAAGAAGGCACATCGTGGGCAGAGCGTACGATACAGGTCATGGTGGAAGCAAGGCAACATCAAAATGGCAGTGAGCGAGGATCACGCTTCATGCTGGGTTCACAAAGATCTCACTGTCACAACAAATTAAATTCAGGCTTTGTTGACAGTGGCGAGGGCGTCGGGCGGAAAGGACGGATGTCAAGTACAACTGACAGGTATCGAGCGGGAATACTGGATGGGCACAGAGCTTGGCAGATTAGGAGGTTACGGTTTCCGAGGCACAGTCACAGCGGATGATGGATCTAACCAAAAAGGGTGGAAAATGGGAGCAGGGTATGCGAACCTGCGGAAACAAAGGAAAATGCAGCAGAGGAAGGTGGAACGCGAAGAGGAAGGATGCAGCTCAAACCGTCCGGAACTAGCGGCCTTGTCTTAGCATTACACAGTACCCCTGTGACAAACGTATGCTGTATTTGTGCGACGACCAAGCGCTGCTGAAAGCTGTAAAAAGATGGGTACGTGAAGGCGAAAAAGTGACGCTAGTAGGAGCGCCAGACGCAAACATTTTACTAGAAGCAATCGAAGAGCTCCCAAAAAGAAGAACAGCAGGAGCAGCGACGTTTCTGGTCAAGGTGAAAGCGCATCGAGGAGAACCTGAAAATGAAGAAGCCGAAATCCAAGTAGGCAAGGCTATTTCAGGCAAAGATGTTCCCACGGAATGGCACGACAGGACAAATAGAGCAGTTTTCACATGGCAAGAGACTCGCCGGAAAGGAGGTACGGTGAGCTATGAAGATCGAAAGTCGACGTGGAACAGCGGGTTGCGGAAGGTGATTAGACGAGGATCAGCAGAAGAGGAGGTGTGCAAGCACCGGGATCGTGTGACAGGAGCTTGGAAACAGATCAGCAAACAAAGACGACGAGTCGATGTAAGCTATGATCCGAGTATGGGAACGGCTCTACAGCATTGTACATAGATGGATGAGGAGGGTTTCATACAGACTTGTATCAAGGAGAAGACAAAAAGGGGAGGCATCCTCCAGCCTTTCTACGGTACATGGGTAGCAGACTTCATGCTGAGACAGGATGCAGGAAGGTTTATGCTGGGGAAGTATCTGAATGACAAAAAAATCCCATGGCAGCGAAGGAGACGATTGGGGATGGCGCTGGCAGGAAATACGCCAACAGCCAGTTTTCTGAACAAAATATGCATGATGCAATCAGCAGGGTGTGTGCAGAATAGCGTGAGAGGCCCGAGGTGAGAGCACTGACAGTCTAGCAGATGAAACAGACGGTCACATCAAGAGTGCAGGCTACGAAGGAATGACAACAACAGTTACGGCTGCCCACCACTCCATCTGGAGGCACCTTTTTGACAGCATGCACGCTGCACAAAAACCAAGGAGCAAGCTCAAGTTTGTCACGCTTGACAAAGAAAGTAACATCAGCACGCTGTGGCGACGAGAAGATTTTCTAAGAATCTGCAGCAAGGAAGAGCTGGCGGAGAAGGCACAGGATACAGAGGTGACAATACCTGTCAAAAAAAGTCAAGAGGCACAGTACAAACTCGATCCAGGGTCTTTCTTCGTAATGTCGTTTCTGGGGCAGGCGACCGGATGGGGTTGCAATCAATGATGCTCTGAAGATCGGATATATTTCATAATTTAAACGGTGGACAGATAGGGACGATGGGTTCCTAGAGGTGAAAGATGCAGAAGCAAATGAGCAGCACAAAAGCATCATTGGTGCGCTCAAAACTGCTGCTCCAGAGTGGAAATTTGAGCAGATTGACTTTGTGGTGGGTAACAGGCAAGATGCAATCAGCAGGGTGTCGGCTGTGCAGAATAGCGCAAGAGGCCCGAGGTGAGAGCACTGACGGTTTGGCGGATGAAACACACGGTCACATCAAGAGTGCAGGCTGCGAAGGAATGACAACAACAGTTACGGCTGCCCAGACACGGGTACAAGGATCCGTACTGTCCCCCCTCCTCTTTGACCTATTTCTCAACGCCCTTCTACGACTGCTGGATGCGACCGGCATAACACATGGCACCAGGAGGATACCCCAGTGGAAGCATGCGGCTTTTGCAGATGACCTTTCTATTTACGTGTGCACCGTCAGAGACGCCAATAAACTGCTTGACGTCATTCACGAGTTCGAGTTCTGGAGCGGTCTCCGAACTCAATCCCGAAATCTTTAGATACGGGGGCTATGTATGGCATGGGATCGGAAAGGCAATCAGAACGGGCGAAAACAGACACAGCCAAGAGAAAAGGAGAGACAGGACCGGATATCTTGAATCCCCAAACCCGGGCTCTCGGGGCCATGGATGAGACCTTGGATGCAGATAGCACTATACAACTAAGCACAAAAGGACAAGAAGACTGGCAGACGAACCTGGCAACGATGAGTAGACAATACCCCATATTCAACAAAACAAAAGGAAGCTGTTACTTCCCAACTCAAATCCACCTCAACCCACCCTGCTTAGGATGCCAAGATACGTGGAAAGCAGAATGAATCAAATACAAAGGAACAGATCTGAAGGTAATTCATGGTCGGGCGCCAATCCGACTCCTGGGCATAGGTTGCAAAATGTGGCTTGACATCACCACCCAAAGACGATACGTAATGGATGGAATAACAGAAATTGCGTGCTTCTTGCGAAAAAATAGAGACCTTTCAAGCAAAAACAACTTGAGACTAATTGAGTGTACTCTGGCCCCTCCCCTTGCCTTCTCAGGGCCAGTGATAATTTGGCCAGAGAAAGAATTCAAACGACTCACGGCAGCCTTTGTAAGATGCAACAAGAAGGCCTGGCAGATGTCACCTAACACGTCCACGAGACTTTTTACTTTTCCCAATGACCAAGGAGGTTTCCAGATAAAAATACCAAGAGCCATCATATGCCCGGCCGTGTGGGGCCAACTAACCCGATGCTGCCAATTCGATGATAGAACACGACAACTTGCAGAAATCACATATAAAGATTCCCTAAAAAAACACGGATGCCTGGACATGGAGAACCTCCAATTTGAAGCGCAATTCCTAACGTGGGACCAAGCGAGTCAGAACTCCTTCGTGTTTGAATGCCACCTTACGAGTACGCTAGGAATACAACTAAGCTGGGATCCATTTCACCCGGATTGGACAGCTTCAGCTACAAATATCGAGTTGGCACAGGCAATGATAACGACCCAACACCTGGTCCACATACAACAAAAAACGAGTGGAAGCGGGTAAAAACCATGGAGGTGTCGGCAGAGGTGAAAATAGTAACTATGCATTTCGAAGGAGGGGACACGTTCACGATGAAAACAGAAGGCCAAGATACAACCACAGGATGCCCTACCTTTTGAGAGGCCATCCAACGAACCTTTCCCACCCTAGTCCGAATATCGCAATTAACAGAACCGGACCGCATATAAGGCATAGAAAACAGGGAAAAAGGCAGGAGAAAGATAGGATGGGCCCAAGCGGTATACCCTCTTCGAGCTCGATTACAGGAGTTAAAAGAGGCTAACCTCCACCCAAGAAGGCATGATGACACCCTTGAGGACGAATTAACAGATCTCAGAAACGGCAAGCAGGCCTTCATAGCTGTCAGACCAAAACTCATCAGAGCGGGATACACCACACTGGACTCAATCCCTCGCTTCTAGAAAGGGAGCGGGGTCAGGTTCTATTGCCCGGGGCCCATCGTAAAAGGAGTAGACAGCCAGACGCAAAGGAGCGTAACAAGATGGATCCAAAAACTACATAAATTCCCGGCTCACCTGCACGCACTGGACTTAAAAGACATCCAAGCACAAAGAGACCCAGGAATAGAACAGTTGGGAGGAATGAGGACATCACAACTCGCGGACAAATATATCGTAAAACGGAACAAGATACGCAACCAATGCACCAATGCACCCTCCTGAGGAACCAAGGCGAAGAAGGGGTGCTGTTCTACCTCGTCAAATTAGAAGAGATAATGAGGGCATGTGATAAACTCTTACGCACTTGCAGGACACACGGTTCTCCTCTGGGAGACCGCAAAGTGAAGAAAACCATGTACCGAACAATTTCTATCACGAACTGGAACAATGGAGAGACCATTCGAGCACGGATAACACCCTGACCTCCCTAACTTTAATAGAGACATCCGTGGATGAGATTAGAGAAATGGACACAGCCATACTGAGAGAGGAGGAGGAGGCCACCACTGAATTACCTTCCCTACTGAAATTACTGATTAAAAAGACCAGAATTCTCGGAAACAACCCTCAGATCCGGGAGTGGTAGCACGAGGTGATGCTAATACGACCCCCCCCCTTACCGGAAACGAGGAGAAATATAGAGATGAAATACTCGACCGCATAGAGGGAGGCTGGCGAGGAGGGGAATGGGCGATCAACATGCCACAAATAGTCAACGAAATATTGCGACAAAATCTACTTACAGCCAGAACCCCTCCAGCTACTCGAATAAGCCATGCAACAGATGGTATACAATGGATACGCATGGAAGAGCTCAGCAAAACCCTCACGAACAGATGCCGAGCCGTACGAATGCTGAATGAGAAGAGACGCACGACGGAGAGGGGAACTGAAGACAGACATACCAACAGCGAACAACTAGCCTGAGAATTTGAATGCCAACTTAAAACGCCCACACGTAGCTGCATCCACGAACTCCTCAACCTCAGAGCATCTTCCTCGCACAATCTTTTCCAATCACTGATAACCAACCAGGATCTGATACGACTTCGGGAAGACATGTGGCCAAACCACAGGATTCAGAGGAAAGGGTGGTGGTGCCGAGCTTTTTCCACGGCTATCAATAGACAATGCCCCACATGCAACAGAGTATGGACCACGGAACAATTTCCCCCCTCTCTGCCACAGTGTCATTCATGCTCTCAGAAGGGGGCGAAAAACAAACCTTCACAATTCAAACCCCAAAAAGGTGAGGAGGGCCTCATCTTTTGGTCGGCTCTCCCTGAGGACCTGGACTGGGATACCAGGGCAGAGAATGTCACACTTTCATTGTGTGCTATCAAACGGTGTCTAGCAAACATGCTGGTAGCCCTAGATAGAGACACCCCCCAGACGAAGGGAGTAATGACACTCACTCTTTCCTGTACGGTACAAGATTAATGATGATACAAGAACCTCCATGGCTCTGGTTCACGCTTCCAGAACTGGGATTCCCAATGATCGCAGACGAATATTGAAGGCCAATACACCCAGAGTTAAAGAAATACATGCAAAGATACGTCACGGACGAACAGGACTGGGAACAAGTAGAGGATGAGGACTGTTGGGGGATTATCTACACAGCACCCACGACAGGAATCAAGAACAAAATTGAATCAATCCTCTACTCTTGGGGAGGGGGACACCCAGAGGAACAACAGACCGAAAGGAACAATCGAAACCAGAAAGAGAAAGGTTTTCGGTTCCACATGCATCTAGAGACCCCAAAAACTTGAAATACAGGGACCTGGAGAACGAAGACATCTTTGAAATAATCAAGAATTCCCCAGAGCTGGGCGTGGTTCGTATTTTTGAAAAACTTGAATTCTGGGATACGACAGCCGGCCTCATCAAAGCAGTAACTACACAAGGCATAGCCAGGATCCATTTACCATCAGGACCTCTGGGTCTGGACGGAGCACAATGGCATCTCCTTAAACATACCCTGACGAACTCTGACACCAGCGCACTTGGAATCAATTTACAAAACGAACCGAGACGACAACTCAGGCTTGACAAAGACAAGAAACACAGATCATTTGCCTGGAAAATATTATGGACAGTTAAAGAAGTCTTCCAAGCCACCAAATACCAAGGGGATACAGCCCGCACCATCCCACCCTTCTTCAAAAACGCGGGGAGAGGCAATGAAAGAATCTGGGGAGAAGAACTCTCGACCCCACAACCAACGGTCATGAACTGGTTTGGTCTTGACGACAAGGAGAAATTAGACCTGTTCCCTACCCTCGCCGCAACAGACAACTGGATCCTCCTCACCCAACCGCTAGGGGCGAGAAACAAAACCCAGCCCCCCTTCAGAGAGGCGCAGTTGGTTGCCAGGGCTGACGGTAAATGCAGCAGACACAAGGGCTGGTGGCGGGAAGGAAAAGACGAATTAGCCGCACACTCCATGACAACAGAAGTATGGATAAGCACCAGAAGAAAAATACCAGAGACAACACGGACGGCCATACAGGAAGCCCTGGAAGCAGACAACACGAAAGAAACTCCCTCTTTTGGTTTGGAAGACCTCGAAGATATTCACAGAGCCGGCACAGAAGCGGGCCTCCTAGGCATCTATAACTTCCCAGGGGCAGTTTACTCCATAGATGGATCCAATGACAAGGGGGTCATGGGGGCGAATTTCTATAGACTAGACGAAAACAGAGGAGGATGCTGCCAGCTGGGAAGAGGTGAGGAAGACAACTCCTCTAACAGAGCGGAACTAGGGGCGGCGTGCCTAGCACTGGAAGATGCCAAAAGGAAACAGGACAGGAAACCAGAAATCCTCCTTTCAGACTCGGCATGCTTCCTATCCTCCTCCCAGAAATGGATAGGGGAGGAAAAATCCCCCTCCATGTGGGGAGATCTGGACGCCGACATCATGAGAGACATAGTACAACTTCTACGAGAACGGATCGAACAAGGCCTTCTTACCGTTTTCATTAAGATAAAAGCCCACCGAGGAGACCTTTTAAACGAACTAGTAGATAGATGGGCAGACGAAGGGAGACAGAGTGAGAACATTGGATGGTCCCTTCCCACAAACAGACCCATCTTCTCCTGGACTGATAACGGGACAACGCACCGAAGCCCCATGATTCCAATGGTCAAAAAAAGAATTGACTTCCAGGTAGCACGGCAACAACTCAAGACCCCAACGTGGTCAACAGCAAATTTCTTGATTAGGGAGGACAATTCAAGAGACCTGCTAGGTAAATTTCACCAGGACAGAAGCGTATGGATTCGGGCAAGACGAAGGGTCCTACAATGCCTCTCATACCAATTCCATTGCGCGCTCCAACTTAAAAAGTGGGGTATACACAAAGACGTCAAATGGAGACTATGTGAAAAATATTACAAGGAAAAGAAAATTAGCGATCCCTCAGACTCAGTTGAAAGTGTGTGACAAATACAATGCTATTGCCCAGTCCTACAACTCCCACGAATAGCCATTCATCATGGCATATGGAGGGAACTGATGTTCTCTATACGGAAATCCTCTACTGAATTAAACGACACATCAGAACCCCGATGGCACTTCCCCTCTGCCTTAAGCCCAGAAGCACACGCTAAGTGGGGGCTCTACAAGATTCTGGAACACATGGGATTACATGAGATCCTCCCACCAGGAGCTGGACAAAACAGAGCCAATGTACGTAAGGATATCGAAGAATACCACATGGCCTACGACATCGACTTCGACGAAACAGACATAGACACTTTCATCGCCCGGAGATCAGATGGCCTAGCCTTCGACAAGGAAAACAAGTTATGTGTGTTTCTAGAATATAACAGAGCAATAGACACCAATGAGGACTGGGTGGAGAAGAAGGAGCAGGAGAAAAAATGACAGAGTTGGCTCGGCAGGTTTTTGCTTGATTGCATGAATGCAAAGCGTTTCCATTGGTCGCTATATTTGATTTGCAACACACACACACAACTTGATACACGCACAAATGCACACACAAATACACACATGCAGGTGGGAGGCCAAGGTTGGGGGTGATCACATGGTGAGCATCAGAGGTCAGCAAGCCAACCAGCTCGAGACAGAGCCAAACGTTGCTGCAGATTTCGCCAAGATGGTGTTCATGTTTTCAGTTTTGAAGTTTGTGTTTGATATTTGATTGGGGGACCGTGGCAATTGGCTTCATATGTAAGTGGCTGCATACCTAATTGATAATGATGTAATTGGGATAGGCTGAGAAAAGGCGGAGCATACTCGAACGAGTAGCGAATAATTTTCAAGCTGGTCCTTCCCACGCATGTGCTTGGTGCAAACTACGCGTGGACAAACTCTTTAAATGCAGCAAGTGTAAGCAGGTGCGTTGTATTTGTTGTTTTTTTTGGTTTGCTGCTGATGGTTATTTTGCTCTTCTTAATCCTCTTTTATTGTGCAGGCGCAATACTGTTGCAGAGTGTGCCAGGAGACCGACTGGCACTCCGGACACAAGTCTAACTGCAAGCTTTGGCGTGAATAAAACTCATACATCATGATACATCACCCACTGGCTGCCAAGATGTGTCGTATATACAAATAGAGGTGTGTATTAACGACAAGTGCCCAAATCATGCAATGCTCAACTACATCTTCAAAATATGTAGGCCATGTTGCAGGACGACAGCACATGCGTCGGCGAGCAATTCTCTCCTTACGCACGCCCAAGTAAGAGATTATTCTAATAGGGTGTACAGTTTGATGTTTGTGCATAGATGTATGTATGGAGATTGATGGTTGCAGATCTATCTCCATACACAGATACCAAGTGTATCCAATTTGCATATGGCCGCGTGACGACAATTTAAAGTTTGTACTAGGTGTGTACAAAATTGCAAATTGTTGGATCTCAATATCGCGACTTGGAGTTGTGGGGTGAGGGGGGAGGGGTAAGGGGGAAAGAGGTGGATGGAAGAGGGAAGGTTCGGGGAGAAGGGGGGGGGGAGGGGGAG
>Ga0209390_10010482_pt1 | contig 10839 bp, 10 predicted proteins | sample BON01_FD_187212 | JGI IMG/M metagenome (GOLD analysis project Ga0209390, IMG submission 187212) | Freshwater microbial communities from Lake Bonney liftoff mats and glacier meltwater in Antarctica - BON-01 (SPAdes) (version 2) | ecosystem: Environmental > Aquatic > Freshwater > Ice > Glacier... | reverse complement strand
TCGATTTAAGTCTAAAGACGTTATATCTGTAATTATGTCAAATATCGCTAAAAAGCGCTATTCCTCGAATTGTTATTGTTATAAAATGTACTATAATGTACTGCGTTATGTAACTTGAGCTTTGGTAAAAGCGAAAGTTGTTACTACAGTTTCTTAGGAAAAATTTATTCTAAAAGTTTCTTCTACAATGTTAATGGAACACTCTTTTCACGTAACGACGAAAGGAGAGAAGTGAAATGTGTATGGAATGGAATACAACCAAAGTCTTTAATAATTACTAAACTAATGTCTTTTACAAAGACCATTACCCAAACGCTATAAGTCCGTTTACCAATGAATACACTATTGCTGTTAGTAAACCAACTAAAAAAATGGCTACTGATAAAAGCAATATTTTTTGTTTTAGAGCTATTGTCTGACCTAAAAAATAAATATCGTGAATCATTTCATCATAGATTGTTTGCCCTTTTTCCATAATACGTTTGAATTCAGATTTAAATTCTTCTAAAGATAATGAAGAAAAATTTTCTGCATATAGAACTCCTTTATAAGTACTTCTTTTATAGGCTTTACCAAAATAGCGATGTGGAAGCATACTCAACAATGCAAAAACCATTGATAGCATGCTACAAATAAGTAATATTCTTGTTCCTAGTTCAATTTTAAACCCTTGAGTTTTCGGCGCAACAAATAATACGCCCAATAAGAGGGAAGTAATAATAGAATTAACAGTAAGTACAACTTTTGCCTTATTGTCAACCATTTTTAACAAGTTATAGTGGTTTCTTGAAAGTGTTCTAAACAATGTTTGAACGCCTCGGATGTCATATTTCTCCGATTTTTCCTTTTTTAACTTAATTTCTTCATGCATCTGTTTATCTTTGCCCATGTTATAGAATTAATTATTAATGTCAGTATTCATCATTATTTATAAATTACTTTTACCTCAATGATTGTATCTTTATCTAAATTGAAATTTGCATTTTTAAAATTTGGACGATTGCTTAATCCAAAATCATTGTAATTCGAAAATCCTACACCTTCATCTGGTAGTGGCAACATGAACTTTGTATCAATTTTTCCATTGCTGTTTTCATCATGCAAAATTGTTACAGCATAAATGCCTTTTGGTAAATTATTAAATGTAATTTCTGCTTTTTCATTAACAATAGTTGCATTTTTTTTTCTGAAATATTTTTTAAATTTTTGATCTGGTATAGAACCATTTTTATTGTATAAAGCAAATAGCATAGTGCCATCTGAGTTTTTTAAACCTTCTGTTTTTATAGTTAATGCATAAGAACCTGTGTTAATATTGCTTACTATTGTACAAAACACTAACATACTTAAAATGACTAATTTTTCCATAATAATTTATTAAATTTAACTAAGGTTACACGTGAAAAAGTTAATAACAACAAATGAATACTGCTGATACTGTTTCTAATTTGTCTTTTTATAACTCCAAACTGCAAATCCATTCATAACAATTGCATATAGCGACGTTTTAATCAATAGCGGAAGAATATCTATAAATCCAGAACCTTTTAACATCACCATACGCATCACTTCAACATAGTACTTTATTGGGTTAAATTCTGTAACTATTTGAGCCCATTTTGGCATACTTTCAATTGGCGTAAACAATCCACTCATTAAAATAAAAATGACTACAAAAAACCAAGCAATAAACTTAGCTTGCTGTTGTGTATCGGTAAAATTTGAAATGAATAATCCGATACCTAAAATCACTAAAATATATATGGAAGTGTATAAATACATGAGTGTTAAACTACCAAGCATAGGTACATTAAAAATTAATCTTGCTAACAGTAACCCAACCGTTAATAAACCCATTCCAATAACCCAAAATGGAAAAAGTTTCCCAATAATAAATTGACTTTTCTTAATTGGTGTTACGTTTATTTGCTCCAACGTTCCTATTTCTTTTTCGCGAACAATATTCATTCCTGAAAGAAATAGTGTAATCATAGAAACTAATAATACCAGAATACCTGGAACCATAAAAGTTTTATAGTTTAAGGTTTCGTTATACCAAAATAGCGGAATGGTTTCAATATTTATTGGCTGTATTTGTTGGTCTGAAACTTGTAATAAATCTACTTTTAATTGTTGATTAAAGTTTTGTACTATCCGCGTTATATATACATTTTCAACTCCTGCAGCTGCACCATCAATCGCATTAATAGTAACACCTAAATCAATATGTTTTTCTTTTTGTAAATCGCGTGCAAAATATCGTGGAATCTCTAGGACAACGTCAATTTCACCTTTCAACATTGCTGAACTTGCCATTTTTTCTGAAGGAAAATCTGTTAAGACATCAAAATAAGTAGAAGCGTTAAATTTTTCAACCAATGCTCTTGATGTTGATGAATGGTCGTTATCAATATATCCGAATTTGATATTCTTCACTTCAAAAGTAGCTGCATTTGATAAAATAACGAGTTGCAATAAAGGCAAAACAAAAATGATAGGAAGCATCCCTTTATTTCTAAAGATTTGCTTGAACTCTTTCTGTATGATGTATAGGATTGTTTTCATTACTCTAATCTAATTTTATACTTCTTAACACTTAATGCAATAAAAAACACAGTCATTCCCAATAAAATCAAAGTTTCTTTCCATATAAACTGTAGACCTACACCTTTAAGCATAATGCCTTTCACAATAATGATAAACCATTTAGCAGGAATAATATGACTAATAATTTGCAATGGTTCTGGCATACTTGAAATAGGAAAAATGAAACCGGAAAGTAAAATCACAGGAAGCATCAATCCCATTAAAGAAATCATCATAGCCGTTTGTTGCGTTGCTGAAATAGTTGAGATTAAAATTCCTAAAGCCAAGGCGCTTATTATAAAAAGAACACTTTCTATACCTAATAAAAACAAACTACCCTGAACTGGCATATTAAATATAAAAATACTTAACATCACAATCACTACTGCATTGATTATCGATAGAAATATATATGGAAATACTTTACCTATTATCACCTGAAATGGTTTTATTGGCGAAACCAAAAGTATTTCCATAGTACCCAATTCCTTCTCTCTAGTTATGGAAATAGAAGTCATCATTGCAGAAACCAACATTAAAATAATCGTCATTACACCTGGAACAAACATATACACACTTTTTAATTCTGGATTATAAACCATGCGTGTTTCAGGAACTATTTGATAAGCAAAAGTGATGTTCTTGTTCAATTCCTTTTGATACTTCTGAAGAATCGCATTTACATAATTACTTATAGTATTTGCGGTATTTGGGTCTGTAGCATCTGTAATAATTTGAACAGTTGCTTTGTGGTCTTTAATTAGGTTTTTACTGAAATCTTTTTCAAAATTTAAAACTGCTTTAACCTGTCCTTTTTTAAATACGGAAGCAATATCTGCATCACGAGTTACCATTTGTTTTATCGTGAAGTATTTTGATGCTGAAATTTTATTTATAATTTCTTTTGTGGTTGCATCTTTCGAATGGTCTAAAATTGCTATATCAACATTATTAATTTCATTAGTAATTGCGAAACCAAACAACAAAATTTGTGCAATTGGCATACCGAAGAGAATAAACAACGAACGTCTATCTCTAAAGATGTGATAAAATTCTTTTTTTATGAAGCCTATAAATCGTTTCATCCTCTTGCTAGTTTTAAAAACACATCGTTCATATTTGCTACCTCAAACTGTTCTTTCAATTTTTTTGGAGTATCTAAAGCTTCAATTTTCCCGTTCACCATAATAGAAACACGATCACAATATTCTGCTTCATCCATATAATGTGTGGTTACAAAAACGGTTGTACCTTGGTTTGCTGCTTTGTAAATCATTTCCCAAAACTGACGTCTAGTAATTGGATCCACACCTCCTGTTGGCTCATCTAAAAACACAATTTTTGGTTCGTGAATTAGTGATACCGAAAAAGATAGTTTTTGTTTCCAGCCTAATGGTAAAGCACCAACCAATGTGTTAGCTACTTTTTCAAGTCCTAATTCTGAAATTAAAACTGCTGATTTTTCTTTTATAAGTTTTCGAGACAAACCATAAATACCACCAAAAAAAGTAATATTTTCCTTGACGGTTAAATCGTCATACAAAGCAAATTTCTGACTCATATAACCAATATTCTTCTTGATGTCTTCCGCTTGCGTAAAAACATCAAAACCTGCTACTGTTGCCTTACCAGCAGTTGGTTTAGAAATGCCAATTAACATTTTCATTGCTGTGGTTTTTCCTGCTCCATTTGCTCCTAAAAAACCGAATATTTCGCCTTTTTCAACCTCAAAAGTAATGGCATTTACAGCTGCAAAATCTCCAAACATTTTGGTTAATCCTTCTACTTGTATGACTTTGTTGTTATTCATTATTTTGCTAATTCCATAAAGGTATCTTCAATGGTGGCTTCTGTTACTTCAATTTCTATATTGAATAGATTTTTTGATTCTAAATACACCTTCAATTCTTCTGGGTTAAAATCTGTTCTGCTGTCTGTATAATGTACAAACTCACCAAAAGGGTAGACGCTATGGTTATATTTATAGTCCTTTAAACTATTAATAAGCTGATACATATTACTTGCTCGTACATTATAAATTAGCTTTGGAAAGTGTTTCACAATCGCTTCAGGTGTATCAATCTGTAAAATCTTACCATCTTGAATCAATGCAATTCTGTCACACAAAGCAGCTTCATCCATATAAGGTGTGAACACCAAAATGGTGATGTCTTTTTGCTGCAAACGTTTTAGCATTTCCCAAAATTCTTTTCTTGACACTGGGTCAACTCCTGTTGTTGGCTCATCTAAAAACATCACTTTCGGTTTGTGGATTAATGCACAACACAAAGCGAGTTTTTGTTTCATTCCACCAGACAATTTTCCTGCTCTACGATTTTTAAAAGGTTCTATCTGCACGTAAATCTCTTTTATTAAATCGTAATTTTCTTCGATGGTTGTTCCGAAAATCGTTGCAAAAAAATTCAAATTTTCTTCTACCGTTAAATCTTGATAGAGTGAAAATTTCCCTGGCATGTAACCCACATTATTTCTAATCTTTTTATAATCTGTAACCACATCAAAACCTGCAACTGTAGCATTGCCTTGATTTGCAATTAAAAGTGTAGTTAAAATCCGAAACAAAGTTGTTTTACCTGCGCCATCTGGACCAATAAGTCCAAAAAGTTCCGCTGGTTTTACTTCAAAGGAAATGTCCTTCAAGGCTTTTACATTTTTATAGGATTTTGATATGTTAGAAACCGTAATACTCATTTATTCGAAATAATTAGAATAGGCATTAACATTCTCCACAATACTTTGTTTTAATTTTGAAGCTTCTTCAACAGTTTTAGATTCAGAAAGCGCTTCAATTTTTTCCATTAAAGGCAAAATCCAAACGTGTAAATTATCATGAGGAGCGCCTTTCATCGTGCAATTTTTAATAACGTAGTTTTTGTCATCATTAAGCTGTTCAGCTAGCTTATGATAAGCATCTAATGTATTGGTACTTTGTATTTTGATGTTGTTTTGCATTTTTTGTACACCTTCATTGGTTTCTGCATTGGCTTCCCATTTACCACCATCATTTGTTTCAATTTCTTTTATCCAAGAATTAGCATACAAGTTTGATGCTTCCCCATTGTAACCTTCATGAGTTGCTTCAACAGCATCAGTATTTATTACCTTTTCTTGATTTTTACTGTCTTTACAGCTTATTAAAGCCAAAAGGCTTATTGCGAAAATTACATGTTTCATAGTTTCTTTTTTTATTAATTGTTAATATCTGAATTGTTAATCCATAATTCTGCTGGCATACCAATTTTTAGACTTCCATCATTGGTAACATCTATTTTTGCTGCATAAACTAAGGCAACACGTTCTTCTTTGGTTTGAATAATTTTAGGTGTAAATTCTGCTTCCGAAGCAATCCAGCTAATCGTACCTTTATAAGATTTCATAGTGTCTGCATCATCAATTTTAACCGTAACTTCTTGTCCTATTTTAATATTGGCTAATTGTGTTTCGCTTATATAAACTCGTAATTGCATCGTATTTAAATCTGCAATTTTATACAATGGTTTTCCAAAAGCAGTAATTTCATTTGGCTCTGCATATTTTGTTAAAACGGTTCCGTTTAATGGATTAATGATTTTACTTTTTTGGATTTGATCATCAATTTGTTTTAGCTGAACATCAATACTTTTAAGTTCATTCACAACTGGTGCATTTTGGATTTCTACACTTCTAATTTGGCTTTTAATAACATCCATTTCTCCTGTAACATCATCTAACTGTTTTTGTGTTCCAGCATTATCTTTTATCAGGTTTTCAGTTCGTGTTTTGTTGGTATTTGCTGTTTTTAATTTAGCATTCAACACATTAATTTGAGACAAAACACCTTTGGATTTAGAACTAATTACAGCTTTAGAAACTTCTAATTGCTCACGTTTTAAAGCTAATGGAATAGTATCTACATAACCTATGAATTGGTTTTTCTCTAAATTATCACCTTCATTAACAGTAAACTGCATTAGTTTTCCGTTATTTTCTGCTGAAATGGTTATTTCTGTAGCTTCAAAATTTCCATAGCCATTTGCTTTTCCGTTGTCGTTATCACAAGAAAATAGGTTTGTTGCTATGATGGTTAATCCTAATAAATATTTATAGTTTTTCATGCGTATTTTTTTATTGTCCTTTAATGGCATTGTAATTTGCTTTAGTGAGTTGTAACTCAATTTTATGTTTTACCAAAGTGCTTTCGTCTTCGTATAAGTTGGTGAGTTCTGTAACATATGCAGAAGATGTAATCACACCATTTCTTAGCTGTGATTCTGCTGTTTGTAATACTTCTTTTCTAAGATTTATGATGTCTAAATCTGAAGTTATGAAGTTTTCTATTTTGTCAATTTCTTTTAGTTGTTTGTTTAACTCAATGTTGGTATTCAATGTAAAAATTTCAGTTTCAGTATCTACAAGATCTTTATTGATGGATAGTGATTTACGTTGCTTTCTATTCGAATTCCAATCAAAAACATTCCAATTCAATTTAACACCAACGGTATAAAATGTTTGAAATGAATTATCTAGCATATTCAATCCTGGATTGCCATAACCTCCTGTTGCAAAACCTAGTAATTTTGGTGCATTTTGCTTAGACATCAAACTTTCTGAATTTTCAATTTCTTCTTTTTTAAGTTGAAATAATTCCAGTTCAGGTCTTGTTAATTCTGTTTGTAATCGCGTTTCTATAAGAAGATTTTGAAATAGGGTAGAAGCATTCAATGGTTGGCTTATTAAACTTGAGAGTGTTTCAATAAGTGTTATTTTATTGCTTTCCAATCCTTGAAACTGTTGACGTATTTTTAATAATTCGGCTTCCAGTATTTTATCTGAAGAAGGTAAAATCACACCATACTTAATACCAGATTGTACTTCTTTAAGTTTTGCCTGTAATAGTGTTTGTTTAGCGTTTAATAACAATTCTGACTCTTGAACTAATAAGACCGAAAAATAAAGCTGATTGATTTGCTGTTTGAGCTGATACAAACTGACTTCAACTTGTTTCTGTCTGGTTTTTAATTGCGCAGATTTAACCTTTAATGAAGCATTTGTTAAACCTCCATTATAAATCAATTGATTTACAGAAAGTGTTGCGCGATATTGGTCTTTGTTTAACGATTCTATATTCGCATTTGGGATAGGAATTTCAATCACATCAGATTGATAAGTTGCTTGAGCATCTAGACTAAATTGTGGTAATTTGGAAATAGAGATGACATCTACATCTAATTTATTTTGAACCTCCATTAGTTGCGATTGCTTTACTAAAGGATAGTTTTCTGTCACCAAAGTGTAACATTCTTCTAACGTAATACTTTGTTGTGCTGCACTTGGTAACACATTCAAGATAATTAGAATGATTATTAATTGTTTCATTTTATGTGTTCTTAATAGCGTTAATAATAAAGTTGGAAACTTCTGTTTTACGTTTTTCCACAAATGCTTTATAAGATTTATCATCTTTATTTGTAAACGCTTTTATTAATGGCTTTCCAAGAAATGGAAAAATGTTGAGCGCAATAATATTAACAAACAATTGGTCTGCATCTATAGGTGTTATTTTTCCTTGCTTGATTTCATTTGCAACTTTTTCTTTAAACTTTTCAAGGGTAGGGAACCCTGTGTTTTCTTTTAGCTTTAGTATAAAATCTTCATTTCTATTTAACTCCTGAATGATGAAATTTGGTAAATAAGGATGCTTCATCATAAAAGTGGTATAATCAATTGTAAAATTTTTAATTTTATCCTCAATCGAAGAATCATCATTTAGAATCGTATTAAGTTGTGGTGCTAATAATGAAAAGGCATTTTTAAAAACGGCTTCAAAAAGTAATTGCTTGCTTCTATAGTAATAATGTAGCATCGCCTTATTAATTCCAGCTTTATCAGCTATTTCTTGCATACGAGAGCCATCCATTCCTTTAGATTGAAATACATTTTTAGCTGCATTTAATATTTGCTCTTCTGTGTTTTCGTCTTTTGTTTTCGCCATCTTAACTGTATAGTTTAACCATTTGGTTAGCAAATGTATATTTAATTATAATACCACACAAAATTTAAACTCTTAAAATTTTCATAAAACAAAAACTAAGTATAGAATATTATGTTTTTTTAATCAATATGAAGCTAAATATAGAATCTCGATGTTAGCTTGGCCTCATAAAATTTTGGTCAAAACAATAGGCGAAATGAGCGTACATATTTTAGGGGTTTAGTAATACAATTTCTTAATAGTTTCAATTATACAAAGGATTTCAAAGCAATGTTAAGCAGTTCCAGTGTTTCCTAAAATATAGCGAATGAGCCGTTAATTGTTTCCAAAATTATATGCAGCCTTGAATTTTTGTTTCTTTTGTTTCAAGACAAAAGAAAATGAAAGATTGAAAAAAAGGGTTAATTGTAGTTCTAAAGTTAACAAGTGCATAGAATTTTATTTTTCTTAAAATTTATGCTTTTGTGGCAATCCACGAGAATCGCGTGAAATTTTTTATAACGTACATTTTATCGAATACGCGATTTTTAATAAGAGCAAAAAGGTTAGCTTTTATTTTGGCGTTGGCAAGCGTTGGATAATTGTGTGTAAAATAAATTGCCAGAGCAATTTGATTTTATAAAACAATCGAGCGCTTGGTAGCGGCTATTTTACATAACGGCTAATTATAGATACAAATGTTTTTAAACGCTGCGAAGCAAACCTTATAATAGTTTAATGACCCAAGTTCCAATTATTCTATAGTAGAACAATGCTTCTGGGATATTTTACATAATACTACATTATAGCTATCAAATGGAAACAAAGGCTTAAAAAACACAATGACCATTTGTACTATAATGTACTGCATTATGTTACTTTGCTTTGGTAAAAAGCTTTATCAGTACCAATCTACTTTATTTTTTTTCTTCTAAAAAGTTTCTTTAAAAAAGGTAATGGAATACGCTTTGCCCGAAGCGACGCAGGAGCGAAGTGGGAATGTGTATGCAATGGATAAATTGTTAATAATTCTATAAGAAAATATTGCACATTTTTTTATTATTAGTATATTCACGTTATGAACTTTATTGACTTATTTTCTGGTGCTGGTGGACTTTCTGAAGGCTTTATTAAAGCTGGGTTTAATCCTATCGCTCATGTTGAAATAGATTCTCATGCTTGTAATACTTTAGAAACGAGACTAGTTTACCATAAATTAAAAAATGAAAATAATTTAAACCATTATTATGATTATTTAAACGAGAAAAATTCTCGTGAAAATTTTATTTCAAAATTTGGAGATAAATTCTTATCAGATTCTGTTTTAAATATTGGTATTGGAGGAAAAAACAATGATTTTATCTTTAATAAGATTGATAAGTTAGCAGGAAACAATGAAATTGATTTAGTTATTGGAGGACCACCTTGTCAAGCTTATTCTTTAGTTGGAAGAGCAAGAGATAAAAAAGGAATGAAAGATGATCCTAGAAATTTCCTTTATAAAGAATATGCTAAATTTTTAAAAAACTATAGACCGAAAGCATTTGTCTTTGAAAATGTATTAGGTCTTATTTCTGCAGAAAAAGGATTGTATTTTAAAAATATGCAAAAATATTTTCGCTCAATCGGTTATAATTTAGATTACAAAGTTCAGCATTCTGAGGACTTTGGAGTCCTTCAAAAAAGAAGAAGAGTTATATTGATTGGTTGGAGAAAAGATATAGACTATAAATATCCAATTTTTGATAAAATTGAACACAATTTTAAAGTCAAAGATATTCTAACAGATTTAAAAATACTCAAACCAGGAGAGCAAAATAATATTACAAAATATAAAACAGATACAACAGAATACCTAAATCAATTTGAATTACGAAATGGTGTAGATTTTGTATCACAACATGTTGCTAGACCTAATAATGATAGAGATTTAGCAATTTATAAAATTGCAATTAAAAAATGGCAAAAGAAAGAAAGATTAAAATATCCAGATTTACCAAGTGAATTAAAGACACATAAAAATGAGAAATCATTTTTAGATAGGTACAAAGTTGTAGATGCAAATGGTTTTTCACATACAATGGTTGCTCATATTGCTAAAGATGGACATCATTATATTTACCCGGATTCTAAACAAGTACGCTCATTATCTGTAAGAGAAGCAGCAAGAATACAATCATTTTCAGACGATTTCTTTTTTGAAGGAGGGAGAAGTGCAGCTTTTAGGCAAATAGGAAATGCAGTTCCTCCTTTGATGGCAGAAAAGATTGCGAATGCGATAA